>Ga0209755_10000440_pt1 | contig 76017 bp, 62 predicted proteins | sample TergutCo191P1_FD_187301 | JGI IMG/M metagenome (GOLD analysis project Ga0209755, IMG submission 187301) | Cornitermes sp. P1 segment gut microbial communities from Petit-Saut dam, French Guiana - Co191P1 (SPAdes) (version 2) | ecosystem: Host-associated > Arthropoda: Insects > Digestive system...
GCGTTACTCACCAGTCCGCCGCTCTCATTAACATTGCTGTTAACTGCCGCTCGACTTGCATGCTTAAGACGCGCCGCCAGCGTTCGTTCTGAGCCAGGATCAAACTCTCCATGATATTAATTCTATCCGGCCGAAGCCGGTTAGATTCTCATTTCGAGCCCTGACTTTTGCTGTCCTTCGGACAGCTGCAGTTTCAACAAGTTGAAACTGCCTAGAATTGTCAGAGTATACTTGGCATCTTTTGGATACCAAGCAGGAAGTTTCGCTTCAGCGAAACTCCTAAACAAAAACCCGTAGGGTTTTTGTTAAACTTCAACATACGCTTGCTGCTTTAACAAAACCGCCTTAGCGGTTTTGTTACGAGTTCTAGCCGCAGGCTAAAACTCGAAGCTAAACCGGCTTGCCGGTTTAACAACCTTCTTCTGTATACCAACCTCTTGGTATACAGCACAAGTTTTAGCTTTGCTAAAACTCATAAACAAAACCCGAAGCTGGCACGCTGCTTTAGCTGCGCTTGCTACAAGGGTTTTGTGAACTCTCCCCTTCCCTATTACCTGACCTCTTCTAATCAGTCAGACTTTTTGCCAAATATCTCTGCCTATAAACAGGCACATTTTAACTAACGCAAATATCAGTTTGCGTTCTCTTGCGGCGTGACTTAACGCGCAAGTTTTATGAACATACTATTTTCTAAGATATTTTGTCAAGTACTTTGAAAAATTTTTTGCAAATTTTTATCAAAGCGCCTGTCTTTGAAAACAGCTAATTTGTGTGTGGGTAAAAGCGCATGGAATCACGCCGTCAGCCTGCCTAAACAAGCTGCGCAGACGCACGCTTTTTTCAAGTAAGCCAGCGAAAAGCTGACCTTTTTGAAGTATCCGAACAAATCCCGGTTAGTGAACCTCAGCCTAACGAACCAAAGCCCCCTACTGACATCCTGCAAACAATATAATCAATTAAAATAAAATTGTCAAGTGCTTTAAGAAAAATTTTACAGATTGTTAAAATGCTATTGACGCAAACTGAACCGCAAGACCAACTGTAACAGGAATGGCCAGATTATCATAATCTTTCAGCGGTAAAGCTTCTACGGCCATTGCCGTAAAGGCTGCCGTAAAAGCAATTTGCAAACGTCCGCTAACCGAATAAGCGCTGATAAATACTATTGTAAAACATGCAAGCGAACCTTCCACACTTTTGCCGTAAAGGAAAGCCGGCCGCCACCTGCCGAAAAGCTTTCCGACAAGACTGGCAATACCATCGCCGAACGCAAGAGCGTAAATCGCTATAGCCGCGGCATTGGACGGGTACAGAAGCAACGCAAGAAGAGCGCCTAACCCAAGAGTCACAGGACCAATCACAAATCTTCCAAAGTCACGCGGACGGGAAGCCATGCTGGTTAAGGACGAAATTACAGGCACTTTTACGCCTGAAAGCCGCAGATATTCCATCAATGTATAACCAAGTGTCCCAATCATTAAAATAATAACAGTTGCGGTCTTGTTGACGGCTGCTATACCGGGAACAAGAGCAATAAGAAAATGAAGCGTTTTTCTGAGGATTTCAGCTCTTAGCTCGCTTGTTTCCCTTGCAGCACCCGCTGCATTTGCTGATTTAACCGGGAAAATTGTTGTAAATATTGATATTGCTCTATCCACAACATCTAAATAGCAAATATCATGCCAAGAGATGAAATAAATGTTAGATGTTTCGTAAGTCTATATCCAGTATAGAGTTACGAAAAAAAGAATAATAAAATAATAAATAAAAAAATTAATAATTCACAAAAAACCGTATTAAAAAATATACATGAATATACAAAATTTACTATGAATTATGCTTTTAATAAAACACGGTAAATAATAGAAAAAGCTCAATTGACAATAATAAAATATTTTATGAGAATTACACATTCGGAAATTATCCGAAATATTACTTAAAAAAGGAAAAACACAGGAGGAAAAAATGAGTGATTCAGAACAAGCGAATGAAGGAAAAAAGGAATTTAAAGGATTGGTAAAAACCCCGTTTTTTACATTCTCAAAACCTTACCTTGATTTTATTGGCAAGGGGACAATGTTTCATATTGTCTATTTTTTAATGGCGGCAATAAGTTTATTGCTTCCGATTGCGTTAATTGTTTTTATCGCGCAGTCAGGCTTATTTGACGCCGGCGGAAAATTTGTCGCATGGTTTATTTTTACATGGCTTTTTGCCGCGTTCGCATGCTGGATTGGATTTCAACTTTGGTGGAACAGAAGATCGCAAATTACCGATGTTAAAGACGCTGAATTTGTTGTAATACCGATTGTTGCTGATATTATTTGTACTTTCGGCGAATGGCTGGGCACTTTAATAGCTGTTATCGGTTTCGGCGGAGGATTGTTCGGATTAATCTTTTTGGGACACGATTTAAACTACATGTTTTACATGTTCGGGCTTTACAACTTGTCAGGGTTAGGCGGATTATTGATAATTGCAGGACCTATCGCAGGTTTCTTTATCATAATTATTTACAGAGCGCTTGCCGAAATAATCCGCATTATTGTTTCAATTGCAAACAGCTGCAGAGAAATTGCCAATAAGAATAACTAAGAACCGCGATAGAAAATAATCTATCGTCATATTAAAAGCCGGAAGCAGAATCGTCTGTTATCCGGCTTTTTTATTATGCGAAAACATTTATTGCAGCTGGATATAAAATCAACATTGTGTTTGCAGCTACTTTTTATTTAAATTGAAAAACAGTAATCTTAATTCATGAAGCCAATAACATACCACTGGGCGGATGAAGCCGCAGCAAAAATAATTTTTGATAAGGGCGAGAAAGAACTTTACACCTGCGCGTCCGGGATAACTCCTTCGGGGACAGTGCATATCGGGAACTTCAGAGAGATAATCACTGTGGAACTGGTTGTACGCGCGCTTCGTGATATGGGTAAGAATGTGCGTTTTATTTATTCCTGGGATGATTATGATGTTTTCCGAAAAGTTCCTGCGAACATGCCAAAACAGGATGAGCTAAAAAATTACCTGCGGTTTCCGATAACAATGGTCCCGGATCCATGGGAGAGAGATTCAAGCTATGCCCGGCATCATGAGGTTGATGTAGAAAACACTCTCCCTGTTGCGGGGATTTTTCCCGAATTTATTTATCAGGCGCAAAGGTATAAAACATCACGTTATGCGCAAGGCATCCGCAGGGCGCTGGAAAAAAAAGAGGAACTAAAGGACATTCTAAATAAATACCGTGATGATGCGCATAAAATCGCGGGAGATTACTGGCCTGTCAGCGTATTCTGCGAAAAATGCAATAAGGACGAAACCGAAATTGAAGGATGGGACGGCGGCTGGGGATTAAGTTATAAGTGCAATAGCTGCGGCAGCGCGGAAAAACTCGATATTCAAAAAGCGAAAGGCGTAAAACTTTCTTGGCGCGTGGACTGGCCTATGCGATGGGAATATGAAAAAGTCGATTTTGAGCCTGCGGGAAAAGATCATCACAGTCAGGGCGGGAGTTTTGATACCGCAAAGCATGTCTGTAAGGATGTGTTTGAGTGGGACGCGCCTGTTTCATTCCGCTACGATTTTATCGGCACAAAAGGGCTTCCCGGAAAAATGTCGTCATCGTCAGGCAACGTAATTACTCTGCAGGATGTTTTAAATGTTTACACGCCCGAAGTTGCGCGTTACTTATTCGCCGGCACAAGGCCGAATACCGAGTTTACAATTTCATTCGATCTTGATGTAATAAAAATTTACGAAGACTACGATAAAACAGAACGCATTGCGTGGAAAATGGAAAAAGCAAAAGATGAAACAGCGTATCAGAAAGAAAAACGCATTTATGAATTATCGCAGACCGCGGGCGAAGGAAAGACAGTGCGCCTTGATGACGCGGCGCTAAAACAACAGGACGAAAAGCCGTATCAGGTTCCATTCCGCCATTTGTGTAATTTGATTCAAATCGCGGACGGCGACACAGAAAAGACCCTTGCGGATTTATCCGGTGATTACTATTCAGCTAACAAAATAAGGCTTTCGCCGCGGCAGACAGAAACGTTAAGAGCAAGAGCTTTACGCGCGAAATACTGGGTGGAAAACTGCGCTCCGGAGGATTTCCGTTTCAGGCTAAAGAAAGAAGAAGAGCCGGCGCCGCCGCGGGAACACACAGAAGAAAAAACCGCGCGAATGTTATCTGACATTGAGAAAAAAGCCGTGCGTATATTGCGTGACGATGTAATAAATAAAATCGAATCTTTCGAAGATGATAAAGCATGCGCGTCGGCGATTTACGCCGCGGCGGAGAAAGCGGGCATTGACGGCAAGGCGCTTTTTAACGCGGCGTATCAGGCATTAATCGGCAAAGATCAGGGGCCGCGCCTTGCCAGCTTTTTACGATCGATTAATAAAGAAAGGCTTTTATCAATACTAAAAGATTATTAGGATTACAAACACGCACTGAATTTACGCACACTAATTATCTTTTTTCTCTTTGTAAAGTATCGGAGGAAGACCGGGAAATTTCCGCCAGTTTATTTTTTCTTCCATAGCCGGCGCTTTAATGAGCCGCACATTTTTTTCCAGTAATATTTTTTCGGCTTCATTCGGTATGCCGTCATCGGTAACAACGCCGGATAATTTATCAAATTGAATTAAATTATACGAGCCGCGGCGTTTGAATTTTTCCGATTCAGTGAGTATAAAAACCTTATTAGCGCATGAAGAAAGCTGTGATATTGTTTCTACGCGAAGATAATCGCTTCCCATAAAACCGTGTTCAGGAATAAAACCGTCCGCCCCGATAAATAATTTATCTACAAAAAAATTACGCGCAAATTTTGACACAATCGAACCGACTAAAACATGGGAATCAGGAAGAAAATAACCGCCTAAAAGGATTATTTTTATATTTTTAAAATCCTGAATATAGTTTGTAATAAAAAGCGAATTAGTGATAATGGTTACATTCTTTTTAGTTAATGTAAGTTCTTCCGCGAATAAAGTGCAGCAGGAGCCTGATTCCACCATTATTGTTTCTCCGTCGTTAACAAGCTGCGCGGCGGCTTTGGCAATTCGTTTTTTATTGGGGTAATAGAAAGCGATTCTTTTGCTTGTATCATCCGCGCCGTCCAGGCTCGCGTAACCGTGATAGCGTTTAACGATACCGGATTTTTCCAGCTTGTCCAAATCCCTGCGAAGCGTTACCTGTGACACATCCAAAAGCTCGGCGAGCAAATCGATCTTTACAGTATTGTTATTTGCAAGAAATTCCATAATTCTGACAGTTCTGTCATTCATTGAGTTCCTCCGGAATCCTCAGTTTATAATTACCTTAAAAAATAATACCAACAATTATAAAATAAGAAATTCAAGGAAAACGTCAAGAAAATTCGCATGAATTCAGGTTTTTAACAACTTCAGTTTCTGAGAAAACCGCTTTAGATTTGATCCGGGTTTTGGAAAAACCTTAATTATCTGATAAACGGCCGTCCTTCACCTGAGTGATTATATGTGATAATCACAGGATCGAGTCCGACTCTTACAGAATTTTCCATAAGTATGGGGTTATTGTTTCCTGTGATAATATTATGATTCAAATGATTAATTCCGGGCAGCGTTATATTAATCCGCCTGAAACCTCTTTCATTCCAGATAACAAGAGCGCTTGTGTCTTCTCCTCTGAACCAGAACGCGCGCATGGAATCCGGAAGTCCGTCCTGAGGCGTTAGCACATAACAAGTTGTGCCGGACATATACAAAGAACACAAACGAAACGCTTCCGCTCCCTTGGATGTATGATCCTGCAGGCTTCGCGTAAGACCGAAAAAATGTTCGGAATTGCCCGGTTTTCGCTCCGCGGGATCAAACAACTGATACCATAAAACCTGCCTTGCTCCGGCGGAAGCGAGATGAGCGAATGATTTAACTATCATTTCCGGAAATCTGCTTTCAGGGACTTTAGTCGGATATATTCCGCCTGTGGGATATCCCATTTCAGTAACCCAAATTTTATCTCCAAAACCGTATTCATCAACAATTTTTCTGAATTGTTCGTATAACCTAATCGCGCGCGAGGCGTTTAGCTCATAAGGGTGAAACGCTATACCGTCAACTTTTTCCATTGCGCCTGATTCAAACATTCTTCTTATAAAACTTACAGGCAATCCCAGAATATTGCGGTTAAACGCGCCCGCAAGGAGAATTACATCACTGTCAACTTCCCTGATTGCGTCCGCCGCCTGACGGGACAGCTCAACAAATTCTTTATCTGTTCCTGTCCAGAAATGAAAATTCGGTTCATTCCAGATACACCACGCATCCACTCTGCCTTTAAAATGTTCCGCTGTTTCCCGGACAAAATCAAGAAAATAAGGTATCTGCTCATTGGAAATATAATTGCGGGCTTTATGGTTTTCGTGTATCCAGCCGACATCATAAGCCAGAACGCCGATTACTTTAACATTATTGGCGGCGGCTTTATCAACAAAAGCATCGTAACCCTGAAAATTCCATTGACCATGCGCAGATTCAATGCCGCCCCAGTAAAAAGTCTGAAGTATCCAGCTTATGCCCATATAGTTAATCAAATCGTATTCATCATCATAATTACTCATGCCTGCATGAACAACTCCGGCAAAACCGTCAGGTATGTATCTGCCGTTAGGTGCAACATTCACGGGAGACGAAGCGCACGAAAAAAAGAGAACGCAAAAAACCAATAAGGAAATTACAAACGGCGGATTTTTCATATTACAGTTCCAGAGATCTTTTTAGAATTTTTTCTGACACATAAGAAGCGAATTCTTCGATTTTCATCGCAGGAAGCTGCCTTCCGTCGCGAAGGCGTATTGATACCGTTCCTTCATCGGATTCTTTCTGGCCTGCAACAAGCATATAAGGAATTTTCCGCGTCTGGCAGTTTCGGATTTTAGCGTTCAGGCGGTCATCGCTTAATTCCGCCGTTACGCGCAAATTACACGCTTCGCTTGTCAGCTCTTTTAGCCGCTCGGCGGTTTTTTTCGCGTAATCGTTAAACGCTTCCGAAACAGGAATGACAGCCGCCTGCTCGGGGGCTATCCATACAGGAAAAGCGCCGCCGAAGTGTTCGATTAAAACGCCGAAGAAACGCTCCAAGCTGCCGAAAAGCGCGCGGTGAATCATGTAAGGGCGCTTGTGCTGTCCGTCAGTATCAACAAAAGTTAAATTGAAAAGTTCAGGCTCGTTAAAATCAAATTGAATGGTTGACATCTGCCATTCGCGTCCGAGCGCGTCTTTTATTTTAATGTCGATTTTAGGCCCGTAAAAAGCGCCGCCGCCTTCGTCCATTTCATACGGGAGACCTTCCGCGTCAATCGCTCTGCGAAGGCTTTCGAGAGCATCGTCCCATTTTTTCTGCTCGCCGACGCTTGCTTCCGGCTTTGTCGCAAGATACGCTTTAATTTCCTTAAAACCGAAAACTTTCCAGATGCTCAAACTGAAGCGAAGCACTTCGCGTATCTCGCTTTCCATTTGTTCCGGCGTGCAGATTATATGCGCGTCATCCTGAGTGAATCCTCTTACGCGCAAAAGACCGTGTAAAACTCCCGAGCGTTCGTAGCGGTACACAGTGCCGAGTTCCGCCCAGCGAAGAGGCAGATCGCGGTAAGAGTGTCCTTTGTTATTGTAGATTAAAAGATGGAACGGACAGTTCATCGGCTTGATATAATAATTCTGTTTGTCGATTTCCATAGGGCTGTACATATTTTCTTTATAGAAACCAAGATGGCCGGAGGTTTCCCATAACCAGCTTTTGCCGATGTGAGGCGTATAAAGTATCTCGTAACCGCTGCGGTAATGTTCCCTTCGCCAGAAATCCTCGAGAGCTACTCTCATCCTGCCGCCGTTTGGATGCCAGTAAATAAGGCCCGCGCCGGCTTCTTCATGTATCGAATAAAGTTCCATATCTTTGCCGATGCGGCGGTGATCCCTTTTTTCAACTTCTTCAAGGAATGCAAGATGCGCTTTTAGATCCTTTGGATTTTCCCATGCTGTCCCGTAAATGCGCGTGAGCATCGGACGCTTTTCATCGCCCCTCCAGTAAGCGCCGGCGATATTTTGCAAGCGGAAAGCGGCGGAGTTGATCTCTCTTGTGTTTGCGACATGCGGCCCTCTGCAAAGATCCGCCCATTGGGTCTGTCCGTCTTTATCATGGTTTTCGTATAACGATATTTCTTCGTTTTCGGGAAGTTCATTTATCAGTTCAGTTTTAAACTGCTCGCCGGCAAAACGGGTTAACGCGTCATTGCGGCTTAAAGCAACTCTAACAAAGTCCTGCCTGCTCTCGATTATTTTTTTCATTTCCGTTTCTATGGCGGCAAGATCGTCGGATGTTACTTGTTTTGGAAAAAGAAAATCATAATAAAAACCATTTTCGATCGCGGGACCGATTGCTGTTTTTGTTCCGGGAAAAAGTTTTACCGCAGCCTGCGCCATAATGTGGCTTACCGAGTGGCGGATTTTCGCTAACTTTTGATCAGCTTCGGGTTTTTCATTTTGCATATTTTCTGACATGGGGAATATAATAACAATAAAATATTAAAAAGTCTACGCAGTATCATAAAAGCGGGATTTGTACTATAATAAAAAATATGAGTGATCTTATACAAGAACTTGATTCCGCCGAGAAAACGAGCCGCGGGCTTGTTTTAGATATCGGCGCGATTGAAGGGCTTAAGAAAATGCCTGTTGATGTTTTTGAAGGCACATATCTGGGAGAAGTCCGCAATTCCGCGCTTGTTTTATGCCTCGACATACGCAACTTCAGCGATTTTTTATGCGACAATGACGACGAAACTGTCTTTAAGCTTATCAAGGAATTTACATCTAACCTTTTATCATGTATCAATCAATTCGGCTACGGATGTTCATATTACAAACTTATGGGTGACGGCGTTTTAATTATATGGGACGAGACTACGCAGGAAACAATAAACGAAGCGCTTATGATTTTTAATTTATATACGGAATTTTTAAACGAAGAATTGTTCAAACAGTATAACACTTTAAGCCTCGCCGGCGCGCTTGTTTCCGAGAAAGTGTATAAGTTTGAAATATCCGCGGAATTATCAGAGTTAAAATACCGCGATTATATCGGCTACGGATTAAATCTTGCGTGCAGATTGCAGACATTGGCAGGCGCGAATGAACTGATACTCAATGAACTTCTTGTTCACACCGGAGGCGTTTCATACAGGGTTGATATGTCGCCGCGGCTGTTAAAGGAGCTTTTTCTTTTAAAGGGTTTAAAAAAGGAAGACCGCCAATGCGTAATTTTTTATCAAAAATAATTAAGGAGGATTAAATGAATTTTCCCAGAACCACGATAGCTGATGTTTCCCTTCCAAGAATGATAATAGGAACAAACTGGATATTCGGATGGAGTCACACAGGACACGCCGCGGATTGTTTTATAAAAGATCAGCACGCATCAGGCGGTGAAACCTGTAAAATAATAAACGCGTTTTTAAAATACGGAGTTAACGCGATAATGGGGCCGTTCTCGACTCATCCCGAATGCAATGAAAAGGTTGTACGCGCGGAGGAAAAAGCCGGCAGAAGATTGATACGCATCGATACTCCGCACCTGAACATGGATGACAATGACGTTGCGCGTAACGAAGCGAAAGCGGTAATAAGAAACAGCGCGAAAATCGGAAGCTCGTTCTGCCTTATTCATCACGCCTCCTGCGAGCAGCTTGTAAACAAAAACAAGCAGACTCTCGATCGTATCGGCGATTACACTGACATGATCCGCGAAGCGGGGCTTATCCCGGGCCTTTCGGCTCATATGCCTGAAATAATTCAATATTCAGATAACAACAATTACGATATCGAAACCTACATCCAGATTTTTAACTGCATGGGTTTTTTAATGCAGGTCGAGGTTGAATCCGTCATCAAAATTATCCACGAAGCGAAAAAGCCTGTAATGACAATTAAACCGATGGCGGCAGGGCGCATAACGCCCTACATTGGGCTTACATTCAACTGGAATGTGTTAAGGGACAAGGACATGATCACCGTGGGATGCGTCAACGAACATGAAGTGCACGAAAATATCGAAATATCCTTAGCCGCATTTGAGAAAAGGCTGCCGAACCTCGAAGGACGCAGCAGCCCGGTAAAGACAAGCATTATAAAATAATTTTTTACGCAGCAGGCTGCGCTTCTATCTTCTTTCTTTTAAAATCTTTTCCGCAGAAAATAAGAAGCAGTCCGGAAAGTACGATTAAGTACATCGGAGCAAGAAATACAAAAAGGTAAAAACCTATACTGGCTAATACACTTACAGGAATTGCTTTAATAATCGCATTAACAAGCATTCCAACAATGCCTGATGCCTGAACCTGCGAGGCAGCCTGCGCCGCAAGAGCGGATACAGCGGCATTACCTGCAAGGCGGCCTGCGGCATCCGCGGCAATACCTGTCATCGCGCCTGCGGCTTCAGCGGCTCTTAGAGCATCTTCTCCAACAGTGTCAACGACAGCTTGTTGTGTTACTGCTTTTGCATAGTCCATTAAATAGCCGACAACCGCAAATGAAAGGATAACAACTATCAAATAAGAGATTGCCGAGAAGATCATCAATCCTCTTGCAACTCGGTTGACCTTGAAAATGCCAAACGCGATTAAACCGAAAACCGCAAAAATAATTAAATATAAAACCGCATAACCGCCAAGACCTCCGCCCAGATTACTGTTCCATGATATGAAAATAAAAACGGTGACCAAAAAAAGCAGCGTGACAAAAGCCGTTATCCATGCCGATATCTTTGTAATAATAGAACTGCTTTTCCATTTCTCATTAAAAAAACTCATAAAAAACTCCTTAAAAAATTGATATTAATAATATAAAAATATTAGGTCAGATATTAATGTATAATTTGACATAATAAAGGCGTGTAAAACTCACAATTTTTTTAAGAAATTATTATGTATTTATGCGTAAACGCATAATTATTAAAGTTTTTTGATTTCCTCGCGGCTTGAAAATCCTGTTTTAAAATATATTTTGCTGATATAATTTTCTACGGTTCTCTGGCTTATGGACATTGTTTCGGCAATTTGCTTATTTGTTTTATTTGCTTTTAATTGATTAATTACATCTACTTCGCGTTTTGTAAATTTCGCGTAGAGAGTTGAATTAATATTTAATTTTGAATTTAACTCGCTTGATATATAAACCTTTCCGCTGAGTATTGTGTTTACCGCCGCAAGCAGTTCATCTTTACCGCTTGTTTTGGATAAAAAACCGGCTGCTCCTAATTTTAATGCCGTTTGAATTTTAAATGAATCTCCAAGGGCTGAACAAACCAGAACAGGCGGCTGAGCAGCGGAAGTTTTCGAATTTTTTTTATTATAACAAAAATTTTTAAGCAAAGAAAGAAAATCGAGTCCGTTATCTTCGCCCAGAAGAAGATCAAGAATAATAAGAGAGGGCATTGTTTCGGATTTTTCGATAATACTCATGGCTTCTTTTAGCGACCGCGCCTGCCCGGTGACGGTAAAAATGCCGGTTTTTTCCAAAATCGAAACTATTCCGGCGTTAAGCATGGGATGATCATCAATTAATAAAACTTCCATTATTACTCCTTTAAACGTTAAACGTCATTGCAGGACACGGGTATTTCCAGGCAGATTAAAGCGCCTTCTCCGGTTTCACTTTCAATTCTTAGGCGTCCGCCGAGTATCGCGGCGCGTTCTTTCATGCTGATAATACCTATATGCGATTTATCAATGGCGCTGATAATGCGGCCTGAATTATCTAACGGCGGTGTAAAGCCTTTTCCGTCATCGCCTATGCTGATATAAATAATTCCGCCTGTCCTGCCGCTGTTAATTGTTTGGCGCATTGTTACTATCGCTTCTTTCGCCTCCGCGTGTTTTTCGATATTCGAAAGCGCTTCCTGAACAATTCTGAAAACCTGAAGTCTTTTCTCCATTGCCGTAAATTCCAGGCTGATGTTCCCGTCAATTTCCGCCCGGCAGTCAATTCCGGTTTTTTCGCCGAATTCAACGCACAGCTGCCTTAACGCGTCAGGCAGTTCGCTGAAACGAAAATCAGGCGGAATAAGGCTTGCGCAAATATCTCTTGTCTTTCTGATAAGTTCCGCCATTTTGGGAACTGTTTTTTCATTTTCCAGCATCAGACAGCGCATGTCCTGAATAACAGTATCGTGCAGTTCACGGCTGATTCTTCCGCGCTCTTCATCCTGCGCAAGCATATAAGCATGTGAAAAAATCGTTCCTTCAGCTTCCCGTTTTAATGAAGTAGTAAGGGATCTGTGCAAAAAAAGAATAAGCAATATTATTATTGCGATAAAAAACACAAGCGCAATGAGCAAATTTAAATAAGATGAACTTATATACTGCTGCGTTTTTCCGTCGATCAATAATAAACTGATAAGGGATTCTGACATTTCACCTGACGTTCTTTTTGCGTTTTCCATATCACCGGAAATTACCGAATCACGGAATGTAAACGCTAATTCCGTTATAATTTCAATTTCGGGAATATCTGTTACAATGTAACCAAAAAAACTGCGTTCAGTCCCGGGTGATAAAGGAATCGCTCTGTAAATACGGTATAAATCCGATTTTTTAAATTCCATAAGCGACAAAATAAAATCATCGCTTGCATTTATTAGATGCGCCGCTTCTGAAAGATGCGCCGTATCTGAAAGATACGCATCTTCATCGTATAACAGCCGGTCAATATTTGTCCACTTGTTTACAATGTCCTGTAATACAAGGCTTGTCTGACTTGCGCATGACATAAACAGAGAAGCTGATAACAGGCATAAAACAAATCTCATTCATAATAAGCATACAAAAAAATTTAATTTATTGATATAATATTTATATGGAAGTTAAACAATTTAATCTTATCGCCTGCGTTTTGTCCCGCCGGAATATAATAATAGTAACGGCTTTAAGCATTTCAGCGGCTTTTATGAATATCCTTTTTAGCGGTTTGATAATGAATTTCCTTAGATTGCCGCTTTTCCTTGATACGGTTTTTACCGCGGCAATCGCGTTTGCGTTCGGTATAATACCGGGTATTTTTACGGCTTTGCTTACATGGTTTCTTCCGTGCGTATTTTACAACGGCTATAATTTTTATTTACTTTGCATGTTTGCGGAAGTTCTTTTAATATGCGCGGTTAAAACGCCGGCTTTGAATATTCCCGATCCTTCGCAGAAAGAATGGATCGCGGCCTCTAAAGAAAAAACGACCGCTACCTATACTGCGTTAGTTACAAAACTTTTTTTGTTATATGCATTATGCGCAATAACAATCAGTATTTTAGGAGGCATTATAGATTACTTTTCGCATTTGTATGTTGAAAGGCATTATTTCGGCGTTGATGATATTTTTAAACCCGGCCTTATTACTTACAATCTTCCGGTTCTTGCCGTAAATATAATATCGCGAATCCCGGTAAATATAGTTGACCGTTTTATTGTTATCTTCGCAGGTTTTCTTATATCACGGGTATTGATAAAATTAATTTCAAGATAGAGTCAACTCTCTTTTTCTGATATATTAGAATGATGAATACACTTGAATTATTAGCGCCGGCGGGCTCGCCTGAAGCGCTTGACGCTGCTGTCGGCGAAGGCGCAGACGCTGTTTACCTTGGCTTAAAAGATTTTAACGCACGCATGAGAAGCGCGAACTTTACTTACGCGCAGTTTGAAAGCACGCTCCGCAGCCTTCATAAAATGAAAAAAAAAGTTTACATAACGGTGAACACTGTATTTGAACAGCGCGAAGCTGACAGGATGTACCAGTTATTAAAGTATCTTGAAGGACAGGGGCCGGACGCGATCATCGTTCAGGATTTCGGCGTTGTCGAGATGGCAAAAAATGAGTTCCCCTCTCTTAGGCTTCACGCTTCCACACAGATGAATATCGCGTCGGCAAGAGGCGCGAACGCACTTTCGCGTCACGGTGTTTCACGAGTGGTTCTGGCGCGTGAACTTTCTTTAGAGGAAATAAAAAGCGTAAAAAAAGAAACAAATCTTGAACTTGAGGTTTTTGTTCACGGCGCTCTTTGCATCAGCGTCTCAGGCATCTGCCTTTTTTCAAGCTGCCTCGGCGGAAAATCAGCCAACAGGGGAATGTGCACTCAGGCATGCAGACGGCAGTATCACATAACGGATCGAAGCAAAGGAGACAACTCATCCGAAGCGTCTTGCGGTTATTATTTCAGCCCGAACGATTTACAGCTTCTGGACCGGGTGCCGGATTTATATGAAGCCGGAATAAAAGCGTTAAAAATCGAGGGACGCATGAAAAGCGCGTCCTATGTCGGCGCTGTTGTATCCGCGTACAGGCTTGTCGCGGACGCAGTCTCAGGCGGCAATGAAGATGAAATTAAACAAAGCATTGAGCAGGGGCGTGAAATTTTGCGTAACGATTTCGCAAGGGCGAAAACACAGTACTTGTTTAACAGCAATGAACATGATATAGACTGGCTAAACCCCCGGCAGGACGGCGGAACAGGGATTAATCTTGGAACTATCCAGAAAATAAAAATTTCAGGCGGTGAAAGAACGGCGCTTGTTACTCCGCCCGGGGGAATAACTCTTTCCGTGCGCGATTCTGTAAGAATCCATCACAGCGATGATTCGGGAAGGATTTCGCATAAACTTGTTTCCGCGGAAAAGCAGCCGCACGGGAATAGTTTTTGGATTTCACTTCCTTCCGATCAGTCTTTCGGCGAAGTGAAACAAGGCGATTTTGTCTATTTGATACAAACAAAGGAAATGCGAAAACGTTATGCGCAAGTTATCACCGGAAACAAAAACGGCAGAGGGCCGGGAAAACAGCGCGCGCCGCTTCCTAAAACAGTACTTATAAAAAAGGATGATATCAAATCTTTCGCGCAGGCCTTTCCGGAAGGATTGTACGCCGCCGTTTCACGCCCGGAAGATTTATATATTTTGCAGTCTTCGCGCCCGCAGAAAGCAATACTCTATTTATCACGGAAAACCGCGGAATATCTGTTAGCTGAAAATAAGCCTCCGCTGCCGTTTAAACCCTCAGAAATAATTTTAACTTTTGATCCTTTTTTTCCGCAGTCAGCTGCAGGCTGCGAAACAGCGCCGAATGAAATCGGGCAGCTGATAAAAAAGGGATATCATCAATATGTATTGAATAATCCGGGGCATTTTTCGTTGTTCAGAGGATATGAAAAAATAAAATTAATAGCGGGGCCGTGGCTTTATATGTTTAACTCATGGGCGCTTTCTTTTATTTCTTCGCTTGGCGCGGACGGGTTTATACCGCCGCTTGAAAACAACAGGCAGAACCTTGAAAGGACGCTTGGGCAGGATAAAAAACTGCGGCATATGTTTTTTATAACAGTTTTCGCCTGGCCGCCGCTTTTTAATATCAGGGCGGATATCGGCTCTGTATTAAAATTTAGTTCGTTTGCAGATAACATGAACGAAAATTTTCTGCTGGTAAAAGAAAAAGATAACGTACCCGCCGCGCATGTATACCCGGAAAAATATTTTTCAATTATTGATAAAATCCCGTTTTTAAAGGAAGCGGGGTTCAGCCGTTTTATCATCGATTTAAGATGCCCTGCACTGAAAAAATCAAATTACAAGGATTTAATGAAGGCGGTAAATGAATGTTCGCCCCTTCCCGGCTCAAACCGTTTTAACTGGAAAGACGGGTTTTACAAAAGCAAGGAATAAGTGTCGTCTAACAAAAAAACAGAAGACCGGCGCTCATAACATCCGGTCTCTGCTCCGCTTTAATCAACGGTTAAAATGTTACAGCGGCAAGCTCCTTCTTCGCTTTTTCCATGAGCGCCTCATCATCGCCGTCAGTAATAGTTTCCATCTCCTCAGCCGGTTCATTGACAGTCTTTGAATCTTTTTTAAATTCAGGGCGGAACTCAACATGCTCCGCGACAATTGTAACTTTTGACCTTGGCTTTCCGTCAGGATCATTCCACCTGTCCTGTTTCAGCCTGCCTACAACACGCACGCCGCGGCCTTTCCTGCCTTTCGCATAACACAGTTCCGCGAGCCTGGACCAAATTTCCACATCAAAAAATGAAACTTCTTTTTCAAAACCTGTGTCCTGCTTGTAGTAGCGGTTCGAAGCGAGACTCATGGTACAAAGCTGAGTTCCTTTTTGCGTGGATCGAAGCAGAGGGTCTCTCACCAGATTGCCTTCGATTAAAATTGAATTGAGGTTGTTCATATACATCCTCCTCTGTAAGATCCGGCAGCAGGCTGCCGCCGGCTGTGAATTATCCGTAACAGGAAAATCCATAGATACCTTATATGGGTTCCAACTATGCGTTTTGCATGACCGAAAATAAAAAAAAATTGAAAAAACAAAAATATATTTTTTTGTTTAAACTAAAATTAAAATTACAAAAAAATATTTATTTTAAATCATGCAAAACACGGTTTTTAACCCATATATATACAGAGGTTCCCATATTAAATTACTGATAAAAATCTAAGAAATATGATACAATGTGTCAGGAGGACAATATGGAGTTTTTAAGAATACTGGAGGGAATACGCACGCCGTTTTTTGACACTATAATCGGGCTTATTACCCGCTTCGGCGAAGAGACTGTCGCGATCGTTGTGTTATGTGCAATATTCTGGTGTATAAGCAAGCGGACTGCCTACGGAATATGCGTCGCGTATTTTCTTTCAGGGCTTACTGTTCAGGGATTGAAGATTATTTTCAGGATCGACCGTCCGTGGATCATCGATCCGGCGTTTAATGCTGTAGAGTCCGCAAAAGCTCACGCGACAGGTTACTCGTTCCCGAGCGGGCACACTCAAAGCGCGACAGCTCTTTTTGGTTCGCTTGGAGTACAGGTAAAAAAAATACCGTTTCAAATAATTTGCTTTACACTGTTAATACTTGTCGGGTTTTCAAGAATGTATCTCGGCGTTCACACTCCGCAGGATGTAATTGCGTCTATATTAATAACGATGATGATTGTTGTGTTAGCTGTCAGATTTTTTACAGGAGAAAAAGTAAGCAAAAAAAGACAGCTTGTTTTATCATCAATTCTTTTTCTTTATGTAGCGATAGTTATAGTAATCGCGGTTGGTTTATATTCCACGGGAAAAATTGAGGAAAAATATTTGTCTGACTGCCTTAAAGCCGCGGGAGCGGGGCTTGGTTTCGCTGTCGGAATGTTTATCGAAAGAATCTATATCGATTTTTCAGTTAACGCGAAAAATTATTTCTGGCAGGCGCTAAAATTCATTCTCGGAATCGCGGGCGTGCTTATAATAAAAGAAGGATTAAAATTAATTATCGGCACAGGCCTTATCGTTGATACTTTAAGATATTTTATAATGATTTTATGGGTTATAGTTTTTTATCCTCTTATCATCAAGCGTTTTTTCACCGCTAAACCGCAGTTAAAAACCGCAGAAGGAAAAGCGCAGGCATGAGTTCAGATATTCAAAACACGGAAAAGACTTCGCGGGAAACCGCTCCGCGTGAAGCGCGTTCCGCATCAGATAAAAATGACGCTGAATGTTCATGCCCGCGTCCCGACTGCCCCAGACACGGAAACTGTAAAGACTGCGTGAAGAATCACAGAGAAACAGACAGCATGCCGTTTTGCTTATTTATGAACAATGACGGAAACAAAAGCCTTGAAAATTTTTACAAAAAATTAAAAGAAAGATTCGAGGTTATATAACATGACTGCGTTATAAATGGATAAAGGAGCTTTTATGTCAGATCAAACACCGGCAGGACAGGAACATTCATCGTCAAATAACGGCATTGATAATATTGAGGTTATTAACAATATAAAATATCAAAAACCGCAAAGAAAACGCGGTTTTACATCAAGCGGCGGTTTTAAAATCGCAATGCTGATCATTATCATTTTACTTCTTTTAATACCTATTAATATGATCCGCGGTCTTGTAAACGAACGCAGCTACCGCGCAGGTTCCGCGGAAGAATCAATCATGGAAGCATGGGGCAGCCAGTTTTCGCTTTACGGTCCTGTTATCCGCATACCTTTAATAGAACGCGAGGAAATAACAGCATGGACGGAGAGAGACGGCGAAAGACTGGAAGTTATTTACCATAACAAAGCGCTTTGGATTACGCCGAAAGACGTTTACATTAAAGCTGATTTTTCCGCGGAAAGAAAACGAAGAGGCATTTTTTCTGTCGCGTTATTTTCAGGTGATGTTTCCGTTACGGGAACATTTTCCTTTGATCGCGTTACAGGAGAAATAAAATCTAATCAGACAATATTTCCGGAACAGGCTGAAATAATAATCGGCCTTGCGAGCCAAAAGGGAATCAGAAGAATTATCAACGCGGACTGGAACGGAAACGAATTGTTTTTTAAACCGGGTAATCGAAATTTTTTAGCGGGTAATCCGGCAGATATCGGCGTTAACGCGCTAAGTCCGTTTAATACCGGGGAGATCAATGTTTTTGATATAAAATTCGCGATTCAGGGCGGAAAGTCGATGCGGATGCTGCCGATAGGAGAAACTACGCAGGCAAATATAAAATCCGACTGGCCGTCTCCTTCATTTCAGGGCGGATCGCTTCCGACATTCTATACGTTATCCGAAAACGGTTTTGACGCGTTATGGGAAATAAGCTATTTAAGCAGATCGATTCCGCTGTTCTGGTTATCAGGCGAAAAAGGCGAAACAGATACAAGGATGAATTTTAACCGTGAACTTTTCGGCGCTGACTTTTTTAAGCCGCTGGATCATTATGCGCTTAACGAACGCGCGGTAAAATATGCTATATTATTTTTGGTTATTCCGTTTATCGCCCTGTTTTTCCTTGAAATTTTTTCCAGAAGATCGATACATCCCGCGCAGTATCTTTTATCGGGTCTTGCGAACGTAATTTTTTATCTTTTGCTTTTATCAATATCGGAACATATACCGTTTTCGTTCGCGTATTTAATCGCAGGCGCGGCGCTTACATGCATGATGACGTTATACGCAAAATCGCTCCTTCAGACATGGATACAAAGCGCGTTTATGGGTCTTGTTATGGCGCTTCTTTATCTGATAATGTATCTGACATTGAACGCCGAAGACTGGGCGCTTCTTATAGGTTCGATTACAGCGTTTGTAATCTGCGCTGTTGTTATGTTCCTTACAAGAAAGCTTGACTGGAATAACCTTAATATAAAAGGCGATCTGTCAAACAAACAATAACGGGATTAAATTCTTGTGAAAAATTTATACGGCGTAACTCCCTGGGGTTCATGGTTTATTGATATTCTTGACAGCTATAAAATGGGAGAACGACTTGAACGCGGCAGGCGTTATGCGAATGCGGGAAAGGTTCTCTCGCTTGAATTTTCAGGCGGACGCGCCTCCGCGAAAGTCGAAGGAAAATCAAGTCCGTTCTACAAGGTTATAATCGCTTTCCCGCCGCTTGCCGAAGCGGAAAAAGTCTATAAAATAATCGAAAAAGATCCTCAGCTTATGGCGCGGATTGCGTCCGGCGAGCTGCCCGAAACATTTTTACAAAAATTAAAAAAGGAAGGAATAAATCTTATTCCGCGGAAATGGCGGGAGATGAAAAGATCGTGTACATGCCCCGATTACGGAGACCCGTGCAAACACATGGCGGCGCTTTACTACATTATCGCCGCGGAAATTGATTCAAACCCTCATATTCTTTTCCGTCTCCGCGGGATGGATTTGGAAAGCCGTTTCGGGAAAGCGCTTGTAAAGAGAATCGCTCCGCCTTATACCGTAACATTCGCGGATAATGAAAGAAAAAGACAAAACCCGTTTTCAGAACCGATTGAGTTTGAGGAAATTCCTTACTGCGGGGAGCTTATCACGTCTCTTTTACCGGATAATCCTCCGTTCTGCTCAAGCGACTTTTCAGCGGTGTTAGCTGAATTTTACCACCGCCTTGCAGGTTTAATACAGTGGGAATCCGCGTCAGATGACGAAGACTTCCTTTCACGTACAGAGCATGAATTTTCACGTTCTGTCTGGACTGTTAACTGTCCAAGCCTTGTTCCGGGAGCTGAGCCTGCTCTTATTGCCGAAGATATAAACGGAAATAACAAACGTTATACGCTATATGAGGCGTTTAATTTATTTGCGCAGTTTTCTTCCGAGGACGGAACGGAATCATATAATTTTTTATTTTATCTGTTTAAATTTTTATATCATATCTGCTCCGCCGGAGCGTTCATTCCTTATGTTGTTTATGAATCACAGATCAGCCCAATATCCAGTAAATTATCGCGGGGTAATTGGCCGGACGAGGATGATTTATATATTTATGACGAAGAAACAATAAAAATAATCTGGAAACCGTTCGAAAATCTTCCGTATGTCTCTAAAATGCTAAATACAATCGCTTCCCGTGAATGCGGCATGTTAACCGCTCCTCCGTTGTTTAAATTTAACTTGTCCGCCGGAAGTCCCGGTAAAAAATCAAATTCAACGCAGCCTCGAACCTCCGGTTCGCCGCATCAAGCCGGAAAACAAACTGTCAGCGGACGAAGCGTTGTGGATATTCTTTCATGCGCGTTATTAAGCGAATGGGTCAGAAATAAATTTTTTATTTTCCGCGAGGAAATCAACAAAGGCGCGGACAATGAATACAGGCAGCTTTTAAATTTATTTTTTCTTGGAATGTATATTGACGTTTCAGCGCCGGCGAAAAGATCGCTTCCGATGGCAATTGATAGATGGCTTTCCGTTCTTCATATTGATTTTTCCGCATACCGTTACGCGATCACAGTGAAAGACCTGTCAAAACGCGGAGAAGATTCGTTCGGATTTATTAATTTTTCAATATCGATGGATGTAATAACATCCGCGGACGATGAAACATCGGCGGTAAAGAAAACTCCGCTTTCTAAATGCGGCGATATTGACATTCTCCGCGCGCCGATCGCTCTTTCAAATTATCTTCCGGAAATTAAAGACCTTTTTAAAAACCAGAAAATAGCGTTATCTGAAACTCGTCTAATATCGTTTTTAGACAGCTCTTCGGCGCTGCTTACGCGCCTTGGCATGACTGTAAATCTTCCCAAAGCGCTCGCAAGAGAATTAAAGCCGCGTCTTATAATAAAGGGAAAGACAGAAAGCGGCTCACTTGTAAAATATCTTGATCTTGATTCACTACAGGAATTTGAATGGCAGATTGCGATCGGCAGCGAAGTCATGACAATCAGGGAGTTCGAAGAACTTGCCTCTCAAAAAAGATCAATGGTGCGTTTTAAAGACGGTTATGTGAAAATGCAGGCCGGGGAATTCGCGCGCCTTTTAAAAAAAGCAAAAACAGCGGCTCCCGACAGAAACGATTTTCTTAAGGCGCATTTTTCCGGCGACAGCGATCTTTCTTTTAACGCGCGTGAAACTATAAATAAAATTTTCCGCGAACAGGATTTTCCGGTTCCCGCCGCCCTTAGCGCAGATCTTCGTCATTATCAGGTGCGCGGCTATAACTGGATATGCTCTTTGCTGCTCTCAGGTTTTGGCTGTATTCTTGCAGACGACATGGGACTTGGAAAAACAATTCAATCAATCGCTGTTCTTCTGCGCCTTAAAGAAGAAAGCTTGTTAACAAAAGAATGTTTAATCGTGGCTCCCGCCGCTCTTTTAAACAACTGGGAAAAAGAACTGGGAAAATTCGCGCCTTCGCTTAAAGTATCGCGTTATCACGGAAGCAGGCGGAAATTCGACAGGAAATTCGACATATTTCTTACAACGTATCAAACCGCAGTCCGCGATGAAAAAAAATTAAAGAAAAAAACATTTTCATTCCTTTTAGTTGATGAAGCGCATCTTATGAAAAATTCAGGAACGCGCATATCAAAAGCGGTAAAGACGATAAAATCAAAATATAAAATCGCGCTTTCAGGCACTCCGGTAGAAAACAGATTGGAAGATCTGCGTTCCCTTTTTGACTTTATCCTGCCAGGATACCTTGGAAACGCGAAAAATTTTAAAGAACAATACAGAATACCTATCGAAGTTATGCGAAACAAAGAGACGGCGGAATCTCTAATAAAAATCACTTCTCCGTTTTTATTAAGAAGGCTTAAAACAGACAAAAAAATAATTAAAGACCTTCCTGATAAAATCGTAACAAATGAATACGCCGTACTGGAAAAAGAACAGGCTGTGTTATACGAAACTGTGGTGGCTGAATCAATGAAGAAATCAAAAGAAGCGGATCCTAAAGAAAGACCGTCCTTGATTTTTTACCTTTTAACATCGCTAAAACAAATTTGCAATCATCCGCGTGTATATGACAAGGAAAGCCCGGCGGTTATGAGGCTGTCAGGAAAGGCGCAGCTTCTTGTCACGTTACTCGAAAGAACTCTCGCTAACAGGGAAAAAACCCTTGTATTCAGCCAGTATGTGGAAACGCTTGACTGCCTTCAGCACATAATAAAAAAAGAACTTGGGGAGGCGCCGCTGATTTACCACGGAAGCATGAGCCAGAATTTACGTACAGAAACAATCGAAAAATTTCAAACAGACCCGTGCGCGAAAATAATGCTTACAAGCTTAAAAGCCGGAGGCCTTGGACTTAATCTGACCGCGGCAAGCCGCGTAATTCATTACGATCTTTGGTACAACCCGTCTGTTGAAAATCAGGCGACAGACCGCGCGTTCCGCATAGGGCAGGATAAAACGGTATTTGTTCATCGTCTAATAACAAAAAACAGCTTTGAAGAAAAAATCGACTCGATGATCTCAGGCAAAAAGGAGCTTGCCGACATGACTGTAAAATCCGGAGAATCATGGCTTGCGCGGATGAGCCATGAAGAATTAAAAGCGTTATTTGAAAGATAAACAGAGAAAAAATTATTTTACTATTAATATAAATTCATGTTATAGTAGAATAGTTATATAAAAAAATATAAAGGATATTCTTAAATGGATTACGCGATCACCATGAAAAATATCAATAAAATTTTTGGAGCTAAAACAGCTATTAAAGATTTATCAATTGATATAAAAAAAGGAGAGATGTTTGGTTTTCTCGGGCCTTCGGGAGCAGGAAAAACCACAGCAATTAAAATAGTAACAGGTCAGCTTAAACAGACAGGAGGAAAAGCCGAAATCCTCGGGCATGACACGACAACACTGAATCATGAGATCTACAGCCAAATCGGCATTGTTACCGACAACTCAGGCTTGTACGAGAGCATGACCGCTTTCGACAATCTTAATATTTTTTCGCAGATATTGAACACAAATAAAAAAGAAATCCCGGACCTGCTTGGAAAAGTCGGCCTTGGCGATGAAGGAAAAAAACAGGTAAAGAAATTTTCAAGAGGCATGAAGCAGCGTCTTATTTTAGCGCGCGCTATGCTGAATAAACCGAAAATTCTTTTTCTTGACGAGCCGACAAGCGGCCTTGATCCTTCTACTGCTCTGGAAATACATAAATTAATGTTAGAGATGAAAGACAGCGGCACAACATTTTTTCTTACCACGCACAACATGACCGAGGCGGCGAAACTCTGCGATCGCATCGCTTTGTTCAACGAAGGCGTAATCGTAGATATGGGCACTCTAGACGAACTCAGCCGGAAATACAATACGGAAAAAAAAATCAAAATATTATTAAATACAGGCGAAGAAATAACGTTCGATATAAATCCGGATAACAGCCAAAAAATCGCGGAGTTAATAAATAAAGAAGAGGCAGTCACAATACATTCGCAGGAGCCGACATTGGAAAATATTTTCTTAAAACTTACAGGAAGGGAATTATCATGAGCCTAAACCGGACCCGCGGGACAAATGTTCCCGCTTTGATATCATTCAGAAAAATAAAAGCCCTATACGGCAAGAATATGAAAAATATTTTTTATAACGCGTTTATAATAACAGCTCCTGTCGCGATATTAATCTTGGCGTACATGTTCGGCATGTTTGTAATTCCCGATGACGCGCCGCCGGAAGTAATTAAAGAACTTCTTAACATGATTTTAAACATGACAGTTAACATGAATATAATTATGTGCGGAGTTATGATAATGGCGGTTTTAATCGCCGAAGAAAAAGAAAAAAACACTTTAAATGTTCTGATAACATCGACAGTATCCGGCATGGATTTTCTGACTGCGAATGTGCTGACAACCGCGACTGTAACTATAATCTGTAATATTGCGGTTTATTTTATAATCGGCGCGTATAATATTGTGCCTTTCGGAAGTTTTATGCTGATAACAAGCCTTGGATCTGTCGCCGCTATCACATTCGGCGCGACAATCGGGCTTCTTTCAAAAAACCAGATTGTAGCTTCCACAATAGTAGCGCCGATATTCTTAATTATTTTAATACCGGTTTTTTTAAGAGGCAGCTTTTTTGTTGATAACGTGCTGTATTATTTTTTCACGGAACAAATCGGCATCGCAATTTCCGAACTAATAAATGAAAGAAGCCTTTCAGCGGCGCGTTATGTGATTATAACGGCGAACTTCGCGGTATTCGCAGTTTTATTCGTGCTCTGTTACCGGAAACGCGGATTGTCGTCCTAATTTAGCGCCGTCTTCGCATCAATATAAGCCTTAGCAAATTCGCGATAGCTGTTAACGCGGAGGCGACATAGGTTAATGCGGCGGCGTTCAAAACTTTGCGCACTCCTTTAAGTTCCGCGTCATCAAGAACGTTAGCTGAACGTAAAATCGCGATTGCGCGGTTTGAAGCGTTAAACTCAACAGGAAGGGTTATAACATAAAAAAGCACGGCTCCCGCGAACAATAGTATTCCGATTGTGAAAACCAGTCCTGACCATGGCGCCAAAGATTCAATAGCGGTAATTCCAAGACCTGCGATCGCGAGTATCGGGCCGAACTGCGATCCGATATTTGCGATTGGCACAAGCGTGCTTCTTAAAACAAGGGGGCCCCACTTTTTCGCGTGCTGAATTGCGTGCCCCGCTTCATGCGCGGCGACGCCGACCGCGGCAATCGAAGTTGAGGCATACACAGGCTCTGACAGCCTGAGTTTTTTATCGGAAGGCGAATAATGATCTGTCAGCGTGCCTTTAACAGCCTCTACGCTGACATCGTTAATGTTATTTGAATTAAGCAGGAGATTAGCCGCGTCCGTTCCTGTCACTCTTTTGGAACACGGAATTTTGGAATATTTATCAAAAGTTGATTTCACCATGAACTGCGCCCAAAGCGAAAGAAGAAGAGTCGGCACAATAAGGATGATGTAATAAATATCAATACCGAACATATAACCTCCTGAAAACAATAAAAACTGCGCTTCCTCAAAAACCAAAATTTAGGAAAGCTTGAATTAATTAAAAGATTTTCTTTTAGTAAGCCCTACATGGGGCTCCTCCTGACAGTATACTCCATTTTCGCCGGTTCGGGAATATCGCCGGAACGCGACGCGCGGTATTGCATCCCTTTTTGAACGCGGTACACAATTTCGCCCAGGCCGGGAGAAAGCTGCGTCCAGTCTCCGCGGCTGTCAAGAACCGAAGCATTGCAGTTATCGCGGAAATAATCGCCGAGCATATCAATAATTTCCGCGCGTATTTTTTCATCCTGCACAGGAAATAAAATCTCCACACGGTGCTCAAGGTTACGTGTCATCCAGTCAGCGCTCGCAAGATAGAGTTCCTCCGCGCCGCCGTTAAAAAAGTAATAGATGCGCGAATGTTCAAGATAATGATCGATTATGCTGATAACCCGGATATTTTCCGAAACCCCTTTAATGCCGGGAATCAATGTGCATATGCCGCGCACGCACAAAGAAATTTTAACTCCTGCCTGCGAGGCCGCGTAAAGCGCTTTTACAATATCAACATCTGTAAGGGAATTCATCTTTGCGGTAATTTTCGCGGGATAATTATGCTGCGCCCTGTTAGCTTCCCTTTCGATAAGATCTAAAAACCGCCTTTTAAGTCCTGTCGGCGCGATTGTAAGCCTGCTCATCGGCTGCACCGCCGAGTAGCCTGTCAGCATATTAAAAAGAATTCCCGCGTCATAAGCTATATCTTCGCGGCAGGTAAATAAACAGATATCCTCGTAATATTTCGCGGTTCTTGCGTTATAATTTCCGGTAGATAAATGCACATAACGTTTTATGCGATCATTCTCGCGCCGCAAAACAAGAGTTATTTTTGAATGTATCTTAAGGCGCGAAAGCCCGTAGACAACAATAACTCCCGCTTTTTCAAGGCGGTTCGCCCATGAAATATTTCTCTCTTCGTCAAAGCGCGCTTTTAACTCGACGACCGCCGTTACGTGCTTTCCGTTAAGGGCGGCCTGTTCAAGAGCGCGGACTACAGGAGACAATGATGAAAGCCCTGAATGGGTTCCTACTCCGGGAATTGCGCCGCCTGTTCTGTAAAGCGCCGTCTTTATCGATACAACCTGAGGATCGGACGCCGCGTCCTGAAAAAATCGAATAACGGGATCAAACGACTGGTACGGAAAATGCAGCATAACATCGCTGTGACTGATGCGATCCCAGATAGAACCCGCGCTGGAATCATCGATCAAATCAGACGATTTAATAATCTTCCACGGTTTTTCGATTAACTTTTCCATGTTCGCGACATTTGTAAGTTCAAGAAAATCAACAGGGTTTAAGGGGCCGTCAACTTCATAAAGAAAATCATTCGCATGCAGGGAATTTTCATCCGAATAAAGCTCGGGTTCGGAATTTTCATTAAGCAAAAAACGCCTTGCGAGTTCATTTTTTAATGTTTCGCTTCCGGGCGAATAAACCATTCTGATAACCTCAGAGCTTCCTCTGTCTTCCAGAACTTCAACCATCGCTTCCACATAATCCTCGTCCCTTTGTTCATCGACGGAAAAATCCGCGTCTCTGTTGATTTTAAACATCATGCTCTCTTTAACGCGGTAACCGGGGAAAAGATACGCGCCCCATGTAGTAATAACATCTTCCAAAAGGGCAAAGCAGAGATTTTCATTCTGATCGGTTTCTGTGTTAGCTGAAGAATTATCGGCGCTTGTGTTTATATTTTTGTTATCTGAAATATCTTCCGGAAGCCAGACAAGCCTGTTCAAAACAGAAGGCAGCGGAACAATTACCTTTAACTCATTTTGCTGCAAAGGATCTGACGCATCTGTTTTTTCAGGCTCAAGCAGAAACGCCGCGTTAAGCGACCTGCTTTCGATAAAAGGCACGGGTTTATCATCTTCAAGGCGGAGAGGAGTCAGAACAGGATAAATCTGCCCGGCAAAAAATGAGTTCAAAAAATCAAGCTGAGGAACAGACCATGAATCAGGACGAAGAAGCGATAATCCGTTTTTCGCGAGCCCCGGAAAAATTACACTGCGGATATATTCATACTGAGTATTAATGATCGAGTGAGCTTTATCAGAAATTATTTTAAGCTGCTGTTCAGCTGTTAAACCAGAAGGATCATTCGTGTTTCCGCCTTCGGTTCTCTGCATGCGCTTTAGCGCGGCGGCTCTTACCATAAAAAATTCATCAAAGTTGGAAGTAACAATCGATAAAAAACGGAATCTTTCCAAAAGAGGCAGTTCATCGCGAAGCCCGTTTTTCATAACGCGTTCATTAAAATCCACCCAGGAAATGTCGCGGGAAAGGTAAGGAAGCTGAGACTGCGGCCCGTTATTTAATTCAGTGTTTTTCATTCATTGCCTCCTTAAAGAAACAGGAACTATCAGGCATATCACTGCGAAATAAAAAACAGCTCCTTATTCTTTATCAGCTTAATACCACTTTATACCCAAATACATCCTGAAACATGCCGCCTTTTTCTTCAAGACCCATCAGTTCCATAGAAAGATCAAAAGCTTTTTCAACATGAAGCACAACCGTTTCGCTCCGGCGTTCAACAGTAATTTTTTTTACCTGCTGCGAATGACCGCGATCCAGACAGTCCGCGATCCTTAAGATGGAAGCCATTTTTAAAACAAGAACGCGGTCTTCTCTCTGAAGCGATATAAAATCGATATCAGACTGCGCCGGCGGATCTCCGCGGTGGCAGTTGATTACATTCGCGATAATTCCAAGTTCATCCTGATGAAGGCCGAAAATTTCAGAGTTCGCGACAATGTACTGCCCGTGTTTCTGATGCCCCGACGCTTTTATATAAGTGCCTACATCATGAAGAATCGCCGCTGTCTCAAGCATTATCCGATGTCGGAGATTCATTCCGTGCTCTTTTACAAGCGCGTCAAAAATCACCATACAGTGGCTTGCTACATGTTTCCCGTGCGCTTCGTCGAAATGAAATTTTCTGCCAAGGTTCACCGCGGAAGCGATTATCTGCGAAAAAAATTCGCCCTGCAGGGATGAATCAACGCCCGAAGCAAGATCAATTAAATAGCCGTCGCGGATTGAAACCTGAGGAACCACGATTTTCACGGCGCCTGTTCTGTCAAGAAACAATTTTAAAACCAAAAGGCCTAAAAATAATCCTTCGGCGTCCGCGTAAGAAATTCCAAATCTTTGTATACAGTCCTGTATGCTGAAATTTTTTAGCTTATCAACAAATTTATTAAAGTCATCGCGCTCAAGGATACGGCAGTTTTCGTTCAATTCGCTGCCGGCTTCGTCAGCGGCGAGACGCGCGTCAGATCCCGCGGCGACAACTGTCCGCACATGGGTAAGATCCATTTCCATATTCAGTATGCCGAGAGTGTTTCTGATATTTTCATTCAGATAACGCTCGAAAAAAACTCCGGGACTTAAGCCGTGACGCGATCTTTGATCGATAATAATTGTTCCCATTTTTAAACTGTGAGCCGCAACCATCTGTCCGCGGCGGAGAAGCATTATTTCGGTAGAGCCGCCGCCGATTTCTACAATCATGGAATTCGCCCGCCAAAAAAGCGGAAGATCCTGCTTGAGCGCGAAACGCACAGCAAGGTACATCAGCCTGTTTTCCTCAATGCCTTCCACAATGGAAAGATTAAAACCTGTTTCCTGTTTAACCCGGTCAATAAAAACATCCCTGTTGCGCGCCGCGCGCAGGGCGCTTGTCGCGATTACGTGAATATTGTTATCTGCAATTCCCCATCCGGATAAAAGCTCACGGTAGTTATGCAAAACCGTAAGGCACTCAAGTATCGATTCTCTTGACAGTACGCCGGAAGTAAAAACATCGCGTCCGAGCGACACGGGGCGGGCCGCCCTGTCTAAAACCTTCCAGCCTCCCCGCGGATCATCGGCGGACATTCCGTCAGTGTAAACTTCCGCGACATTAAGCCTGATGCCTGTGGATCCGATTTCGATGATTGCACATAACTCAGCGTTCATTATTCAATCCGTTTATAATTTATCAATCAGAATCGAACATTTTCCGGAAGGAATAGGCAAAGTTTTTTCCTTAACTCCAAGTATATTAATAGTAAAATAGTATAATTTTTCGCTTTCCATTTGAATTTCCCAGCCTCTGCCGCTTTTATTGGAAAGTATTGTAATCATGTTATTTTTAAGCGATAAATTTTCCACGCCCATAATCTCCAGATTCGGAATAACCCAGTCAACAGTTTTGCGCGGAAGCGATATAGAAAGCCCTACAATGTTTTCTATTGTTAAGCAAATTGTGGAAAGCGCGTCATAAGTTAAATATTGAGGGCGCGGGAACTGATTCTTGCCGGGCCATTTCGCAGGCCCTTCTTTCGACGGCAGATACGCTTCCCAAAGATTTCCCCTGTGATGATTTCCGTCGGGGCTCATTGAATCCAGCATGAAATATACATGCCTGATCGCGCATTCCCTCGCGACATCCCATCTTTGATAACGTTCAAGCCCTTTAATCACCATGAAAGTTAAATGCGGAAAAACAGAACCGCGGAAGCCGCGCCCGTTTTCATCAAAATCTTTTTCGGAAACCGAAAGAGAAGGAAAAGGATGAGGCGTGCCGAAATATTTCGGATTGATTAATTTTTCGATTATTCTCTCTGCTTTTTCGCCGTTTGGAATTTCCGCGAGCAAAGGCCAGTATCCCGCGATTGTTTTAACAGGTATTTGTTTTTCGTTCTTGTTTACATCGTAGTAGAAACCGTCCGCCGCGCTGTACATGATCGAGTTAATTCTTGTTTTTAACGAGAAGTACTGTTTTTTATATAGAAAGCTTATTTCCTTATCGTTCAGAATGTCAGCTAACGCAGATATGTAGAGCATGTTAACCGCCATCATCGAGTTAAAATCCATAGCGTAATACGAGTCCGCGCGCGGCGCGTTTGCCATTCCGGTCGCGCTGTGAGGAGTTTTATATAAACCGTTCTGTTTTTTATATACAGCGTCGATCCATGCGGAATATCTGCATAAAATCGGCAGCACGTCTTTTACGCGTTTTTTATTGCCGGATTTATGATAGATATTAAACTCCGCCCACGCGAAAAGCGGCATTCCAAGACCTTCGGGGTTGTCTTTTTCTATGACAGGCTGGCCGGTTGTTAAATCATAAGCGCAGCGAATAGCTCCGTTAGCCTCCTGACGATTATAAAAAAGGTCCAAAGTCGGATGAGCCTGAAAAATCCGGTTGGAATACACCAGAAAAAACGAAGAGAGAATCGCGTCAGTCTGCGTAACCGCCTGCGAATCGGGATACGCAAAGAATTTGCCGTCTAATTTACTTTTTTCGCCCCCGTTAATCCAGCAATCCTGTATCCATGCCCATGTTTTATCATAAATATCAACAAAATCCTGATCATAAAAATGAATTTTGGGGAAATCGTGCTTTATCACTATATATCCTTATATTTTTACAAACTTATCCTTATTAAATATAATATAAAATGAGTTTAATTGCCAATTTTTTAGATATTTTAACGCTTTACATCTATATTATCGAAATAAATGAAAATTTTTTTATATCGTGATCATACAAATTTAAAGCAAGGGAAAAGTCTTTATAATCCCAGTCTTTTCCTTACAAGCGGCGCGATATTTAAAAGGCTCCCGCCTTGAGTTACAGTACCCGGCTCCAAACCGCAGCCTTTTGCCATATAAAAAACATTGTAGTTATTCATATCCAGCGGATAGCCGTGGTTTCCTTTTTTTTCAGTTCCGGCGATCTCATAACAGTAACCGTCTTTTGCGCAGAAACCAAAAAACGCCGGCTGCTTTTGCCGCGAACTATACATACCTGATTGATCAATCTCGTCCTGAGTCAGGTATCTTCTGAAACTTTTATTTTGTTCGATGAATAAACGCAGTTCTTTAATTTGATCTTCGCCTAAGCTGCCTGCATGGAAAAACGCCGAACCGCCGCACAGTTCAAAAAAGCAGTTGTGTTCGCCGGGCAAATATCCGTGTTCCGTTTGTTTAATTAATTTCATGCGTACAAGCTCAATATTCGGATCGATAACAGTGTGTATATTCAGCTGGCTGTGATCGGAAAATAAAATTATATCATCTTCATTAATGGAATCAGCCGCGTCAAGAAGGACGGACAGATTTTTATCCATTGCCGTAAAAGCGGTTTCCAGTTCCGCGCTTCCCTTTCCGTGATCATGGCATAACGAGTCATACGCCGTTAGGTGAACAAGAGCGAGTCCCGGTTTTTTTTTGCGCAGAATGTCAGCCATACACGCGGCTGAAAAATTATCAAGATTAGGCTGATTAAGGCCGTCCATAAGTTTCCGGTGCCTTAAAAACAACTCAAGCTGTAACGCGCTTCCCGCCCGCAAACTTGTTAATACCTGGCTTTTCCCCGGACGCGCTCTGACTTCGGGGATGTTATAATTAATTGTTTTAGAAAACGCCGTAACAGGCCAAAGCACCGCCGCTGTTCTAATTCCTTTCTTCGAAGCTTCCTGCCAGATTGTTTTTGCGCGAATCATATTTTCATTACAGTTCCAGACAGACAATGGCGACGCGGGTCCTGCGACGGGAAAAGCTTCGGTATTCGATACAATCCCGTGATCTTTTGGATAAACGCCGGTAGCAACTGATGTATGAACAGGATATGTATTGCTTAAAAATACCGTGGAAACATTTTTAAAAACCGCGCACTTTTTAGAGAATGCGTTAAACGCGGGATATTTCAGCAGCCGGTCAAATTCATCGCTGCCGATTGCGTCATAGCTTATAATCAGCATATATTTATATTATAATAAAACAGTTTACATAGCAATAAAATATTAAAGTTATTTTTGCATTATGTAAAAATCAGCGGCTTCTTTAATGCCTGAAAAAAGTTTCTGCGTTGATTTTAAATATGCGCGAAACGGATCGCCGCTGCTGTTTTCTTCTTCGTCAACAGGCGGAAATAAAAAGCCGGCGATCTCTTTTACTTCGCTTTCATCAAGGCGTTTTGTAATTTTATCAAGTTCTTTAAGCGCGTTGTTCCGCTGCTGAGGATTTAACGGATATCTTAACGCCCGCCATGCAATCTCGGAACCTTCTTCAGCGGCCGCTTTGATAATTTTTAATCCTTGTTCCAATAAGGACACAGCTTTTTCATAACGTTCCTGTCTTTCATGTTTTTCCCGCGGATTGTTAAATTTATTTTCGGTTTCCGAATAAGCTTCGCTTATAATCCTGTCAATTTCACCGCGGCGTTTAGGCAGAGTAAGAAATTCTTCCGTATCCGCGGAATTAAACCCGGCAATCGCAAGACCATCCAAAAAAAAGCCGCGGTTTTTAATCTGAACATTCCGGCGGAACTGGTTTTCGAACCATGCTTTGTAAAGCGACAGCCTTTGATCGGTCAGAACCTGTCCGCCGTTTGCAGATAACGCGTTGAAAGGCTTTCCGTCGCGGAGGGCGCGCACCACCCACTTTTCAGCCGGATTAAATTTATTAGACTGTGATGAGGCGGTATCTTCAAACCGCGCGCCGCGGAAATGTGTTTTTAAATCCGGAAATGAAAGATCAAGCCCGGCAATCCAGATGTCTTCCCCGCCAAGCAGGCGCGCGAAATCCCACGCGGTAGTCGCGACAGATCCTCCCGCGGCAAGCCTGCCTTTCTGATCTGCACGGTTTTCGATGAATGTTCCAAGCGGAAAAAGCGATCCGCAAAGATACTTATGTTTAAAAGGAAGGTTAAGCACAGGCGGATAAACGGCGGACTCCGCAATCAGCGCGGTTTTATGAATAACTTCTTCGCTAAGGCAGCGATCCAAATGACGGCTGTTCCAAAACTGCGGATCAACTACCACGACAAAGTCAGGCGCAATTCCGTTTTTTACAAAAAACCGCAGTGATGTATCAACCGCGACAACAATACACCTTTCATAAATGTCACATAACAAAGGCTTAATTTTATCCAGACTGGGCCCCGCCGCCGCCAGAAAAACAGGAATGCAGTCATTACATTCATTTACGCCGCATTCGTTCCCGTCCGCATGATCAACGGAAAAATTTTTGCCTTTTTTTTCCGCGATACCGGCAAGATAAGATACTCCCGGCAGATCCCGGATCGCGCTCATGTTACGCGAAAGATTGCGCATCCATCTTTTGCCGAAGCGTTTATGCGTGGCGTCATTTACATCGTCCTTCATCGACCATGAGCGTACTCTGTCATCCGCCTGCCCGTACCATTGTTCATCAAGGGAAATAAGCGCCTTGCTGCGTATAACAGAAGGCGGCGGCTTTTTGCCGGAACCGGCTGTATCATTTAAAGCGGCGTCATCCTGAATAATTTTATAAGCGATAGAAAGCGCGTTCGTAATTCCTTCGCCGCTTCCTCCGATAACAAAAATAAAACGGGTTCCGGAAAAAAGCCCGCTGAAATCCCTTAATTCAAGCGCTTTTAGAAAAAGGCTTTTATGTTTTTCCACGATAATTATTAACCTGCCGCAAGCCGCGGCGGCCTGCGCGGCATAACCTAAGCCAAAGCCAAGAATAAGTATAGGAGAGTTCTGAGAATCCGGTATACCGCCGCAGACGGATTTAACAAGTCTTTCGGCTTCTCTTGCCGGATCGCGCGGGGAATGTATATAAAGTCCTTTTATATTCAAAGTCGGCCCGCCGGCCTGAGCTGCTTCTATTTTTATATCATCAGATGAAAAATCATCGTCGTCTTTAATTAATAATTCTTCATACAAGCCGGGATAATATTTTTGAAGAACTGCTTTGTTGATTTCTGTATAAAACATTTAACCATTAAATCCTGATTTTAAAATGAAATTCGCGGCTACTCCAGTTCCAAAAGAATTTTCATGCCGTATGCAAACGGCGTTCCGGGTGCGGGGCTTTGGCGGCGGACCCAGCCGTCTCCGTTAATCTCCGCGTTTATATCGTCGCGTAACAAGAGAGGCAAAAGCACTCTTTTGGCAAGGCCTGAGTAATCCGGAACCGTATCCAGCAGCTCCGGAAGAAGACCGGAAGGAATTGTCACAGAAGGCGGATGATCTATTACCTGATTGCGTCCGCGCGGAATGCCAAGATAATCGATTAAAGCTTCGGCGGCTTCGCGTATTGCGGGAGCGGCGATAACGCTTCCCCAGATTGTGCTTTTGGGCTTAATGACGGCAAGATAAAGCACAAGCGACGGTTCCTCGGCGGGAAGAAGCGCTATGCAGCTGGCGATATAATCGGTCGCAGAATACGTTCTTGTCACAGGATCGATTATCTGAGCCGTGCCTGTCTTTACACCTAACGATACGTCCTGAATGCCCGCGCGCCAGTCAATTCCGAAACCCGTATCAACCATGTATGATCTTACCGCTCTTGCGGTCTGCGCGCTAATCACGCGCTGTTCTTCTCCGTTTATCCAGTCCGCAGATGTCCTGCCGTCCGGCGACACAATCTGCGATACAATGCGCGGCGGAACCATTATCCCGTCGTTTGCGATAATTGCCGCGGCCTGCAGCATCTGATACGCGGAAACCGCTATCTCCTGCCCGAACGCGATTGTCGGTTTTGACCGGTCCGACCAGTTTACGCTTGGCACAAGATAACCGGCTGTTTCGCCGGGGCTTCCGGCTCCGGTGCGCGAGCCAAAACCGAAACCGCTGAGCATCTGGTAAAAAGCGGATGCGTTAACGCTGTCCGAGGCAAGCGCGGCACCGACATTGCAGGAATGAATCAGAATTTCCCTTACTGTTACTCTTCCGTGGCTTGCAAGACAGTTAATCGGCGCGCCGCGCGCGGGATTATAAACGCCATTGCATGTAAAAACAGTGTTAGGTGAAATCGCGCCGCTGTCCAGAAGCGCCGCAAGAGAGAAGACTTTAAAAGTAGAACCGGGTTCAAATGCCCAGATAGCCGGCCGGTTCATCCGGCTGACAGAATCGGATGCGCGGATATTATTTAAATCGTAGTCGGGAAGCGATACGGAGCCGAGAATATCGCCTGTACGCGGATCCATCGCCATAAAAATTACGGCTTCCGCCTGAGAGTCTGCCATTGTATCTTCCGCGATTTTTTGCAGGATATGCTGGATATAAACATCAATAGTTAAAACCACCTGCGAACCTTTGCCGTCATTATCAGCGCCGTTTAAATAATTGTTAAACGCAAATTCTATTCCCTCAAGACCGTTGTTTCTGTCGCCCACAAAACCGATTATGTTACTCGCAAGATTTCTTTCGGGATAAACCCTGCCGTAAACAGGCGAAACCGAAACGCCTTTAATATCTTTTTCTTTTATATGTGCGGTAAGCCGCCTTGCGGTACTGTCATCAATCTGCCTTTTTAAATATAGAAAATTCGATTCCGAAGATTCGATCCTTGTGCGTATATCCAAAGGAGTCATTTCCAGAATCGGAGACAGTTCGGCGGCAATCTGATTTATATCCGGCAGATTCTCGCTGTTTCCTTCTTTTGGGATTGATAAACGCCAGACAGTAACATCCGCAAACCTGACAGTAAGCGCGAAAATGCGTCCGTTTCTGTCAAGAATAGCGCCGCGATCGGGAGGCTGCGCGCTCTGGCGTACAGGTGCCGCAGGATCGCTTCCAAAAATTAAAAAGCCGTAATAGATAATTAAATAGACGAGAAAAAGACCAAATAAAGAAAAAACAATAATGAAGCGCCGGTTTATCAAAATATCTCCCTCAATATTATATTCGGCAATAAACTCATTTAATGTAAAACAGGTTTAATAGCCTAATACCTTCCCGATAATGTTTCCTGCCGGAACAGGTCCGTACGCGCGCGAATCGTAAGAGGCAAGTCTGTTGTCTCCTTCGGCGTAAAAAAATGAGTCTTCTATTTTTACGCATCTTTTAACTGCAAGCTCTCCCTCGGGCGTAAAAAAAACAATTACATCGCCGGTTCTTGGCAGCGCCCACTGGACAAAATACTGCCTGTTCAAAAAAAACGGCAGGCGCAGTCCGTATCTAATCCTGCTGATGATTAAAACTTTTCCGTCTGTAAACGCCGGCTCCATTGAATGCCCCCGGGCAATAATAAAATCAAAAACAAACAATTTTAAAATAATGGCCGCAATTACCGCGATTAAAACAGGTTTTATCCATCTCATTAATATGGATATTATACGGTTTTAGAAGTTTTTCCGCTATAATCCCCGCCTGTTTTTATGCCGATGTATCCAATATGGGATCAGTAATCGAAAATCAAAATATTTCAAAACGGCATTACTCTCAGAGAAAAATTTCCTCTTTCAGGCAGGATAACAAACCGGCAGGCTATAACTCTGAGTTCATGGATCAGTTCAATCAAAAATCAATACAGTTCAGAAAGAATAAAAAAGCGGCGGGAAATGTCCTGCGGAAGAATCAAACAGGCAAAAAGGAAAAAAGATTAAACGGCACGATAGAAATTCCGGTTAAATCGATATTTAATAATTTAAAAAACGACAGGCGGTATAGACAATCAGATAACGGATATAAGGCAGGAATAAAAACCGAAGAACCGCGCCGCTCGTATAAAAAATCAGGGCAGGAAAAGGGAAAAGGGCTTGTGTTCAATATTCCTGTCGGAACTATCGCGGCAGCCGCCGGAACAGTATTAATCGCCGTTGCGGCGCTGAACTGGGACGGCATAAATCTTGGAACCTTGGAAATGGAATTTGCCGCGGTAAACCCTGCGGAAAATGAAGTTGTCGAAGAGCGGATAATACAATACGCGGCGACAGGAGTCGCGGGAATTTTCGGCGGCAGCATAGAAAACATTCAAAACCTGGGCATGGAAAATGATTCCCTGATAAATATCAGCGTAAATGTTGATACAAATAATCCGCACGGCATGCTCCAGCCCTTTGAATGGCGGCAGTACAAAGTCCAGCGCGGCGATACAGTCTCCGGGATTGCTCAAAAGTACGGAGTTTCTGTCGGCGCTGTCATCGCGTCAAATAATATAAGCAACGCAAGAAGGCTTCAGGAAGGCGCGCTTATAAAAATACCAAATATTGACGGAATCCCGTACCAAATACAAAGAGGGGATAGTCTTTCGCGGATTGCGGCTTCGCACAACGTTCCGCTGGAAGTAATTTTGGATGTAAATGATATAAGAAGCGATGATATAAGACAGGGAGAAACCATTTTCATCCCCGGCGCTAGGATGAATGACATCGATCTCAGGCTCAGTCTTGGAGATTTATTTATGTATCCGCTTGCGACACGCCAGATAACAAGCAATTACGGCATGAGGCGTGATCCCTTTAACGGAGCGCTGCAGTTCCATGAAGGCGTTGATTTCAGGGCGAATACCGGCACTCCTGTAATGGCGTCTTTTGACGGCGTTGTGTCTGTTGTCAGCGAAAACTGGCTGTATGGCAGGTACATAATTATCAGCCACAGCAACGGCTATAAAACTCTCTATGGACATTTAAATTCCTTCAATGTGAGACAAGGCGAAAGAGTAACAAGAGGACGAAAAATCGGGGAAACCGGAAATACCGGTTACAGCACCGGACCGCATCTGCATTTTGGAATATATGACAAAGATAATAAGGTTGTTAACCCGCTGGAACTATTAAACTAATTGTGTTACAATGAGGGATCATGAAAAAATTATTGTTCGTATTATTGGCGTTTTTTGCGGTATTTACGCTGATTCGGGCATTTGAAACCGTACAGGCAGAGGAAATTGATACAAAAGCTCCTATCGAGGCGCGGGTTGATATTTCCGGCTGAATTCTGTGGAAATTTATCAGGAATATATAATATAATATTAATATGAAAATTGGCGAAGATTCCGGTCTGTCTTATGATCAATTATGCTCCTCCGGTTCAGCGGCTGTAACTAACAGTCTTGGCGAAGCTGAAAAAGACTCCTATACGTTCAGCGAAGTGGTAGACAAAACCTGCGATGAACTGATGGAAAAACAGTTTAAATATTCAATCCGAAAGATTAATGAAATGGATAAACTTCTTTCCGCCGTGGAGTGTGAACTTGATGAGTTTCTAAGGCCGGGGCGCTAAAGGAATAATCCTCTTTCCAATCATCAAAAAATATTATAAGGAAAAATATTGAGAGCAATGAATGTTAAATCAAATTTTTTTACGGCGCTCTTAACTTTTTTTTTAATATCGAATCTTTACGCGGTTAATTTCAGCTCACTCAATCTTTCAAGCGATGACAGGCTTTTATTCAAAGCGGAATTTGAAGGGCAGAACGCGTTTTTTCTGTCCAATTTAAATGATCGATCCATTCAGCAAATTACAATGCTTCCGGAAAAGATGTATCTTGTCGACAGCGGAAAAACCATTCTGGCGCTCAATCATTTCGGCGCCGTTAAAATTCCTGTATCAGGCGGACTTCCGCAGCCCCTTCCCGGTTATCCGTCATTTACGCAAAACAATATTCCGCTGAAAGGAAGGCTTCAGGAAATCGCGCCTTCTCCCTGCGGCCGCTGGATTCTGCATTTAAATCCTGTAAGCCACGGTTACGGAAATCTGCTTTTAATAAATATTGAAAACGGCGAGCAGAAAATTGTAAGCGAACGCGTAGAGCTTCCCGGGAACGATTTTCCCGCAAGATGGAGCCACGATTCACGGCTTTTTGTTTATGAAAAAGGCGGCAGACTTTATTATTTTCCCATATTAGAGGATATCTCTGTATTAATCGACGAACGCTTCAGAATGATAGGAGAAGGCGGCATAACATCGGTTTTATGGGCTTCTGACAGAAGTTTTTATTATTTTTCAGGTAACATATTATACCGCGTTATAAACCCCGAACTTTTTACCCGCACAATTTACGGCGATTTTCTATCGATAGGAACCGTTGCAGCTGTTCTTCCTTTCGATTTTAACCCCGGCTTTGACCGCTACTGGATTGCGCCTGACTCAGGAGCGATACTTTTAAAGAAAGGAACAAGAAACCTGTTCTACCTTTTGTTAGGTGAAAATAGAAACAATTCGAGCGTTGTTCTTCCTCATATACAAATTCCTTTTGGAGCTGAAAATTTTAACGTGTTCTGGCCGCTTTCGGGGTATCTTACCGTAAGCTATTCGGCGCACAACAGGACATCCGCGCTGCGTTTTGAGATTGACGGAAACGGCGGCGTAAATTATACCGCGGCGAGAAGCGTTCCGTCTTCACCTAACGGCGCACTTTCACCGGACGGAACCAGAGCGGTTTTCTGGGGAGAAGCCGGCCTTGAAGTATGGGATTATGTAAACTGGCGTCTTCTTCAGCGTCCTTTGACAAACCCTGTCTACTCATGTTCATGGATTAGTTCAAGGCAGTTTATAACAGGACATTCATTATTTACGGAAGAAATTGACATATCGGGCGTTGTATATACCCGGAGAAGAATCAGCCTTTCAACCGCGGACGAAGCCGGTTTTGAAGAAACTTTCAGAGGTCCTTCGCGCGTTCTTATCAGAATCGGAAGCTCATGGTACGCGAACGACGCGTCTTCGGCGGGCGGAAGCTGGACATCAGCCGCGAACATTCCGCTGAGGCAGGTTTCGCTTGCCTCTCCGCGTTTCCGCGTTTTTCTGGAACCTTTGTCTTCAGGGCATTTTAAAAATACGATTATGATACGCAATCTGCAGTCAACGAGTACATTATCGTTTGTGTCTTCCTTTACACCTAACACAGTGTTTAATATGAACCGTCAAAGGCAGGTCGCGCTTTGTTTTGATCTTTACGATGATGATACGGGTCTTCAGCAGGTTTTACAGGCGCTGCGCCGTTTAAATATCCGCGCTACATTTTTTCTTAACGGCGAATTTATCAGGCGGAACCCTGCGGCAGCCTCCGTTATCGCGAATTCAGGGCATGAAATGGCGTCAATGTTTTACGCGCCGATTGATTTTTCGGATACACGTTACCGCGTTACGCAGGAATTTATCGCGCAGGGTCTTGCGCGTAACGAAGATGAATTTAACCGCGCTACAGGAAGAGAGCTCTCTATCATCTGGCATCCGCCGTTTTACAGGAACTCCGCTTTAATCAGTTCGGCGTCGAGCGCAAACGGTTATATCATCGCAGAAAGAACGCTGGATCCCAATGACTGGATTTCCAAAGAAGACGCTTTAAGACACAATATCCGCCAGATTCCGCCTGCTGAAATAATTGATCAGATAATTACAGCTGTCGAAAATCACGCGAACGGCGCGGTAATTCCGGTACGGCTTGGTTTATTGCAGGGCGGCAGGGACGAGTATCTTTATCAGAGAATCAGCGCTTTACTTGACGCGTTAATCCGATCAGGTTATGAAATAGTTCCGGTATCATCTGTGCTGTACAGGTAAATCCATTCATTATGCAGTTAAATAATATTCCCAGTTTAATAAAAAAAACTTTTCCGGTTCCGGGACGTTTTAAAGGCGCGCTTTCCTCTGATATCGCGGAGCTTTCAGGTCTTTTAACAAATACAAAAGGAGACAGGTCTTTATCCTATCTTTCACGCCCAAATTTTCTTACAGCTTATTTATACTATTTCCTGCCGTGGAATTTATACAGGCTATGTCTCCTTCTGCCGGATCTGACGCTAAGATTATCAGCTGATGATATCATTACAGACATAGGATGCGGACCGCTGACTTTTACATCGGCGTTATGGATTGCGTGTCCGCCGTTACGTGAAATTCCGCTGGAATTCAACTGCGTAGACAGAAGCGCTCAGGCGCTTGAAGCCGGAAAAAAATTTTTTAATTCTCTCTGCGAAACGGAAAGCGGAAAATCCAGATGGAAAATAAACCTAATAAAGGAAGACATTGATTTCAGAAAAACAGGAAATTTTAAAACATCAAAAATAAAAAAAGCGTCTTTAGTCTGCGCGGTAAATCTTTTTAATGAACAATATGAAAGAATTCCCCACAACAATATTGAAGGACTTCGTAAAACGGCGGAAGCGGCCGCTTGTTTAATGCAGAGAAACGGAACAGAAAACGCGTCGATATTAACTGTAGAACCCGGCGTTCCTCAATCGGGGAAGTTTATTTCTCTTCTTCGCAGCAGTCTTTTGGAATTAAATCATTTGCCGGTTTCTCCGTGCGCGCACAGTTTATCCTGCCCTCTGTCTCCCGGGCGAAAGGGGCAAAAAAACAGAAAGCAGTGGTGTCATTTTGCTTTTGATACTAAGGACGCTCCGCCTGAGCTTCACCGGCTTTCAGCGGACGCAGGGCTTCCAAAGGAAAGGCTTGTTTTCAGCTATCTTTTTACGATGCCGGAAAATCCTAAATTGAAAAATCAGGAAAAAATAACAGCGGAAAATATTCCGAATACGCGGATTATTTCCGATGTTTTCAGATTGCCGGATAATTATTTCGGCTGTTACGGATGTTCAGATAACGGACTTTTGCTTTTAAAAACAAACAAAAATCAGATAAAAAAAATAAAAAACGGAAATTTAATCACATCATTAGTAAATAAAAACAATCAGCGCGATGTTAAAAGCGGCGCGTTAATAGCCGGCTTGGCAGAGGAGTAAAAATGGAAAAGTCCCATCCTTTATTTTGCAGTATTCACAATCATACAACTTTCTGCGACGGCAAGGATGACATTGAGTCAATGTGCCGCGCCGCATATGAAAAAAAATTATATTCAATAGGATTCAGCTCTCACGCCCCGTCAGAAAAACAGTTAGGCAGAGAAATTTTCTGGAATTTAAAAGAAGAAAATATCAGCAATTATATTAATGAAGTGCGCGCCGCGAAAGAAAGATGGAACGGTAAAATAAATGTTTTTCTTGGGCTCGAAGTTGACTATGTAAAAGGGAAAAGATCCTCTTTGGACAGTGACATTACATCGATGAATTTAGATTATATCATCGGCAGCGTTCATTATATTTGCCCGGGTTTTAAAGGCAAAGCGATCTGTTCAGGCGCCTGTGCAGAATGCGGCAAACACTCAGATGAATTAATTATTATTGACGACAGTATGGAAGAGTTTTGCAAAGGATTAAACGACGGTTACGGCAAAGACGCTGAAAAATTAATGAATAATTATTATGACGCCATTTTGGAAATGATAGAATTAGGCGGGTTTGATATACTCGGACATGTTGATTTATTAAAAAAAAATACGATAAATCGGAATTTATGGCTAAAAGATAATGAAATAAAACGCCAAAGAGAAGTAGCGGAAGCTGTATCAAAAAAAAATATAACAATAGAAGTTAACACTGGCGGAATTAACAGAAAAAAAATTAACGAAGTGTATCCTTCATTAACATTTTTAAGAATAATAAAAGAATTTAATATTCCGGTTGTTATTACATCGGACGCTCATAATATAAATGATATAAACGGAAATTATAATACTGCGGTAGAAACGCTGAAAATGGCTGATATTAATAAACATTATATTTTTAACGGCAGAAAAAATAATAAAACAGATTGGCTGATAGAAAATATTTAGTAAAAATAAAAAAAGTACTCGACTATCACTTTTATTTTTATTATATTATTCACTAAGGAGTTATCATGCCAAAGACAACTAAAACACCAGGATTACTGCTCCTGGAATTTCTTGATAAATGTGAACTAAACTGTAACAGATTATCAAAAGAAATTAACTGCAGTCAAACCGCGTTAAGGCTAATCAGCCTTGACAAAAGCAGGATTACAACATCAATCGCTGTACGTCTTGCCAAATATTTTTCAACAAAGCCTGAACTCTGGCTGTTAGCGCAGATGGAATTTGATCTTGAAAAAGCAGCTAACAATAAAACATTGGCAAAGGAATTAAAAGGAATTTCGACAGTAAGCAAGCCTGCGGGTAAGAAAATTTAAAAAAACAGGGATGAGAAATTATTTACAAATGAAACATTTTCTCATAATGTAAGATTCTCATTCCTGTTTTTCAGGCAGATACGGTATATTCGCCTGATGTTCAAGGTCTATCTTGATTTATCAACTCCGTTACGCGAACAATGTTTCACAATAACGCAGCATGAACAGAAAGGGCTTACAGGCCGGCATAATTTCTGCCCGTAAAGAACCAAAAGAAAGTTAATTCTCTTCCAGTATTTTACAGGAAGAATTTCTCTTAAGATCATCTCAGTTTCTTCCGGGGTGCGGCTTTCAAGCCAGCCGCACCTGTTTGATATTCTGTGAACATGAATATCTACGCAAATAGCGTCAAGATTAAACGCTTCGTTAAGCACAAGATTTGCGGTTTTTCTGCCGACACCCGGAAGAGCGAGAAGTTCGTCTAACACTGCGGGCACTTTGCCGTCATATTGATTGATAAGAATTACAGCGATTTTTTTTAATGAGGCCGCTTTATTCCTGAAAAAGCCGGCGGGATAAATTAATTTTTCTATCGAAGACTGATTAAGTTCCGCCAGCAGTGCCGGAGCCGGAGCTTTTTCTAAAAGTCTTTGCGACGAAACAATTGTCACCTCATCCTTTGTTCTAAGGCTGATTATGGTAGAAACAAGCACAGCCCACGGATCATGGCGGTAATGCTGCGCAACAGTGCTGACAGAAGGGTCGTTATTCTCCGTTTTTAATGAAATTTCTTCTTTCCATTTTTCGAGGGATGCGAATATTGAATCCCATTTTGGTCTAGGCATTTTTTTCCAATAAACAAACTGCATGAGCCTCAATAGCTTTGCCTTTGCCGATTGAACCGATGCCTTCTCTTGTTTTCCCTTTTAAAAAAATAAAATCAGAGGGAATCTCAAGAGTTTCGGCTAACGATTTGCGGATAACATCCCTGTAATGGAGTATTTTAGGCCTTTCACAGATTATTACACAGTCAATATTTATAATCATCCACCCGGATTTCTTAGCAAGTTCATAAGCTTTTTTCAATAGTTTCATTGAGTCGGCGTTTTTATATACAGGATCGGAAGAAGGAAACAATTCGCCGATGTCACCTAATGCGGACGCGCCGAGAATCGCGTCGCATACGGCATGGGCAAGCACATCACCGTCTGAATGACCTACTTCGCCCTTGTTAAAAGGAATTTCCACTCCGCCAAGCAGGAACCTGCGCCCCGCTTTCAGGCGGTGAATATCAAAGCCAAGCCCTGCTCTTGTCACTTGTTACCTGCTTTTATCAATAATCACATAACACCGGATAATAAATTTATCACTTATCGTTAATAATTAACATAGCTACGCCGGGGAGAGGCCGGAAAGTTTTAAACTCAATGTATTTAAAAGGATGAATATCAAGCGCATTCGGATACCATCCGTCAAATTCGCCTGTATCAATAATATTAAGCGCGGGATTATAGAAAATCGGCAGAATAACTCCTCTGTCCAGCAAAAGTTTTTCCGCTTCAGCTAACGTCGCAAGGCGTTTCTGCCCTTCTTCGAGCATTGATCTTTCTATAAGCGTTTCGTAATCAGGATCATTAAGGCGGGCGTCATTTAAATTTGAATCACGGCGCCACATCTGCAGGAACGCGTAAGGATCCGCGAAATCTCCGATCCATGTAGTTGACGCTACAGTATAGCCGTCGTCTTTAATAGTATTGTAATATTGAGCGAAAGAAACTATTTCGATTCTTACATTTAAACCAAGCACTTCTCTCCATGCGTTCGCCATTAACACCGCGACCCGCGCCGCGTCATTTGACGGAGTTATTCTGATAACAAGTTCAGGTATTCCGTAAGCGCTTGCATATCCCGCTTCCGCCATCAGCCTGCGCGCTTCTGAATAATTTGATGAATTGATTCCTTTAACTTCAGGATAACCTGTTATGGGATATATTAATGTTTCCGCGGGCAGATAATAATTGCTGCGGATTTCCTCCCATGGAAGAACAAGAGCCATTGCGCGGCGGACTCTATGATCATTAAAAGGACGCTGCGAGGAGCGGATAAAATAATAGTGAGTCGCGAACATTACATTAACCTGAATGCCGGAGCGATCTGTCAGCGCATCAATATTTACATCGCCCGCTATCCATCTTGCGTTTCCGGAATTCCACAAAGCCGCGGCTTCATCCGCGCTGTCTGTGAATTTAACAGTAATTTTATTAAGCGCGACATTGTTTTGATCCCAGTAATAATTATTTTTTTCCATTACGATGTTATCGTCATTCATGGAAACTATCCGGAACGGCCCGTTGGAAACAGGCGGACTCCAGTCTGTCTGATTTGTCTGCGGCGCCCAATGGTTATTATTTATCATTGAAGGATGAATCGGGCTGAATGAATGATGGCATAACATCGCAGGGAAAAACGCCGCGGGCGAAGTTAAATTTATTACAAGCGTCCTTTGATCTGCCGCTCTTATTCCAACGCTGCCAGGATTGCGGTTTACTCCGTTACGGTAATCGCGCGCTCCTTCGATAACATCAAACATGCTGGAATACGGAGAATCGCTCTCCGGATCCAGAAGAGAAATCCACGCGGCGCGGAAATCCTCGGCCCGCACAGCATCGCCGTTGGAGAATCTGGCGCTGCGACGGATTGTAAAAGTCCATTGCATTTTATCTTCGGAAAGCTCCCATCTTTCCGCGAGAGCGGAAACAGGCTCCAGTGTGCGCGGATGATAAGTAAAAAGCCCTTCGTAAACCGCTGTAAAAATTTGAGCTTCCGACGCGAAGTAAGATTTTCTGAAATCAAGTTCAATTTCATGCCGCGAAAAAGCGACTGTAAGTTCGTCGATATTAAGCGCGTTGGGGCGCATTTCAGCGTAATCTTTGCTATCTCTGTTTGAATCATCCAGAGGCGGCGTCTGAGGTTCCTCATCTGTCTGCGCGCTTACAAGAGGGGCAATCGTATCCTCCGCTTCTGTATCCTGCACCTGCGAACTTTGACACCCGATAATTATTAAAAAGCAAAAAAAGATAAATAAGATTTTCTTAAGATATGACATATTTTTAGTATATTACATTAATCTTTAAATAACAATATAAGAAGGATTCCCTGTCAGGCGGCGCCGCAGAGTTTTATTTGCTGTTTGCGATTATCCTGAAATGCGCCGATGTTAAATCCAATCCGCTTTTGCTGAAACCGGTTTGAATATTTTCATACAGCTTGGAATAAATCAGCGGAACGCTGCTAACATCTTTCGTATAACAATTTATCTGATAACGCGCGTAATAGTCATCAAGTTTTGTCTGCAGCACAAACGGTTTGGGAGTTTTTTGCACGTAATGCGTTTCTAAAGCGGCGTTAATTAAAATATCATGAACTGTCTGCCACGGCGTTGAATAACCGATTGTAATCTCGGTAAAAATGATAAGTCCTTCAGCGTCTTCATCGGAAGATGTATTGTAATTGATTATATGAGAACTTAAAATCAGCAAATTAGGAAACGTCACATATTCGTTTTTATGCGTTTTAAGGCGGACAACCATCAGATTTTTTCCCACTATAAAACCGGTGCTTTCCTTGATCATGACGCGGTCGCCGATTTTAAACGGGCGCATATATGTAATAACAATTCCCGCGACAAGGTTTCCGATAGCGGTTGACGAACCAAGCGAAAAAATAACGCCGACAAAGACAGAGACTCCCTGAAAAGCCCTTGAATCAGAACCCGGCAGATACGGATAAATAATCGCTATCGTAAAAGCGATTAAAAGCACCTGTAATATTTTATAGGTAGGAGCCGCCCAGTCTGTATAAAATCCGGGAATCCTAAGCCTGCCGTTTGTTATCTGAATAGAAAAGTATCTCAGAATTTTTAGCGTGTAATGCAGAATAATAATTAATATTATTATAATAAATAAATTCGGGATAAAATTAATAATGCCAATGCCGATATCTTTTAACGGATTTAATATATAACTAAACAATGTTGACGCGATAGTTCTTGTCGCGGAAAACAAACTAAAAATAATAGGAACAGTTACAAAAAGCAGCAGCGCGGTAATAATATATTTTAATATACGCAGTAAAACCTCAATGGCTGTCACTACCTGCTTTGCCGTAAGAATTTTAAATTTATGAATATATAAAGGTTTTATTTTTTCATTGCCGGCGCTTTCAATTTTTAAATTAAATTTATTAAATAAGAACCATAAAAACCAGATAAAAAAAACTTGAAAAACTATAATACCGGCCGCAATTAAAAACCTCTGTAAAAACGGGAGTTCATCAATAAATTCTTCTATGGCCAAAAAAACAGTCTCATCTTTGGACTCTTCGTCATTTATATCTGATTCCGCCGCTTCAATTTCTTCGGCTTCGGATATATTTTCGTAACTATCACCGCCGCTCTCCTGCGCAACAGAAAAAGAAAACGGAATTAAAAGAAAAATAACTAACAGAAAATTTCGCATTGTCTTAATTATAAGGGATAGAAAAGGAATAAGCAAAAAAATTCCGGCGCTTGATACAAGACGCCGGAATAATCAACAAAAAATCTTATAAAAGCGAAAGAGCGGCTGTTACTCCGATAAATACAATGGAAACTGTGCAGGAAACAGTAATTACATTATTGAATGACGGGCCTGCTGTGTCTTTTAAAGGATCGCCTACAGTGTCGCCGATAACGGCTGCTTTATGGTTGTCGCTGCCTTTACCGCCGAATTTTCCGCCTTCAATGTGTTTTTTCGCGTTATCCCACGCGCCGCCTGAATTGAGCATGAATACAGCCATCGCGAAACCCGTTACGATAATTCCCGCCAGATATCCGACAACGCCTGCAGCGCCCAGCAAAATACCGGCGGCAATCGGACCCAAAATAACAAGCATTGCGGGACTTATCATTTCCTTTAACGCGCCGCGCATGCAGATGTCAACGCATGCAGCGTAATCAGCGTCCGCCTTCCCTTCCATAAGACCGAGAATTTCTCTGAACTGACGCCTTACTTCTCTTACGATGCTCTGCGCCGCCCGCTGAACCGCGGACATACAAAGCGCCGCAAACAGCAGCACCACAGCGGAACCGATAAAGAAACCGACCAAAACAGGCGGATTAGTGATTGCTAAATTCATCGCCGGCTTTCCAACGCTTGCTAATTGAATATTCGCAATATTTACATAAGATACTAAAAGCGCAAGACCTGTAAACGCGTTAGACGCAATCGCGAAACCTTTGCCGGTGGCCGCTGTTGTGTTTCCAAGCGCGTCAAGAGCGTCAGTGCGCTCGCGGACATGTTCGGGAAGTTTCGCCATTTGCGCGATGCCGCCTGCGTTATCTGCAACAGGACCGAAAGCGTCTGTCGCGAGAATTATCGCGTTAGTTGCAAGCATGGCGACAGCGGCAAGCCCGATGCCGTAAAGCCCGACATTGTAATTCAAGCTGATAAAATCGGCAAGCGGCATACTGCCGTCAAAAAAAGCTTCAGGTTTTAAGAATTTTACTCCGCCGGAAACAATAAAACTCAGTAAAGCAGCGCCTGATACGGTGATAATAGGACCTGCCGTGGATTTCATTCCGAGCGATAAACCGCCGATTATAAGCGGCGCGGCCCCGGATTCGCTCGAAGCGGCAAGCTCGCGCGTAGGCTTGCTTGCGTCCGATGTGTAATACTCTGTAAAAAGACTTACGACAAAGCCTGCGATAATACCGATAAGAACCGCTCCGTAAATACCCCACGCGTTCTGAGCCATTGTAGAACCGGCAGGAGCGTTATTAGCAATATACATGATGAGAGGCAGAGTCGCTACAGCCGCGATTCCTCCCGCGATATAAACGCCTCTTCTAAGCGAATTAAGAAGGGATAACTGATTCGTATTCTCCTTTGTCCGCACAAAGAAGGTGCCGATTATGGAAGAAAGAATTCCTACAACAGAAATAATAATGGGAAGCATAAATCCGGCAATGCCGTATCCGGCGGCAAAACTGATCGCGATGGTCGCTACCAGTGAATTTGAATTTGACTCATGAAGGTCGGCGCCCATACCGGCGACATCGCCGACATTATCGCCAACGTTATCTGCAATAACGGCGGGGTTTCTCGGATCATCTTCAGGGATACCGGCTTCAACTTTACCGACAAGGTCAGCGCCGACATCGGCGGCTTTTGTGAAAATACCGCCGCCTACACGCGCGAAAACCGCGACAACAGCGACACCCATTCCGAAGGTGACCATAGTCTGGGCTATCATTGCGTCTTCAACTTTAAACGCGTATTTTAACAGCATATACCATACTGTTATCTCAAGTATCGCAAGCCCGTTAACAATAAAACCCATTACAGACCCTGACGAAAAAGCGACGCGAAGCGCCTTATTAAGGCTCTCGCTTGCGGCGAAAGCGGTGCGGGCGTTTGCGTTAGTCGAAACTTTTAAACCGACGAATCCGCAGAGCGCGGTAAAAAAACCGCCTGTAATAAAAGCAAACGGCGTAAACGGGTTAATGAACCCCTTCTCCCTGCCTGTCAATAAAGGAATATACGCAAGCGCGGCAAGGACGACAAACATAACCGCGAGAAAAACAGCTACAGTACCGTACTGACGCTTCATAAACGCGTTCGCGCCTTCGCGGATAGAAGAAGCGATTTTCTTCATTACATCGGTTCCCTCCGGAAATTTAATAACCTTGCGGGCCATCAGGAAGGCAAAAAAAAGCGACGCCGCAGCGCCAACATAACCCACCCAAAACAAATTTTCTACCATTTAACTAACTCCTATATGAAAAATATAAAAATGAACAGATCGCTTAATTTTGACAAAATATAGGAGGAATGTCAATTATACGCATTTCCCGCCGCCTTTTTTTCTTTATTTTTGCGTGATCTGATGCTATACTTTTTTCATGAAAGCAGGTTTTTATTCACTCGGCGCCGCCGAAGAAGTAACAGGTTCCAAGCATGTGCTTGAGATTGACGGGCAAAGCTATCTTATTGATTGCGGCGCGTTTCAGGGTTCCAGAGCCGAGTCAGATAAAAAAAACAGAGAGTTCGGCATTGATTCCGGTAAAATCGAAAGCGTGATTTTAACGCACGGGCATCTTGACCACAGCGGTCTTCTGCCGGTGCTGACAAAATACGGCTACAGAGGAAATATTTACGCGACACCGGCATCCCGCGATCTTGCAAGCCTTATAATGATGGATTCTGCGAACATTCAGGCGCGCGACGCAATTTATTTAAGAAGTCAGGCGAAGAAAAGAGGCGAAAAGTTCGACTGGGAACCGCTGTTTACGGAGAAAGACGCGATAAACGCTGTCAGCCAGACAGTCGGGGTTTCGTATAACAGACCGATGTTTATAGGCGACGGAGTAACGCTGGAATATTACGACGCCGGACACATCCTCGGCTCGGCTATCGCAGCGATAACGGTAAAAAAAGGCGGGAAGGAATTGAATGTCCTTGCCACAGGCGATCTCGGCAGAAAAGGAAAACCGATCATCCGCAATCCGGCGCATCCGCAGAAGGCTCCTGACTACATCATCCTTGAAAGCACTTACGGCGACCGCCGCCACAGCTCGACAGAAGACGCAATCGAAAAACTCGCGGAAATCGCGAGGAACACCGTAGAAAAAAAAGGAAAAATTTTAATTCCCGCTTTCGCGATTGAACGCACGCAGGAACTTGTTTTCTATTTCCATCTTTTGGTTGACAGGGGAATAATTCCCGAAGTGCCGATTTATGTCGACTCGCCTATGGCGACTAACGCAACGACAATTTTCCAGCTTCATCCCGAATGTTACGGCGATGAAATTAAAGAAGCGTTCCTCAAGCATCAAAAAAATCCATTCGGCTTTAACAGCCTGCACTTTACAACGAGCGTTCAGGAATCGAAAGCGTTAAACGATCAGAAAGGGCCTTTAATAATAATTTCCGCGGACGGAATGTGCGAAGCGGGCCGCATCCAGCATCATCTGATACACAACATCGGCGATCCGAATACTACAATAATGACTGTCGGCTACATGGCGAAGGACACTCTTGGACGGCGCATCCGCAACCGTGATAAAGAAGTAAAAATCCACGGCGAGTGGTTTAAAGTTAAGGCGCAGGTAGAAGAAATAAACGCCTTCAGCGCTCACGCCGATTATTTTGAAATGGGAGAATGGCTCAGAGAAATAGATACATCGCGGTTAAAACGCATTTTCCTTGTTCACGGCGAACCAAAGGCGCAGGCTTTCGTAAAAAAATATCTCGAAGAAAACGGCTACCCGAATGTTACAATAGTAAAATACGGCGAAACCTACGAGTTAAATATATAAAAATTTTCCCGCCTGGCCGCGGAGAACGCAGAGTTATTATGCTTTACATCATAGTCAGCTGTCTGAGAAAATTGATATAGAAAAATATCTGCTAACGACTCTGCGCTTCTGCGAAAACTGTTTTGGAGCATTATCTGAAAAAAAATATTTTTAAATCATCCGGTGAAGTATTCGAATGGCTGTCAGGTTTTATCAATCTTGAGAAAGGGCAAAAGCCGAAAAGTTTTCGTATAGACAGAATGGAAATTTTATCGGAACTTGCGGGAAACCCGCATAAATGCGCGCCTTCAATACACATCGCAGGTTCTAAAGGCAAGGGTTCCGTTACAAGCATGTTAGCTGCAATTCTTGCGGAAGCCGGTTTTCGCGCAAGCCGCTATATGTCGCCGCATGTAAGCGATTTCCGCGAGCGCATTTGCTTAAACGGCTCATTTTTCAGCGAGGAGATTTACTGCGCCGCAGGCGGTGAACTCCGGCATTTAACGGAAGAATCGCTGCCTGCTTTTGTTAAATCGCATCACGCGGCCGCGGCGTTATTCGATCCGTCAGCGGAAGACGGATGCGAACCTACATACTGGGAACTTTTAACTCTATATTTCTTTTTATGTTCGCGTCTTTCTGGATGTGACATAATGGTAGTGGAAACAGGTTTAGGCGGCCGACTTGATTCAACTAATATTATTGATCCGCTTATAAGCGTAATAACTTTAATTGAACTTGAACACGTAAATTTTTTAGGCGGCACAATCGCCGAAATAGCCGGAGAAAAAGCCGGCATTGTAAAACAGGGAAAACCTTTAATTCTGGCGGAACAGCGCGGCGATGCGCTGGAAGTTTTTAAGAATAAAACAAAAGAAACAAAAAGCCCATTTTACTATCTTCCGGAAATATGTGAAATAAAAAAAATAAATGTCACCTCACAGGGAACATCATTTTCGCTTGCCGCCGCCGGTTCATCATTCAATTCTGTTTCAAACAACGCCCAGCGTCCGCCGCCTGAAATTTTTAATACTTCGTTTTTTGTTCCAATCCCCGGAAAAGTTCAGGCGGAAAACGCGGCTCTTGCCGTTACAGCTTTACAAACCGCTTTCCCGCGAATAAAAACTGAAACGATAAAAAAAGGACTTTTGAATACGCAAATACCTGCGCGTTTTGAAAAAATTTTAAATGATCCTGTAATAATCATTGACGGCGCCCACACTCAGGAAAGCTTTTCTCTCTGCGCGGAAACATTCCGATCGCTCTACGGAGAGGGCGGCGTTTTAATTTTCGCCTGCGCGTCCGATAAAAATCCCGCTGCGATGGCAAAAGCCGCGGCCGGTATTTTCAGAAAAATAATTATCACAACGCCGGGTACGTTTAAATCCAGCAGCCCGGAAAATGTATATAAAGCATTCGCTGAATCGGCGGGAAATGAAAAAGTTATATTGATTAAAGACACACAGGAAGCGGTAAGACAGGCGGTAAATTTTTCAAAAGAAAAACCGCGGCAGCAATCATGCGCGCTTCCGGTTCTTGGAACAGGATCATTTTATCTTGCGGCGGAGATTAGGAAGTTTGTTTTATCTGAGTAGAGGCTGTTTGTTTTTTCTTCTCCTGACGGCTTTCAAGCATTAAATAAACAACAGGAATAAAAAACAATGTTATAAAAGTGGAGCTGAAAAGCCCGCCGAAAATACTCTGTCCAAGCGGCGCGTAAATTTCAGAGCCTTCGCCTGTTGCCATAGAAAGCGGAATAACGCAAAAAAGCGTTGTAACTGTTGTCATAAGAATCGGCTTAAGGCGCGAGATTGCGCCTGTTATAACCGCTTCATCCAAAGGAAGGCTGTACTTATCACGTAACAAATTAATATAACTGATCAGTATAATCGCGTTATTGACAACAAGTCCCGCAAGAGTGATTATTCCCATTATCGAAATAAGATTCAAAGAAGAGCCGAATAGCAAAAGCCCCGCAGTAATGCCGATTAATGTAAACGGAATCGAAGACATGACTAAAAGCGGCTGAGTGAATCTTTCAAACTGGATAACCATAACGGAATAAATTAAAAATATCGCAACCGCCAAAATAACAATTAATGACTGAAACGAAGACAGCATTTCGGCTGCCGTTCCGCCGAGTTCCCATGATGCGCCGGGAACAATTCCTCTTTCGTTTAACAGGGCTTCAAGACGGGAAGTGCTTTCGCGCACATTCGGGTCTTTTAAATTAGCGCTAACTTTTATTGAGCGGGCTTTATTTCTGTGATTAATCTGCGAAATAGTTTCTTCAATATTTAGTTCGGAAAAATTCGCGTAAGAAACCTGAGAACCCATCCTTGTGTTCATGCCAAGCGAATATAAAACATCGTTTGAAATATTGCCTCCGCTCAGATTTGTACGCAGTTCTATCGGATAATTTTTATTCGCCCCGTAAAAATTCCCGAGAGTAATGCCGTTAAACACAATGCGGCTTGTAACCGCGGCTTCGTAAGATGAAAGCCCCAGCAGCCCTAAATACTGATGCAAAAGACTCGTGTTCATTTCGCGCTGATTAAAACGGATATCAAGATCGGTGCTTGCGACATTCGGATCAAACTGCATATACTGCCTTATCTGCTCCGCCGCGATTACTACAGTGTCAAGATTTGTGCCGTAAACATTTACAACAAGGCCGTCGCCTCCTGTTGCCAGCGACAAAAGACTTGAAATACCGCCGTTGCTGAAGTCAACGCGCGCGTCGGGAATCATCCTTGCGATTTTTTCCTGAAGCTCATTCACAATTTCGATAACATGACGCTGCCCGTGCGGATGGCTTCTTTCGCTTAAGCGTTTTAATTTTACAAGCCCGTAAGCCCTGTTCGGCGTGTTTCCGGCGTCAAACGCGCCGGCGGAACCAACTGTAAAATACGCGGTTTCTATCTCAGTTGGAATGAGCTCTTTTATTGTTTTTTCAAGAAGCAGTACTTTGTCGCGCGTCATTTCTAAAGTATAGCCGCCGGGAGTTTCCACGCTTACGGCGATTTCCGCCATGTCAGTCTGCGGAAGAAATTCAAAACCCAAAAGACGAATTGAAAAAACGCTCAAAATAAAAAGAATAATTGTGCCTGCCAGAAATGAAAATTTATTTCTGATTGCACCTAACAGCAGCTTTTTATAGCCTGAGTTAACCGATTCCATAATATTATCAATACGCAGGGAAATTCTTTTTCCAAGTCCTGTTTCTTTTTCGTGCTTTAAAAACAGCGAACATAAAAACGGTATTACAATAACAGAAGCCAAAATAGAGAAAAAGATGGCGAAAATAATCGTCCACGCGACATCTTTTAAGATAATTCCCGCAAGCCCGGATAAAAATAAAACAGGAAAAAAAGCCGCCATCGTTGTCGTCATGGACGCAACAAGCGCCTGTCCTGTTTCGTTTACGCCGACAGAGGCGGCCTCGGCAGCTGTGAGTTTTCCTTTGTTAAAATGGCGTTGAATCATTTCAAGCACAACAATAGACGCGTCAATCATCATGCCGATTGCAGTGGTAAGCCCTCCAAGCGTTACAAGATCAAGGCTTGAGCCTTTTACCCATAACGCGAGAAGCGTAAAAAGAATAGATAGAGGAATCGAGAAGCTTATCATTAAAGTGGTGCTTGAGTTATGCAGAAATATAAAAAGAACTACTACGGCGAGTATCGCGCCGAAAGCCGCCGAGCGGAGAACTGAGTTAACCGATGTCGAAATATTAACAGCGTCGTCTTTAATGTATGTAAACGATAAAGCGCCGCCGTAATTTTTCGCGAAATCATCCAGAATGGAGCGGACTTCGCGGCTTATGGCAATCGCATCCCCCGCCTGAAGCTTTGTGACAGATAACGCAAGAGAATCGCCTCCGCCAGAAATTACATAGCTGCTGCGCCGGTCTTCCTTTAAAGAAATTTCCGCGACATTTTTAAGCCTGATATACTGGCTGTCTTTAAAAGCGATGACAAGCTCCTCAAAATCCTGTAAAGAAGTAAAGCGTCCGTCTGTTCTGATGTTTAAATTATACCCCTGATAAATTCCGTCTCCGCCGGGAAGCGCGACATTCGCGGCCGGAATAATCTGCGCAATGTCGAGTAACGAAAGCTGAAGCGCACTCAGCCTGTCTAAATCAACCTTGACTTCCAGCACTTCGTTTGAGTTTCCGTTTATTCTGACATTCGCGACACCTGATATGCGCGATAACGCCGGGACTATTTCGTCATTGAATAAAGTTGAAAGATCGTTTCTGCTTCCCTCTCCGCTGACAATTATTGTCATCATCGGAAGCTCCGAAGTGCTGTACTGCAAAATCGACGGAGGCGCGGGAAGATCGTCAGGCAGTCTATTTAAAACGCTGTTGATTTTTTCCCTGACCTCATAAAGCCTGTCCTCCGCCTTTTCGTCATATCCCATTTGCAGCTGTATTACGGACACGGAATTTCTTGATGTAGAAGTCATCAGGTTAAGCCCGGAAAGAGTACCGAGCGATTCTTCCAGAATATTGGTAATTTCCTGTTCGATATCGACAGGTCCTACTCCCGGCCATGTCGTAATAACAACAAGCGTAGGCATAGCCATATCCGCGATTAAACTCCGCCGCAGGTTAAATACCGAAATAATCCCGAACACAAAGAGGATGATCAAAAACATCATTATAACTTTGGGATGTTTTATTGCGAAATCCGCGATTTTCATTTAGAAGTTACCTGCGGCGCGTCAGAAAGAATATTAAGTTTCTGGCCGGGGCCGATAAAATGCTGCCCTTCCAAAATAAAAATCATATCGCGGTATTCATAAGGAATTTGAAAATATTCATTATTAAAAAAATCAGGCGTAATTTCCATGTACTGCGAGCGCGTATCTTCTGTTACATACCAAAGCCGGTTTCCTGATGTTAAAACATTGAACGGAAGATAATAAATATCATCCCTTTTATCAAAGGAGAAAATCACATTAACAAACATACCGGGCCTTAGCCCCGACGCCGCGCCGCCTGGAATTTCATATTCGACAAGAAAGCTGCGGTTCTCCGGCGACACATAAGGAGCGAGACTTAAAGGTTTTACATCGAATGTATTTTCACCTAACGCAGGCGCCTGAATCCGCACCGGCATCGTCTCCCAGCTGCCTGCGAAAAACCTGTAATGAATTTCCGGGATCGCGGCTTTTATCCGCAGGTCGCCAAGATCGCCGAGCGTCACAAGCGGAGTTCCGGTCGCCACAAGACCGCCCTGCGTACCGTGGCGCATGAGAACTGTCGCGCTCATCGGCGCGCGGATTCTTGTATAATCCATATTAAGCTGAGCAAGATTAAACTGCGCTCTTGCAACCTCGTACGCCATTAAAGCGTTTTCATAGTTCTGGCGCGACACTCCCTGCGACTGGTAAAGCGCGCTAATCATTTCGTATGTGGACTGCGCCGTCATGTAAGCCGACTGCGCCTGCACAAAGGTAAGTTCATAAGGAGCGGAATCAACCTGCGCGATAAGCTGGCCTTCGTATACTTCATCGCCTGAGTTCACATTTAAAGCGAGAAGAGTGCCCCCGACCCGCGGAACAACGGTTATAAGACGGCCTGTTTCAATCTGGCTGGTAACCCGAAGCGTTTTATCAAGCGCGCCGTGAATGGGCCTAATCGTGATAACAGGAGCCAGAAATTCTTCTTCGGGCGCTGTTTCTTCCCGCATGATTGACAGAAAAACAACCGCGGCAAGAAAAATCAAAACCACGAAAATAAAAAATTTAATAAAAGAAAACTTTTTCTTTTTTTCAGAGTTTATCAATTTCTAATCCAGACAAATAAATATTAGAATAATTATAACTAAATTTAGGCATTAAATAAAGCGGCATTAATAAAAATATTAACTTTTGATCTTCCAGTAGTTGTCAACTTTTTCAAACTGGCAGGCAGGGACTGATTTCTGGCGGCCGTCGTCGTGGGATAGTTTAATCTGGCAGGTGATGGGGTTTACCTCTGACACTCTCCAGTTGTCGTTCTCGTAATTTATGCGCATTCCTTCCTGCGGGAGGTTTCGCTGCTGCTCCGAATAAAAACCGTATTCATAAAAGAGGCAGCATAAAAGCCTTCCGCAGGGACCTGAAATTTTTACGGAGTTAAGCGAAAGTTTTTGATCCTTCGCCATTTTAATCGAGACAGGCTTTAATTTATCCGAGACGCAGTGACAGCAGTAGCCGCGCCCGCAGACGCCAAGCCCGCCGACAACTCTCGCTTCGTCGCGGACTCCGATTTGGCGCAGCTCTATGCGCATTTTAAAAACGCTGACTAAATCCTTTACAAGTTCGCGGAAGTCTACTCTGTTTTCCGCCGTAAAGAAAAATAAAATTTTCGGCTCTTCCAGAAGATAATGAACAAGAACAAGCTTCATCTCAAGTTTAAAATTTTCTATTTTAGTTCTGCAGATATCAAAGGCCTCGGCTTCCAGCCTGTTGTTGCTGCGCGATTTTTCCAAATCTTCGGCTGTCGCGGATCTTACAATCCACGCGATTTCCGAAACAGGCGGAAGCTTGCCGCTGACAGATCCAATAACCTGAGCAAGGTCGCGCCCGTACCGCGTAGGAACAATAACCATCGACTGAGGCGGCAAATTTTCTTCGCGGTAAACCGCTAAAAAAGTTTCCTGTGAGTACAAAAGACGCAGCCTGTAAATAGGAGTATCAGGAGTGATAGAATCAATCCCGGCGTCCGCGCCGGTAATGATATCATGCGCCTGAAACTTCGCATCGCTGCGGTCGTCTTCGAGCGAGGAAATATCATCTTCTTCAATATTTTCATATTCGTTATAGCCGCTCACATTTTTTCCTATTGCAACAAGTCTATCAGAAGACCCTTGATTTCCTCAAGGCGTGAAACAAGTTCCAGCTGATATTTCTGATTCGATAAAAGCATCGCGGCCAAGTCTTCCAGTTTTTTATCGATAACGGAAATTTTTGTATGCATCTGGAATTTATCCGCGCCGGGGGCTGTGCGCCTTCCCTTGTAACTTGGTTTATATTTGTTTAAAAGTCCTTCTTCATAATCAAGCGAATATGTATTTTGTATAATATAATTTATAAAATTGCGCACCGCCTGTTTGTAGCGCATAATTTCTTCGGGGAGAGGACGGCTCTTTAAAATATCGCCTGAGCTGCGGACATCGTCCATGAGCGCGTTTACCGTATCATCTGATACAGGAAGCTCCGCAAGCGGGCCGAGCTCATCCGCGGTTTTCGCGCGGAGGCTGTCAAACAGATTTGAAAATTCGCTTTTATCAGGGCGTCTTACGCCCTTGCCTTTTTTATCGTCCTTGACCTGAGAATAAGCCGCGGGATTCATGTAGAAGGAGGTGTCGGATCCGTCTACTTTAGCCATAAGTTTTTTGGAAAACAGGCAGGGCCGATTTGATTCCCTGCGCGTCGCGGTATTCGGACATTGTTTTTGTCCAGCTGTCGTCATGCTGGCATACAGCGACTTTACCGTTGATAAAACAGCCGTCGTCAGCCTGAATGCGCCGCGTGATAATATCGCCGATTACAATCGCGGTGGATAAAATAACAAGATGACCGTCCGCGATTACGCTGCCGTATACAACTCCGCCAATCGTAACATTTGTGCCCGACACATTGCCTTTCATTCTTGCGCGCTCGCCGATTACCACCCTGCCCTTCGCGCGGACATTGCCGCGGATCGAACCGTCAATGCGCGTAAAACCGCCGGCTTCGATATCGCCGGTCAGGCTTGTATTGGGACCGATAATTGTATTGATGGAAAAATCGCCGGTTTTATCCTGAGCCATATAAAAAGATTATAACACTATCGCCCTTGTCTTGAAAGACTTGAACGAATGGTAATGTATCTGAAAGGATCGACAACATCAGAGCCGATATGCACTTCATAATGAAGATGAGGGCCTGTCGAAATTCCTGTGCTTCCTATATAACCGATAACCTGTCCCTGCTGAACTCTCTGGCCGACTTGTACAATATTTGACGAAAGCATGTGAGCGTAGCGCGTATAATAACCGTGTTTATGCCTGATTAGCACATAATTACCGTAATCGTAAACATACTCAACTGTTACAACCTGCCCGTCAGCGGCCGCCACGACAGGATCGCCCGAACGGAAAGTGGAAATATCAATCCCTCTGTGAATATGCCACTGGCCGTGAATAGGATGTATATTCTGCCCGAAGAACATTGTAATATTTCCAACCCCGTTTCTTACAGGCCAGATGCTCGGAATCTCCGTTAAAAGAGCGCTCTGAGAATCAAGCAAGCTGCCGATTTCAAGTATCGGATCGATAGACTGCGAAAGATATGTTGAAAGCTGCCTGATTTCATCGACTTCCCGGATAAGCCCCTGCGGCGTTTCATTTATTCCGATTAAAGAACTTAAATCGCCCGTGGTATTCTGAGAGAGATTGTTATTGTTATTGATGCCTAAAGCCCTGAAAACGCTTGAAAGCGCGTTTTGAAAATTACGGGCTTCCCGAAGGAGGAGAGATGTTTCATCGCGCATTTGGTCCAAAGACGCCTGAGTATCGCGGAGCCGCGAATCATAATTCGCCGAGGAATAAATCGGGCTTGAGTACGATGAACCGAACCAGTAAATGGCCCCGAAAATGCCGAAAATGATTAATACAACGCAGGAAATTGACAAAATCGTCATGTGAAGGTTATAAACTTTTTTTTCTGAATGAGGGACAAAAACAATTGTATATCGTTTGGTAAGAAATCTGCCGACTGCTTTAAAAAATCTGATTAAAATATTTCCGGCTGCACATGCGCCGTCTTTCACTTTTTGGACTAATTTATTCTCAAGACGTTTATATTCATGTACGGAAGCCATTTAACCTCCCCCTTGGTTCATTAATTTTATCTACAAAAAAAGTTAATGTCAATAATAAACATAAAAAAGTTACGAAAAGTGCGAATTTTTCGGGTTTTTAAGCAAAAAAACGCGAAAATTTTTTCATTACATAAAAATTTTGATATTTTTACGTAAAATCCTGATTTTTTTGCGGAAAATCAATACTCAAACTGCTTCGTAGCCGGCTTTTATAGCCTGAATATTCATATCGATATACTGATGTTTACCCGCAGGAAAAAATTTCTTCAGGATTCCTTCAATATCGGCAAGTTTAAGCGCATTTGTTAATTTCGCCATTGCCCCAAGAGCGACCATATTGGCGAAAAGTATGTTCCCGGCCTGTTCGGCAATACTTGACGCTTCTAACTTAATAACCTTTAAGTCAGCGCGGACAGGGTTTTCTTTAACAAGCGTTGAGTTTATCAGAATTAAACCGCTTTTTTTTAAAATTTTTTCACATAACGGAAGTGAATCCGTATTCATAACGAGGGCGGAGTCCGGCATTGTAACAAGAGGGCTTGCGATTTCATCATCAGAGATAATTACGCTTGCGCGCGCGATGCCGCCTCTTTTCTCCGCGCCGTAAAACGGAAAGAAGGTAACGTTTTTTCCCTCCTGCATCGCGAAATAAACCCAAAGCTGGCCAAGAGAAATAATTCCCTGTCCGCCGAATCCTGCAAAAAAAGATTTCTCAGTCATAATATTTCTCCGGCAGCGTTCAAAGTGTTCTTAATTTCACCTAACGGATAAACAGGAATCATTTCCTTTTCCAGCCATTCAACCGCCTGAACGCATCCCATTGTCCAGTTAGTCGGACACGGCGAGAGAATTTCCACCATTGTGTTTCCGGTTCCCGCCATCTGCGCTTCGAACGCTTTTTTAATATACGATTTTACTTTTCGGATATTCGGCGCGTTATTAACCGCTCCTCTTGCGATATAACGCGTACCGTCAAGCACAGCAAGGAGTTCCGCCACTTTTACAGGATACCCCATTCCGGCTTCTTCCGCGTCGCGGCCGTTAGGCGCTGTTGCCGCTTTCTGGCCAAGCAGAGTTGTCGGCGCCATCTGTCCGCCTGTCATTCCGTAAATCGCGTTGTTAACAAAAATTGTAGTAAACTTTTCAGCTCTGTTTGCCGCGTGAATCATTTCCGCCGTTCCGATAGCCGCCATATCGCCGTCGCCCTGATAGCAGATAACAAGGTGATCGGGATGTACCCGCTTAACGCCCGTTGCCGCGGCAGGCGTGCGTCCGTGCGGCGGCTGCACCGAGTCGAAATCAAAATATAAATCCGCCCATATTGAGCAGCCTACAGGATGAGTAATAATTGTCTTATCTCTCACGCCCATTTCGTCAATCACGCTGCATATAATTCTGTGTATCACTCCGTGCCCGCAGCCGCCGCAGTATTTTGTCTGAATCGTTTTTAAACATTCAGGATGTCCAAATATCTTTTTCATTTATTTAAAATTTCCTTTACTTTGGCAAACACTTCTTCCTCTGTCGGAATAATGCCGCCTGAATGAGCCAAAAGATGAATGTCTGATTTTTTGCCGGTATAATAAGCGGCGAGTTTTACATCTTCGACTAACTGCCCTTCTGACATTTCCACAGTTAAGATAGGGCAGTTTGGAGTATACAAACCAAGCTGCTCATACGGAAAAGGCCACAATGTTATCGGCCTGAAAATACCGAGTTTTATTCCTTCTTTATCCGCCAGTTTCTGCGCTCCAAGACACACTCTCGCGGAAGTGCCGTAAGCGACCATCACAAGATCCGCGCCCTGGCAGAATGTTTCTTCGCAGCGTATTTCGGCGGCTTTAATTTTCTCGTAACGCTTAAAACGCTCTTTAGTTTTCGCTTCAAGCAGTTCAGGCACAAGCTCGATTGATGTTATGTGTACTGCTTCCTTGCCGGGCCTTTGCGCGCATCCTCCGGCTGACCATTCATACTTGGGCGCTTTTTTTTCAGGCGGCAGCACACAGCCTTCCATCATCTGCCCGATCATTCCGTCAGCGTGAATAATAACAGGCATGCGGTATTTATCGGCAAGATCAAACGCGAGGTATGTTAAATCCGCGCATTCCTGCACGCTCTTGGGAGCCAGTACGATACAGCGGTAATCGCCGTGGCCGCCGCCGCGTGTAGACTGAAAATAATCGCTCTGCGCCGGAGCAATGTTGCCAAGCCCCGGTCCGCCGCGGCAAATGTTGGCAAGCACAAGCGGAACATCCGCTCCCGCCGCGTAAGAAAGCCCTTCCTGTTTAAGGCTAATCCCCGGGCTTGAAGAACTTGTCATTGCTCTGACGCCCGCGCAGGACGCGCCGTAAACCATAATAATCGCCGCAATCTCGCTTTCCGCCTGAATAAAAATCCGCTTTTTATCCAGCATATGCTTTGCCATGTAAGCCGGGATTTCATTCTGAGGCGTTATGGGATATCCAAAATACGCGCCGCATCCCGCTCTTATCGCAGCTTCCGCGATCGCGTCGTTTCCTTTCATTAAGACTTTTTCGCTCATTAATTAATTCCTTCCAGTTCATAAACCTCAATACAGACATCGGGACAGACTTCGAAACAGTTTCCGCAGGCGATACACTTATCCATATTCGTTACTTTCACCGGATACGATCCTGTTGAGTTTATCACGGTATCAGCTTCCAATAATTTTAAAGGACACGCGCGGATGCATAACAGGCACCCCTTGCATTTATCTCTGTTTATTGTAATTTTACCTTTTCTTGCCATGTTTAATTTTCCTTTACGTAAAGTCAGTATATAGAAGATCGAATATTATGTGCAAGACGTTTTTAGCTAAAATGTCAAATGGGAGGAAATAGAGTCAGGTAAGTTTAGCAAACTGTTTATAGGATGCTAATTCCCATTGGATCAAGATATTCCTTAATTAATGATGTAACAGATCCCAAAAAAAAGTGCGGTTTCTGCCTTATATTTTTATAAAAAGCCGGCTTCACCTAACCGTTTAAAAATTTCTTAATCGATGATTCGCGCCTGTCAAAATTCGACATATACTCATTAATAAAATCCGTTCTGTTCAATTTTTCTGACAACAGGTTTATTAAACTGATAAACAGATCGTCTCTTTTTCTTAAAAGATAAGACGATAAGCGAAAAAGCGGGGTTGGGTTATTTATGCCTTTTAAGATAAATTTAGAACTGTATTTTAATAGCATCGCTTTATTTGTGTTGTTTAGAAGATCAATTTTATCAGGATTGTAGACAGGATCGTTTGTAACAGTATCGCTGATGCTGTCATAATCAAAATCGTAAAGTTTTTCTACAAGCAGGTGATTCATTCTGTTTCCTATTATCAGCGTTGTGTCCGCGAAAATTTTTGTTAATGATTCGATGCGGGAAACATGATTTATTACATCGCCCAGATATGTGCAAATTGTGCTTGATTTACCGGTGATATTTAAACGATCGACAATGCCTGATTCAATTCCCATTCCAAACGAAATTTTTGTTTTTGTTTCAGCTTCAAATTTAAGGCTTTTCCCGATAAAAAAATAATTAAATAAAAGCGCGAACAAATAACATTCAATATAGTGGAGTTCCGATGAAAAAATAATAATAAATCCGTCGCCTGTCGAGTTAAAATAAATATTTTCATTTTTGGAAATATTCTGAGACAGTTTTAAGCCTTCGGAACAAATTTCCTCTATAAAAAGGTGAAATCGCTTGTCGTTTTTGCTGTTAAAATAACTATAATTATCAGTAAAATTTCTTATATCTAAAAGAATAACGCTGACTTCCCTTGTAACCATTTTACCTCCTTTAACGCGTATAAATAATAACATATCTGTATTGTGCATCACAATATCATGTCTGACGAAGCAGGCAGGAAATAATAAATAGAATGTATCACCTCAATATTTTTCAATGGACAATCAGCCGATCTTACAATAAAATAGATTTATCGTTTAAAAGACGCCCGGAGGAAGTTATGCGGACAGTTTGCGGAATTGACCTTGGAACACAGAGCTGTAAAGTCATTGTTTACGACTACGAAAAAAAGAAGATAACTGCTCAGGTCTCGCAGCCGCTGGAATTAATCGCCGAAAAGAACGGCGCAAGAGAGCAAAAAGCCGAGTGGTACGATAACGCGTTAAAGAATTGTTTTGATAAACTTGATAAAAAGACGAAAGAGACGATTGCGGCAATCGGAGTTTCCGGACAGCAGCACGGGTTTGTTCCTCTGGATGAAAAGGGAAAGCCTGTTTACAATATCAAACTTTGGTGCGACACATCAACCTCCGCCGAGTGCGGGGAGCTGACAAAGGCATTGGGAAACGAAAAAAAACTTATCGAAAAAACAGGGCTTCCGATGAGGCCGGGTTATACCGCTCCCAAAGTATTATGGCTGAAAAAAAACAAAGCTTCCGCTTTCGCGAAATTGCGGCATATCCTGCTTCCTCATAATTACATAAATTTTCTGTTAACAGGCGAGTACCGGGCGGAATACGGCGACGCGTCAGGCACCGCTCTTTTCGATGTGCGTAACCGGAAATGGTCGCAGGAAATTTGCAAGGCAATATCTCCTGATGTTGAAAAATATCTTCCCGAGCTTACAACCTCCGAAAAGCCGGCGGGTAAAGTCAGCAAAGCGGCCGCCGGTCTTTACGGTATTAACGAAGGAGTTATCGTCTCCTCAGGCGGCGGCGACAATATGATGAGCGCAATCGGCACAGGCGCTGTCCGCGACGGATTTTTAACTATGAGCCTTGGAACATCCGGCACGCTTTTCGGATATTCAAAAACCCCTGTAATCGATCCTACAGGAAACCTTGCCGCGTTCTGTTCCTCTTCCGCGGGCGCCGGCGCCGCAGGATGGCTGCCTCTTTTATGCACGATGAACTGCACAGTTGCAAGCGAAGAGTTCCGCAATCTTTTTGGAATGAATGTTAAAGCGTTTGACGCGGAAGCGGAAAAAGCTCCTGTAGGCGCGGACGGTATAGCTGTTCTTCCTTTCTTCAACGGAGAGAGAACTCCCAACCTTCCAAACGGAAAAGCCAGCGTTAACGGCATTACCGCCGGGAATTTCAACAGGCAGAATATCGCGCGCGCCGCTTTGGAATCTGCGATTTTCGGAATGAAAATCGGCATTGAGGGGTTTATCTCGCTTGGCTTTAAACCAAAGGAAATCCGCCTGACAGGCGGCGGTTCAAAAAGCCCGATATGGCAGAGCATTGCAGCTAACGTAATGAATCTTCCGCTGCGCATACTTGACGGCTCGGAAGCCGCCGCGATGGGAGGAGCGATTCAGGCGCTTTGGTGTCTTGAAAATCAGGAAGGAAAAAAATCCACAATCGAAGATTTAACGGACAATCATGTTTCGTTAGGCGCGGCAATTAAACCGGATAAAAAAACCGCGGATAAATATAAGGAAGCATATTCGGTTTATTCAAAATATCTTGAGGCTTTAAGCCCATTATACAAATAAATAATTAACTGGTTTTTATTTGTATTTAGAAAAAAATTACACTTGTAATTTTCTTCATTTAGTGTATGAAAATTCTTAAGAACTAAAGTTTTTAAGAATTAGAGTTGTTCGATAACTTCAGTTATTGAACAACTTCCATATAAAAATAGCATTTTCGCAGCCTTTAGGCTAGAAAATGCAGGACTTGTGAGACAACTGACCGAGTTGTCGAACAAGTCCATTATTAAAACATATTTTAACGGAGGCTGTTATGGCAGACTATTACACCGGGGCAAAAGAATATTTTCCCGGAATCGGAAAGATCAAATACGAAGGCCCGAAGAGCAAAAATCCTCTGGCGTTCAAATTTTATGACGCCGGAAAAATTATCGGCGGAAAATCAATGAAGGATCACCTTCGTTTCGCGATTGCCTACTGGCACAGTTTCTGCGGCGACGGCGGAGATCCTTTCGGCCCCGGAACTCACCTTTTCCCGTGGAACGCGGACGCGAAAAATCCGATGGACGCCGCTGATAAAAAAATGGACGCCGCGTTTGAATTTATTACAAAAATCGGCGCTGAGTATTACGCATTCCATGACAGGGATGTCGCGCCCGAAGGCGCAAGTCCCGCGGAGAGCGAGAAGAATTTAATGACTCTTACCGCAAAGGCGAAAAAACTGCAAGGTGAAACCGGCGTTAAGCTTCTTTGGGGAACAGCGAATGTTTTCAGTAATCCGCGCTTTATGAATGGAGCGGCGACAAATCCCGAGTTCGGAGTTATTGCGTTAGCTGCAACTCAGGTCAAGGCGGCGATTGACGCGACAATTGAACTTGGAGGAGCCGGCTACACATTCTGGGGCGGCCGCGAAGGTTATATGAGCCTTTTAAACACAGACTTAAAAAAAGAAAAGGATAATCTTGCGCGCTTCTTAATTATGTCGCGGGATTACGCGCGCAAACAGGGCTTTAAAGGCGTTTTTTATATTGAACCGAAACCGATGGAGCCGACAAAACATCAGTACGATTTTGACACAGAAACAGTCATCGGCTTTTTGCGCCACTACGGTCTTGATAAGGATTTCCGCATGAATATCGAGGCGAATCACGCGGAGCTGGCCGGCCATGACTTCTTCCATGAACTGGAAACAGCGGCAGTATCGGGTTTCTTTGGCTCGGTTGACGCGAACCGCGGCGACTTTATAAACGGCTGGGACACAGACCAGTTTCCGATGAGTTACTACGAAACAGCGCTTGCGATGTACACGATTTTAAAAACCGGCGGATTTACAACAGGCGGACTAAACTTTGATTCAAAGATTCGCAGAAACTCCGTAGACCCGCAGGACCTTTTTATCGCGCATGTCGGCGGCATGGACGCTTTCGCCGCAGGGCTTGAGATTGCACAGCGCATCATCAGCGACGGCGTTATTCCGGGCTTTATTAAAGAACGTTATGCGTCATTCAATTCCGGAGACGGAGCGAAGTTCGGCAAAGGCGAACTGACCCTCGAACAGCTTGCGAAAATCGGGACAGACTCAGGTTACGGAAAAACCGGTCTTACAAGCGGCAAACAGGAATACCTTGAGAATGTGTTAAACGGATATTTACTGGGGTTATAATAAATACCTTGCAAAAAAGCCTTCGGTTTCCGGAGGCTTTTTTAATAATAGTAATTCGCTCTGAGATCGCCTTTAAACGTGACATATAATAAAAAACTGAAAGGTTTTGTATTGCCTCTGAAATTTTCCGCGTCATTTTTGTAATAACCGTTTCCAAAAGCCATTGGAACCGCAAAGTAAATTTCCAGATTTGAAAACGGCGTTATTCTTACGCCGGGAGTAATATTGAATGAATTCTCGCCGTAAAGAAACCGCGCGAACAATCTGGGATTTCCCGGGCCGCTGATACGGTATAAAAGGTTAAGCGCCGCGTTAATTCCTCCAAGGAACGGCGAAGTTCCCGATAATTCATATTCAGAATCCGGTTTGAAAAAATTTGATCTTCCTTCTCCGTTATAAAAAAATTCCGCGTTTACATCCAGACGATTATCAAAAAAAGATCTGAAAAAACCAAAATTGCACGCGAAGCTCACTGCGTTATTGTTATGTGTATTAACAGCGACAAGCCATTCATTGTAAATCTCAAAATCCCAAAGAGTTGTTTTAGCTGAAAAAAACACGCGCGCCGCCATGCTGTCCTGGTAAAAAGCGCCAAGATTAAAATCAGCCCACTTAAACGCAAGATTGTATTTTCCTCCGAAACCGATGGTATCTAATACCGGGATTTCGCGGCCTGCGATATCTGTTCTTGTCTGCGCAAGCAGCTGAAAACCTCCGACGCCTATAGGGATATCGAATCTTACAAGATATGAAGAACCGGATGGTTTCCCGCTTTCCGGTATCCGCGACAAAAGATTGGTAAAACCAAAGTTAGGTGAAATCCCCCATGTCTGCTCGACTTTCCCCGCGCGGAGATAAACCGCCTCAAGAAAATTATAATCAAAAAAGAAATCCCCGAGCGTAATATTAGGCGTGACAGAAAAATCATAACTGCGGTCGTCTTCCGGATCGTAAGAGTTCTTGATTTCTATGCCGGGAATATAGAAATTGACGGCTGAATAAACGCGGAAAGCGCTTGATATCTGCGCGTTTATCCCGATTGACGAAGTCATATTTAAAGCAGGCGACCATGAAAAATTATTATCAGCGTTTTCTTCCCACGGATAATATTTATCCCACCCCGGATTAACCGCTCCCCTGAACTGATAAGAAAAATCAAACTCAAGTCCGCGCTTTCGCAGGCTGTCAATGAGCGATGCTCCGTTTTGCTGATTTTCCCGCTGAGAAGAATTTTCATTTGATTCGTCTGACTCAGGCCGCGATGGTTCATCAAAAATTGAATCGAGGAAATTAAAATCCATATCAAGCAGATCATTTTCCTGAGACGAAGCGGGATTAATAAAAACAACAGTAAACAGCAGGAAGAAAATAAACTTCTTCATCGGCTGACAGATTCCAAGAATGTTTGAGAAAAAACAGAATCGGCGATTCTGCTGAACGAAGGCCTGTTAATTGTTATCTGTGTGCGCTCATTAACAAACACTCCGTTTATTTCCGCGCCTCTTAACATATCAACATACATTAACTGACGCGGAACATAACGGCCGCTTATATTGTAATAATCGGCGACTACGGTTGTCCTTAAAAGCTGGCCTGAAAGACTGTAATCTTCGGATTTGCGCAGTAAATTATCATCAACGCTGACCCAGATTTTCATGCGGGGATAAGAGACATCGGTTGTTATCGCCTCAAGAGTCAGCACTCTGCAGTTAAAACGCCCGAGCAGTTCGTTTCCGCCCGCTGCAACCCTGTAATCCTGAGCAAGCGTTGAACGGGTAAAATCCGAGTTCCTTGCATTTGTATTTTGAAAACGGCTTGTGCTGCTTGTTGTATTAAAACGCCGGCTTTCGGGATCATAAAACCAAAGCGTGTTTCCTTCTTTTAAATAACCCTGTCCCCTGCTGATCGAAGGCTCCATTATAATAATCACATACTGTTCTCTTGAATCCCTGCGGAAAACACCTGCAACAGTTGTGGAACGCGCCTGTCCCGGCCTGTCCTGAACTATGACATATTCAGCCTGAAAATCCGTATCCATATAACTCGCTGTAGCGTCAACTCTTGCAAGCAGTTCCTGATCTGAAATTGATCTTGTCTGCGCGGACGCTCCGGTTAAAATATATAACCCGATAAAAACAACAAATAAATTTCTTTTCATAATGGTTCTCCCGATAAAAGCGACGGCAGATTTTTCTTTGAAGCCCGTAATGAAGGCACGATTACAGCCGCGGCAAGAATTAACAGTGTAAATAAAATATTTACAAGCACTGTGCTGACAGAATATAACGGAGTAAGTTTTCCGCCTTTTAAGAAAATTTCAAAACTTGGAAACCATGAAAATGAAATAAAAGAGGCGGAAAAATTCAATAAAAACGCAAGCAGGAAACCCGCGGTTAATGAGATGATTCCTAAAATAATAACTTCGGTCCAGAGAACAATTCTTAAATCCCCGCCGAAAAAGCCGATTGATCTCATAACGCCCATCTCCTTCGCGCGTTCATGAAGTATAAGCCTGTATGTTACGGACGCGCTTGCGAAAATAATTATCAGCATCATTCCGTAAAGAAAATAAGTGACTATATTCATCGCGTCAAGCAAATCAGAAACTTCTGACAGATAAACAGGCAGCGTAAGAAGAAACAATTTCATGTGATCCCATGAACCCCGCCCGGTTATGCCTCTTTCAAGTCCGTCTCTGTCATTAACTAAAGGACCCATTGTAAATTTATCTATAAGCGCACTGTGTAAAATTCTGCGGTTCCTTTCGGTGACTTGAGCGTTTTTAAAAAAGAATCCAATAGTAGAACAATCATCGTCATTCAAAAGCAACAGACGGTTAAGGGTTAATCTGGAAACATACGCCTTGTAATAGCCGAAAATAGAAACATCATTGACAATTCCCTTAACAATAAACCGGCCGGTGTTTTTCTGCCTGAAGATATTGTCAACTTCCAGTATAATGCTGTCTCCTGTTTTTACACCTAACTGTTCGGCGACAGGAGATGAAAGAATAATGCTGTCATCATCTAAAATTGAATTCACAGGCGATGAAAATTCCATTTTAGAAAATAAGTGTTCTTCATTTTCCCATTCACATCCAATCGCGTATTTTAAATTAACCGAGTTTCCGTTAAAAAAGACAACGCCTGATTCAAAAGACATAGTCCTAAAAACAATATGAGCCGGATTAATTCCGGACAATTTTGCGGTTTCCAGTATCGAGGTAATCTCGTCATTATGCAGAAAGTTTCTTCCGTATCCTCTTACGATAATATCTCCCGCGTAATGCGACTGCGCCGCAAAATAAACATTTTCGTACATCCCGTCTTTGGTTGACGTAATAAATGAAACAACAGCGAAACAAAACACAAGCGCGATTAATAAAAACCCGTAACGGCGCCTGTAACGGTGAAGATATTTTACTCCAAGCTTAAACAGCATCAGGATTTTTTCTTTCATCCCTGCCTCACAGCTTCCATAGGTTCTATCCGGAGCGTTACATGAATCGGATATACCGATACGACAATGCCCAGAACAACAGCCAAAAGAAACGAAAGAACCGCCGCATGAGGCATAAAATCCAGAGTCAGTATCCGCCCGCCAAGAAGAGACGCGATTAATTCGTTCGGGATATTGACAGCTAATGCGTTAATCCAGCCGATAAAAAGAAAACCGGCTAAAATTCCGGCGATACCGGAAAATACGGACAAGATTATATTTTCCTGAAGAATAAGAGAGCTGATGTAAAGATCGGAAGATCCTATAGCGCGTAACGTACCGATTTCCCTTGTCCTTCTGAAAACCGATATTAATAGAATATTGATTACCGTTATTACCCCTGTAACGCATACAAGAAGCATTCCGGCGTTAAAAATAAACTGAATCAGCAAAAGCAGTATCGCGGATGTTCCGACTGCCGTCCGCCAGTCTACTGCCGTAACTCCGTAAGGCTCGATTTTTTTATTAATTGATTTAATAAACGAAGATGGAGAGATATTATTTTCAAGATCAATAATGATAAAATTCCAGTCGCCGCCCGCCATGCTGACGCCGGTTTCTTCGGGAGTTTCAGCTAACCAGTCCATTAAGAAATCAACGGAAAAATCATCATCATCACTCTGTTCATAGACATAAGGCTCTAAGTTAAATATATCGTCAATATCAAAGAAAAAAAGCCCGGTTGTCTGAAGCATGTCATCATAACTTGTTTCCTGCGAAGTCGCTACCTGAATTGAGTTCAGCGCTCTAACAGTCTGAGGATCAATAATAACAATCTCATTCATAAATAAACCGGGGTTCCTGTAGCTGAAAATTCCTGTAAGAGGCACTTCCCTGATTTTAAATCCTAAATTTCCGCCTGATGTAAAAAGAAGAGGATCGCCGATGCGGGGATATACTCCGGTTCGTTCTTGAATTTTTAAAGCGCGATCGGAGGTGATCATGGCTCCGTATTGGCCTTCACTAAGCAGGCGTCCTTCTTCAAGAATAACTCCCGGAAACATTGAAAAATAAGTGCGCGCGTCAACTCCGCAAAGCAAAGCGGCTGAGCGGACTCCTTCTGTATCAAGATACGCTTTCCCGGACACCATGCTTGTAATCCGGGCAATGCCGCTTTCCAAACGGATTATTTCCATTACAATATCATACGCGGGAAATGCAGGAACAATAAAATATTCATCTATGACAGGAGTATTCGCGCCGAACAGATTCATGCTCACATCCGCTTTTTTCTGGATCACGACATCGCCTGTAAGGCTGTTAATAAAAGCGTCATGAAGACTGAGATTGGATCGTTCTATTATGCTGTTTCCGATAAAAAAAATAAAAACGATTACGGCGATAAGAAGGGCGACAATCGCGTTGTTTTTTTTATTTCTTGTAATATTGCGAAGAGCAAGAAAAAATATCATTACTGCCCCTGAGCGGCCGGAACAGCGCCAGCCGATCCGCGATCATCATTTATGATCTCCTGGCCGGCAATAGTTTCGGATTTTATAAGACCGTCCTGAAGAAAAACAATATGATCCGCCATTTTCCAGATTCCGGGATCGTGAGTAGAAAAAATAAAAGTCGTTTTTTCATGCTTGTTAATTTCTTTCATCAGGTTTAAAACAATTTCTCCTGTTTCAGAATCAAGATTCGCGGTAGGTTCGTCCGCGATAACAATTCTCGGACTTGTCACCAGCGCGCGCGCAATGGCGACACGCTGCTGCTGGCCGCCTGAAAGCTCAGCCGGAATATGCTTGTGCCTTTGGGCTAATCCGACTTCTTCCAAAAGATAATTCACTCTATCTTTTCTTTTGGATTTATTTCCGCCTTTTCCGGAAATAATTAAAGGCAGTTCGACATTTTCAAAAACATTTAAAACAGGCAGCAGGTTAAACGATTGAAACACATACCCTAAAAGCTCGCGGCGAAGCCGCGCAAGTTCTCTGCGGTTTTGCCTGTTTATCTCAAGACCGTCAATAACAAGGCTGCCTTCGTTAAAACTGTCGATCAGTCCGATGATATTCATCAATGTTGTTTTACCGGAGCCTGAAGGCCCTGCAACTGATAAAAATTCACCTTCTGCGATATCAAGGCTGACGCCTTTGAGCGCCTGTACCTCAAAATTGCCCATGGGATAGATTTTTCGCAGGTTTTTAATGGAAACAATCATTTGTATCTCTTATATAAGTACAATATATCGGTATTTTAAGGTACTTTCAACCTGAATTAAAGATTTTAATTTTAATTAATTCAGGCTTTTAATTAACGAATCGCACACAATATCGGCTTCATCGATTGTCATATCCGGGTAAAGCGGCAGCGTCAGTTCATGAGCGCAGACGTACTCCGCTTTCGGCGCGTGATTGATAATATTTTTATATGCGGAAAAACCGGAAATCGCAGGATAATGGATGCTTGTTTGAATTTGATCCTTTGTCATGGATTCGATTACTTTCGCCCTGTCAACTGTTTGTGAAAGCAAAACCGGCATTATATGGTAATTGGGCTTTCCGCGCGAAAAACGCCTGAAAGGAATTGAAACATTCTGAACATTATCAAGCCGCCTGTAATAATGCTCTGTAAGTTTTTTTCGTTTTTCATTTGCTTCATTCAATTTCTGAAGCTGGACAAGTCCAAGCGCGGAGTTGGTTTCCGTAAGCCGGTAATTTAAACCCGCGGACATTACATCGTAAGAGACAGCTCTTCCTTTAAAACGATCAAACGACTGCGCTGACATTCCGTGAGACCGCATAAGCTTCATTTTATCGTACAGTTCACTGTTGCGCGTAACAACCATTCCGCCTTCGCCGACCGCAATATTTTTATTCGCGAAAAAGCTGAAGGCTGATACATCGCCGAATGTGCCAAGATGCCGTTCCATTGATAAGGAATTTTTATAAGTGGCGCCGGGAGTATGAGCGCAGTCTTCAATCAGGAAAAGATTGTGCTTTTTGCAGATTGCGCTGATGCGATCCATATCGCACGCAAAACCGGCATAATGAACAATCATCACAGCTTTTGTATTTTCGTTAATCTTCGCTTCGATGTCATCGGGATCGGCGCACCAGTCTTCCATAGAAGTAATATCCGCAAGAACATTTTTCGCGCCTGCCATGCGCGTAACATTTTGATCTGCGATAAAGGTAAGAGAAGGAGTTATTACCTCTCCGCCGTTTATGCCGCAGGCAAGGAGCGCCATGTGCAATGCGGCGGTTCCGTTTGAAACCGCGAGGCTCTTTGAACCTTCGCCAAGAAAATCAGAGAACGCGGCTTCGAACGCGCAGGTTTTTTCGCTGATAGTCAGCCAGCCGGATTCTAGAACTTCCCTTACTGCCTGATATTCTCTTTCATCATAATTAATTTTAAAAAGCTGTACACGCCACATAGTATATTGTAATATAACATGAAAATTGAAAAGGCGTCAGGCACAATACATGGGGGAAATATGAAACCGGTAATGTCAAAAGAAGTTCAGGATGAAATCGCGAAACAGGGAATTGTCGCTGTTCTGGAAATAGAATCTGAAAAAAACGCTGTTCCGCTTGCGAAGGCTCTTCTTGACGGAGGCATTACGGTAATTGAACTTGCGCTGCGCACTGAGGCGGCTTTTCCTTCAATCTCGTTAATCGCAAATAAATTCCCGCTGATGTATATCGGGATTGGAACTATCATCGAACATGGACAGGCCGCGATGGTGAAAAATGAAAAAGGCGTCCGCTTCGCGGTGTCGCCCGGCATTAACAGCGAAATTGTTAAAGAAGCAATCGCGGCGGATCTCCCCTTCGCGCCCGGAATCGCGACTCCAAGCGAACTGGAACAGGCGATCTCTCTCGGTTGCCGCACTGTTAAACTTTTCCCCGCCGAGAGCATGGGCGGATTAAAATATTTAAAAAGCATCAACGGCCCATACAATCATCTGGGAATTAAATATATTCCTCTCGGCGGCATAACCCCTGAAAATCTTCCCGATTACGCGGCGTTTAAGCCTGTGCTTGCAATCGGCGGCAGCTGGATAGCAAGTAAAGAATTAATCAACGCGCAAAATTGGACAGAAATTACAAAGAGAGCAAGAGAAGCCAAAGATATCTGGGATAAGAATCGAAAGTAATTAAAGCTGCAGGTGTCAGTCACTTTTTGAAAAGATTTTCTCACTTCAGTCATGCAAATCCGCACATTCGCGCCATATATAGGTGAGCTTTTTCATTTTTGGAAAAGAACTATCAGGAGGCGCAAATATGGAAATAAATGAAGCGGCACAGAATGGTTTAATAATGCCTATTGAAAAAAGAATTTTTACAATTCGCGAAAAAAAGGTAATACTGGACAGCGATTTGGCATGTCTTTATCAGGTAGAAGTAAAACGGTTAAATGAAGCTGTAAAAAGGAATTTTAAACGGTTTCCGGAAGATTTTATGTTTAAATTAACTAAAGAAGAATTTATAAAGGTAGTCGCAAATTGCGACCACCTTCAAAACCAGAAATTCCGGCCGACTCTGCCTTATGTATTTACGGAACATGGTGTTGCGATGCTGGCAGCGGTATTGAACAGTCAAAAAGCAATAGATATAAATATCCAAATTATCAGGGCTTTTATTCAATTACGCAAATATGTCTTTAATAATGATACATTTTTCGATCAAATGGATGATCTTCGAAAATTGCTTTTATTATACATGGAAAAAAATGATAAAAGGGTAAACGAAATCATAATTGTCCTTAACAATTTACTGGAAAAACCTAAAGAAACAAGAAAAATTGGTTTTTAAACCAGGAGCAGTATATGAGCGTGTTTGCTTATATGCCCTACGGGGCTGGCGGAATTATAATCCGGGTTGAGACGGATATAAGACGGGGTATTCCCGGCGTCGATATTTCTGGGCTTGCCGAGGGAGCGGTCAGAGAAGCGCGGGACAGAGTGCGCGCCGCGTTCAGGAACTCAGGTTTTAATTTTCCTTCGGATCGGATATTGATAAATCTTGCACCGGCAGGTTTAAAAAAGGACGGCGCGGCTTTGGATCTTCCAATCGCGCTTTCCGTAATGGCCGCCGCCGGTATTGCGCCGGTTTCGGGAAATTTGCTCATAATGGGAGAGCTTGAGCTTTCAGGGAGAATTCGTCCGGTACGGGGAGTGCTGGCGGCGATTACTTCAGGACTTGCTGAAGGAATTAAAGAGTTCATTGTTCCCGCAGAGAACTCAGGAGCAGCCGCCATA
>Ga0209755_10000441_pt1 | contig 75919 bp, 71 predicted proteins | sample TergutCo191P1_FD_187301 | JGI IMG/M metagenome (GOLD analysis project Ga0209755, IMG submission 187301) | Cornitermes sp. P1 segment gut microbial communities from Petit-Saut dam, French Guiana - Co191P1 (SPAdes) (version 2) | ecosystem: Host-associated > Arthropoda: Insects > Digestive system...
ATTGTCCGGCACTGATACTGTCTGCTGGTACAGTTCTTGAAAATTACCACGGCGGGTATTTTTCCCTACTCTTACTGTAAAAAAGTTCATACTGTTTTCCTTCTGGGACATCACGCCCATAAAGTTTATTTTTTCGGCTTACAGCCGCGCGGGGTTTTTACTACCCTGTCTTTTCTTTTTCATCAAGAATTGGAACATTGACGGTATACACCGCTGTAAAAAATCCGCCACGCTTTTCGATCTTGTCAAAATGTACCTGCACACCTTCAATGCGATTAAGCGAATTTCTTACTTTGTTTTCCAGAGTTTGTAACGCTTCTTGCAATTGCGATTTCATCTTTTTTCCAACTTCCTTTTTTGATCTTGCTTCGGGCTTTTGCGCCGGTTTTATATTTCCGGTTGTATACTTCCATATCCTCATCAAGGAGCGGAAGCCATTCCATGACCGTCTCATTGGAAAACACGCCTTTGCCGCCGTCATAGCCTTCATACAGACCGCCTAACGGTTGAATATATCGGTATCTACAAAAACTCTCCCAAGGACACAAACACCCTTTTAAAATCCATGCCTGACGCAATGTATAGAACGGCTGATCCATCCTTACCGGATACTCTACTTTTGGTTTTGGCTTAGTTTTGGTTACTGCTTCCATGCCAAACCCTTAGGCCGATTTCTTTTTGCCGGTTGTGGAAACGCCGGGGACGGTCATTCCCTTCCTTGTGTTTTCCTGCGCGGCCAATGCAACCCTCAAATTACTTAAAGCGTTTGCCTTGTTTTCCGGGGTGAGTTTCCGAAACTTGGCTACAAGTTCCTTTTCTTCTTTTTCTTCCTTACTCATAAAATCCTCCAATTAATATTTAAAATTCCTCCGGCAAGCGTTATACTAGACTTACCATAGACCCCCGCCGTATGGCGGTGTATCTCATTTACCGGAGGGTTAACCCCATGGCAAAAAAAAACTAAATGCCCAGACTGTTCAATCAACAACCGTATATCAAATGGTTTTGAAGCTGTCGAACAAGTAGGACAAAACGCTAAAGGAGCTGTTCCCTGGCTCATCGTCCAATGCAAGACTTGCGGATATGCAATAGGAGCATTGAACGATACAACTGCAATTACTAAAGCAATTAGGAACATAGAAACAAAGCTCATTGGTTCAACTTCCCTTTAATACTCACCATCTTCCGGTTTGATATAATTTCCATCCTTGTCAAACCGGAGTTGTATATTGCAACCATTGGCATACCAGCAATCTTCACCTTTATACAAAACGCCGAATATAACCTTCGCAAACCCAGCGTTTACAAGTACCTCATTAAGCCGTTCCAATGTCTTATCAACCTCTCCCATACCAACTCCTTCTTGTTTCCAGCTCTCCATAGATTCTATGTCAAGCCTTGACAATTCCCATTAATCAATATATTATTTGATAAATGATAATAAGTCAATAGAAATTTTCCCAAAAATCAAATAATTTTTTGATTTTTTTTATGAAATATCCGATAATAAAGGTAGGGGTTTATGGAAGGCAATAATAAGGAAGAAAAGAAAGCGCCAGAGGCATTAATCAACATAATTGATGACAGGCGTGAAGCATTACAAGAATTAGGGCTTGAATTTGAAAGTAGGGTAAACGCATTGGGCTATAAATGTATAGGTGTTCATTACAGAGGAACTGATACGAAAGATGTTATGTTGGTGTCGTTAATTGTTGCGGAAAAAAATTTTGATGTCAACCGAAAGCCAGACGGTATGAATTGGGCGTATGAGTTAAAAAACTATTACGAAAATCACGTCTTTCTTTGGGAAGATGAAGAATCTGGATCACGAGATTCTGAAATAGTGCAGGATTGACCGCATGACATACACTTGCCGCGCCAATCTTCAGTCCTTCGCATTTCAGAGACTTTGAATATTGTGGGACCATTGCAATATGGGCATCTGCGAAGCGTTTCATTATGGGGGCGTTTTTTAGGCATCTTATCTCTCCTATGGGAAGTTGATTATGGTTATTTAATTGTACCATGGGAGGGATTTTTAATAATGGGGTGAGATATGGGAAAAAAAGAAACAATTAATAACAGAGTAAAAAGATTAAGAAAATCTCTTGAAATGAATCAAGATGAATTTGCCAAAAAAATTGGTATAAGTAATTCGGCTATATCAAGAATTGAAATTGGAGACAACTCTCTTGTAAACCATAAAATAATATTAATATGTATTCCTAATCAGTTAAAAGAAGGAAAAACTGTAAATGAAAAATGGCTCCGCGATGGTACTGGCGAAATGTTTGTTACTCCTATTACTTCAAACGGGCGGCTTAAATTATATGATGAAAACAGTAAAGAATTGCCAGTTGATGAAGAGGAGCTAGTGGGAATTTACCGGCAATTAAGCAAGCCCAATAAAAAAGTGGCAAGAATACAGATTGATGCCTTGCTTGAGGGTCAGGAGGAAGTTAAGGATATTAGTGGAGAAAAGGGGGAGAAACCGAAATCAAAGAAATTGGCTTAGTCAAGCCAACAAAAGAGGAGTATTGGCCGGTATATCATCGAGGCTTTAGAAAAGTATTTGATGGTTATGTTGTCCGCCCAATATGGATTGTATAAGTCATATTTATACTATCGTCTAAATAAACGGAATAATAAATTATTTGTCGCTTGATTAAACAATTTATTATTTTTGATTTTCCCGAAATTTTTTATATGGACTTTTATAATCGGGTAAAACAAGAAGCCAAAAAGTCAACAGGGTATTCGTTACAAGAATTCATTATTTCAATCGGGTTAAACCATGATTCTTATTACACATTAAAGAGGACTGGAAACCTGCCCCGCGCCGATGAAGCGGTAAAAATTGCTAAGGCGTTAGGCGTTACTGTTGAATATCTTGTAAACGGCACACCTCCTAGGGCGGAAAACAGCCTGTTAAATGCGTTTAATTCATTAAACGATACAGGGAAACAAGCGGCTATTGCGGCGGTAAAAGGGCTTTATTCTGCTTTTCCGCAGTAATAGAATAAACCTATAAAGGGTTTTTCTATAAGGGCGGAAAGTTATGAAGAAATCATGTTTAACAGTAGCGCAGAGGACATTTGAAGATGAATGATGCCAATCAAAAAAAATTACCCCCGATATATGAGATTTTGGCTATTAACACGGTATTAAAAAGCGGTTTAAATATTGATCTTGAAAATCCAATAAATCATTGGGAAATAAAAGATGGTATTTTGAATGTATACTTTAATGCAAATTTTCAATATATAACGGTAAACAATATAACAGCCGATAAATAAGACATGGACTTTTTTTACTTTTCAATTTTCATAGACGCTATGGTAAAACAGGCGCAGCGATATTATGATGAATCTGCGCTTTTTGCGATATTATTTGATTTGGATAGCATTGATTCAGATTTAGACGAGATCGAGGCAATGCTTGACGCTGCCGGGGTTAATTCCAAAAGTTATCAATAGCGCCGCTGTTATCCCGCAGCCCTAAAAACTGTTCTTCCAGTTCCGCAATATTCATAATTGTATAATAATCGGTCATGCTCTTGCTATCATGTCCCATCATCGCCCGGAGTTTATCATCGGATATACGGCGGCGCATTTTTGTATTGTATGTAAACCGCAGACTGTGCGGCGTCAATTTTCTATTATTCGCCATATTAATTTCCGCATTTTTCAACCCTATCGCAAAACGGTCTAATAAGTATTCCCGTCTTATTCGCAGTCCTTTATAAGTAAATAATAAATCCCGCGATTCATTTACAGACCGAACCGCAAGCCATTGTTTCAAATATCTGACTGTTTTTTCCGGGATAACCGCTACCCTGAATTTTGGATCTGCCTCATCTCCCTTTTTTAAATGATTTACTATTTTTCCTGCGGTATTTATCATTTGGTCAATAACAAGTCCAAAAATTATCTTACGTTTTATGTCGCCTAATGGTTTAACAATCTCCTTGCCGTTTTCACCAACTACCTTCGCTATGTTTTTACCATTTGTTGCAATGATCTGACTTGGACTAATAGCCCTTACTTCGCCGCCACGTAGTCCTGTTGATGCTTTAAGGGCAAATAATACGCCGAACATAAAGCCGTCTGATGATACTGCCCCTCCCCTACCCCAAATTTTTGAAAGTTCGTCAAAGTCATCAGGGAAAAGTCTGTTCATTTCTTCTCTTGTTAAAATATCTTTTTTACCTTTCGGTACTTTATATGTTTTTAAGATGGGCTTATACCTAATCATTTTAAGCCAGACAGCTTCGTCAAGAATAAAATTCAAGATAGAGACCATGCGGTTTCGCCATGAGTTTGAACGTTCCATATTGATAAGGTCATGGTCTATTACCACAGGATCGATTTCTTCCGGTTTTAAATGCCCATAATATTTTACGATAAAATTTTTCAGATGACCCTGAATTTCTTTAAGCGTTGTTTCGTCTTTAATATACCCATTCTCTCTCCTACTTTTTACATAAGTGCTTCCTTCATAGAACATATTGGCGGCCATTTTTTCGATAGTTATTGATTCTTTGTCTGCTCTAATCGCCAGATATTCTCTGTCTTGCATTTCCAAAGATTCAATAACTTTATCTGCTTCATCTCTAGCGTATATTGGATTTTTGCTTGTCCCGCAGGACTTCCTGACCTTTTTTTTAGTAATTGGATCTAAATACCAGAAGTACCATGCTCTTACAGGCTTACCAGATTTAGTTTCTTTTATTTTTCGCTTGTATAAATGCCTTTTCATAATCATTCCTTAATTGTGCATAATTGTGCATGGAATTGAGCATAATATTTTTTCGACACATTACACCTGATTTCATTCTATTACGATTTTTGAATTATTTTCAAGCTGTAAGGTAAAATAAATTTTCTCACTATATTTCGTAACTCTATATGTAGTATAGAGTTCTACAAACTATTTCATTGATTTACATTTATTGACAAAGAAAATAAATAGTGGTAATATCAGGAAATTAGACGCCGTCTTAGCTCAGCTGGCAGAGCACTTGACTTGTAATCATGAGGTCTCCGGTTCGATTCCGGAAGACGGCTAAGTAAACTCACCGCACAGCGGTGCGGATGATCGCATGTAACCAGCTCAGGCACAAGAAAAAGTAATCCCAAACCGATAATGCAAGTTCACCTTAGGTGAACGACAGTACCGCTTCGAAAAACAACATGGTCATTAAAACAGGAGTGTTTACATAGAAATACAATTCCTTTATCATTAGTTATGGACTTAAATGCGTTAAAAACTCTACTTTTAATTATTGATGTACAAAACGATTTTTGCCCCGGCGGCGCTCTTGCGGTAAATGACGGCGATGCTGTTACTTCTCCCATTAACGCTCTTTCCGGCGTTATTACCGGAAAAGGCGGACGGGCTGCTGCTACACAGGATTGGCACTGCGAAAAGCACATTTCTTTCGCGTCTTCGCATAACGGTAAAAAAGCGGGAGCTATCATTGACACACCTCTTGTTAAAAACCAGGTTCTTTGGCCGGATCACTGCGTTCAGGGAACAAAGGGAGCTGATTTTCACAGCGCACTTGATTTAAAATCTGTCTCTCTTGTTATCCGTAAAGGTTATAGGGCTGCTCTTGATTCATATTCAGCTTTTTTTGAAAATGACAGAAAAACCAAAACAGGACTTGACTTTTGGATCGGCGGTCTTGGAATTGATACCGTTATTATTTGCGGCATCGCGACAGATTACTGCGTTTTTTACAGCGCTATGGACTGCAGGAAACTGGGATTCAATACCGTCATCGCAAGCGACGCAGTTCGCGGCGTGGGTTTCCCTGAAAATTCAATTGAAAACGCAATATCAGAAATGAAATCCGCAGGAATTGATTTCTTATCCTCAAATGAAATACTGGATGGATTATAATAATATGAATAATACTTCCGCTTTATTTACAGATTTTTATTCCCTTACAATGGCTCAGGGTTATTGGAAAAATGGAAAGAAAGAACTCGCCGTTTTTGAAATGTTTTTCCGAAGCCAGCCTTTCGGCGGCGGTTACTCGATATTCGCCGGGCTTGAAACGCTGCTTGAAAAAATCATCAATTTTTCTTTTTCAGATGATGATATCGCCTATCTGAAAAGTCTGGACGTTTTCGAGAATGCCTTTATTGATTACCTAAAAACTTTTCGTTTTAACGGGACTCTCTGGGCAATGGATGAAGGGACGGTTGTTTTTCCGCATGAACCTCTTATAAGGGTCGAAGGCGGACTGATTGAATGTCAGATAATAGAGAGTTTGATTTTAAATACAGTGAACTTTCAAACATTGATAGCGACAAAGACATGCCGTATCTGGCTTGCTTGCGGAAAAGGGCAGGTGATGGAGTTCGGCCTCCGCCGCGCTCAGGGGCCTGACGGCGCGGTATCCGCTTCCCGCGCGGCTTTTATCGGCGGCGCCTGCGGAACAAGCAGCACGTTAGCGGGGAAAATCTTCGGCATTCCTGTAATGGGGACAATGGCTCATTCATGGATTACATCGTTTGACAGCGAAGAAGAGGCCTTTGATGCCTACGCATCAATTTATCCCGACAGAACAATCTTTCTTATTGACACATACGATACATTAAAAAGCGGAATAATTAACGCGATTAAAATTGGAAAGAAACTTGCGTTACAGGGAAAAAACTTTGGAGTGCGCCTTGATTCGGGGGACATTCAGTATCTTTCAACAGAAGTAAGGCGCCTTCTTGACAATGCAGGGCTTGAAAACGCTTTTATTACAGTCTCCAATGATCTTGACGAGCATATCATAGAAAATCTTGTACGGGAACACGCGCCTGTAAATACCTGGGGAGTGGGAACGCGCCTTGTAACTGGAGGAAATGTCGCCGCTTTTAACGGCGTTTATAAACTTGCCGCGATACAAAGAAATTCAGGCTTTACGCCTGTTATGAAATTCTCTGATAATCTTGAAAAAACAACCAACCCCGCTGTTAAACAAGTGTGGCGTATAAAAGATAAAAGCGGATCGGTGATAGCGGATGTAATGAGTATTGACAACGGAGATGACAATCTCAAAGAAGGGCAGCGCTACAGTTTCTGGCATCCGTCCGCAGATTACAGACATTTTCAGCACACCATCGAAGGAAGCGTACAGCCCCTTTTAAAGAAGCGTATAATTAACGGTAGACTCACAGGCGGGCAGACTTCGTTAAATGAAATAAGATCGTATGCTGTATCGGATCTGGACAGTTTTGATTCTACATATAAAAGACTTTTAAACCCCCATGTTTACAAAGTATCAATAACTGAAAAACTGCGCAACTTGAAACTTGATTTGATTGAAAAACATCTCGGAAATAGAGTATAGAAAAATTCTTTTGCACAGTACTAATTGCCATTGATTTCAATTATCGTTACAATGACCGCATGGTTCATAATGAATCTTATTTTGAAAGCCACGACGGGACCAAACTTTATTTGTACCGGTGGTCACCTGAAGACAAGCCAAAGGCAGTGCTTCACATAGTACACGGAATGGCAGAACACGCGCTCCGTTACATGCGTCTGGCTGAAAAGCTAACTCTTGAAGGAATTGAAGTGTGGGCAGCCGATCAGCGCGGCCACGGGAAAACCGCAAACCCTGATGTAAACTCAAAGGGCTCAGGCGGGCTTTTAGGGCATTGCGCGGACGGAAACGGTCTAATCTGCGTCACTGCGGATATTCACACTATTAATAAAGAAATTAGAAAAACAAAATCGGATGTACCTCTGTTCTTGCTTGGCCATTCCTGGGGTTCTTTTCTTGCGCAGAATTATATTGAATACTCGGAACCTCAGCGGAATAATGGCTCTCCTTTCGGAAATATAAAAATTGACGGCTGCATTCTATCAGGAACAAAAGGACCTGGCGATTTTATGGTGAAAGCAGGAGTCCCATTAATGACGGTGCTTGCATTTTTTCGCGGGCAGCGTAATGGTTCCAATTTCGCAAGGTCAATCGCCGACGGATCATATAATAAACCTTTCAAACCAAACCGCACGGCATTTGACTGGATTTCCCGTGATGAAGAAGAAGTAGATAAGTATAATGGCGATCCTCTCTGCGGATTTTTATGTTCAACAGGATTTTACCGGGATTTGACAAAGCTCCTCTATAACATCCACCGTTCTGACGCAATGGCGAGGATAAACCGTTCTTTGCCTGTGTATGTATGTTCGGGCAGCGAAGATCCTGTAGGAGACATGGGTAATAGTCCTACCGCCCTTGTTGATATATACCGTAATTTGGGAATTAGTGACTGCGAGTTTGTGCTGTATCCCGGGGCAAGGCACGAATTATTTAATGAGACCAACCGTGAAGAAGTAGTCGAAAACCTTCTTTCATGGATAAAAAAACATTGTTAATGAGATACAGATATTCAAAAGGGCCTAATGGCATTCTTGAAAAAAAAGCGGTTATTTACACAAGCGATGAACACTGCATTAATCCCGCCGATGTTGACATAGATGCAAAAATAATTATTAAAAAATTAAAGAACGCAGGATTTGACACATATATTGTCGGAGGAGCAGTACGCGATTTAATACTTGGAAAAAAGCCTAAGGACTTTGATATAGCAAGCGCCGCCAGTCCTGCGCGGATTAAAAAAATTTTCCGCAACTCAAGGATTATTGGGCGCCGGTTCAGGCTTGTTCATGTATATTCAGGACAGCGTGTATTTGAAGTAGCCACCTTCCGCTCCCTTAGAGACGGCCACACCAGTAATACATTCGGCACAATTGATGAAGATGTCCTTCGCCGCGATTTTACACTTAACGCGCTTTATTACGATCCTGAACAGCAGATTGTTGTCGACTATGTCGGCGGCATGGACGATATAAAAAAGAAACAGATTAAACCAGTTATAGCCCTTTCTGAAATATTTACAGATGATCCTGTACGGATGGTTCGCGCTGTAAAATACGCTGCGATTACCGGCTTTTCGCTTCCGTTAAACCTGAAAATGAAAATCTCGCTTAAATCCGGACTGCTCTCATCAATTTCTCCTTCCCGTCTTACAGAAGAGATTTTTAAAATCATTAATTCTGAAAAAGCTTTTGAAATTGTAGATTTATTAAACAAAATGGGGCTGTATTGCTACATGCAGCCTCAGGCTTCGCAGCTTATGCGAAAGGATGCGATTTTTAAAAATGATTATCTGCAAACCATGTCAAAGCTTAAGGGAGAAAAAAACCTTCGGGGTGATGCGCTGGGTGCTCTTTTTTGTGATTATCTGGATAGTGTATGGAGACTTCACCCTGACGAACCCGCTGATAAAGGAAATGGGTGGAAAAGCGGAGCAATTGATAATTTCAAGGAGATATGCAGTGCTGCTAAAACCTTTATTTTTCCAATGAATCCGCCGCGCTATGAACTTGAGTATACCGTAAGAAAGTTTCTGACTCTTCGCGGAATTTCAATAAAAAGATCAATGCCGAAATCAATTCATTCAGGCGAAGGAGATGCTCAGGCAGCAAAACGCAAACGCCGCCGCAGAAAGAAGGAGATAGAGGCAAAAGCTCATGAGCCGGTTAGGCGTAACTAAGTACTACTGCTCCGTAACTTTATCAATAATTATATTTACTTCTTCAATTAATATCCCGGTATACCGTTCTATATTGTCAATAATATATTGCTGTAAGTCATGGATATTCCCGCTAAGCTGAATACCGTAGGGAACATCAATGGTTATAATCAAACGATAACCCATCTCAGCGTGTTTAACATGAATTTTCTTGCTTTTTATTTCTTTATTGTATTCGTTAACACAATTTGTTACAAATTGGGCAAGAGCTGTCTCAGATATAATAACACGCCCATGTTTTGAGTATTCAGGTCTTACTATTGATTTTTCATGAAGAGTAGGAACAAGGCCTATACCCGAAAGCACATTTCCGGCTACATTGCGCCGTTTGAATATCTTTATGGCATCATAGAATATGTTCGGATAACTTTTCTTCACCTCAATGGACGGAACAGGAATTACATGCTTGCCTTCGATACGTCTTGTACGGATTGCTTTGTCAATTTCTTCCTGTGTCGCGATGTCGTCTATTTTTATTATTTTGGAAGGAGGGGGAAGCTGTAGCCGCGTTGCTATCTTATTTACCATTTTTTCGGAAGTGCCTAAAATCAGAATACGTTTAAACTTTTCATTTTGAAGGCGCCGTGCGACCTCGTCTCTGTGTGATTTTTCATCAAACAGGGCAACCTTTACTGCTGCCATAAAACTATGTTCTTTTTTCGCAGAATGCCCCGCAAGAATACGATTGTTCTTTATTAACAGGCCGTCATCTATAATTAAATCAATCCCGTATTTAAAGGCGACGAGTTTTGCGTGAAAGCTTTTACCTGTTCCGCTCTCTCCTGTTAAAGCAAAAACCCTTTTCCGTTTAAACGCAAACAGAAAATCAAAAATCATCGCTTAAACAGGAAAATCATTTTTGAAATTAACGGTAATTTCTAAAGTCTGCCAATAATTGTCTTGCGCGTTCTTTAACCGGAGTGAGGTAATTCCCTTCGGATATGCGAACCAGACATGTAATTGCTTCTTGGGATATCGCACCGCTGTTATTTGATGCAATTTTTTCAAACGCATCAATAGCCGCGAGCGCCATAAGGTTATCCGGGTTTAAATTGGTATAACGATCCATAACCCATGCAATATATCTGACAGTTTCATTGTTTTCATTTGTTCCGATATCGCCGAGTGATTTTATCGCTTCCTGAAGAACCATCGGCTCGTTTTCAAATTGAATAATTTCAATGAGAGATTGCCTTGCTTCCTCAGTGCCAATAATGCCTAAATATCTTGCAGCCTGCCGCCTGACATCAGGAAAATTATTTACTACACGGTTATTCTCTCTTGCCACACTTCGTCTTCCTTCACCGGAAAGATACGCAAGCGTTTCCCGGATTTCATCATTGGTATTTCCGCGTCCTATTGCTTCGCCGATATAATCAAGTGCGCGCAATTTCTGATCCCTTGAGTCCAGTCTTGCGGTTTCCCTGATGATCATTATCTCCATGTATTCCATTAGGTAGGATTCCTCAACTGTCATACCCCTTCCGGTACTGCTTTGTGCAGCAGCAGCCGTTAAGACTATTACCCCCATTAATATCAAAATGGAAAAACGCTTTAATGAAAACATAAAAATCTCCTTATTTATTTATTAGTTAATCAGTTAATAATTTTCCATATATTGTTAATTTTTTCAAGATCATAAAGAATTTCATCTGAACTTTCACCTGCAGAAGTCATCCTGCTTACATATGCTCTTACCCTGTTTTCGTTTAAAAAAATAATATCAATCTGTTCAATATTAATTCTTGAACTGGATCTGGAAGGAACAACAATATACACAAAATAATCATTTAAATTCCTTAAAACAGTATTGTTTAGTTTTAAAAGCGGCGTTTCCGATATCCTTTCAAGATTTTCATGTGAAGACAATTCTGTAATATATTCCGATGACAGGGAAGCTTCCCATGCGGTATAATTTCTGTTACTGATAATTGTGTTAAGCCTGTCTATAAACTGCCTGACTTCTTCCCTTGTTGAGGCATAATATTCCTGACTGATATTGGCTGGATTAAAAATTGTCTCAGCTTTAATCTCAATTTTTGGCTCTTCAACTGGTATCACTTCTACTGGTCTTATAACTTCCGTCTGTGTAGTTCCTGCCTGATTGGGCGTTCCTGCCGCCGACGTTGAAACAAGAGGAGGATCAACAGGAGTGTTTTGCGTTTCTGCGGGTGCAGAACCGCATGTAATTACTGCCGCAACGAAAGTAATTATTGCAATTATTTTAATAAATGTATATCTACTACTCCCCATACGGACATTTTATCTCATTTTTTATGCATTGTCAAATCGGTGTCCATCGGCAGTTTAACCATTTTTTTCTCCTTCAGGAAGGCTTCCCTGAAAAGTGTTTAATGATAGAGATATTAAACCAAAACACTTTGCCATGGTAATGCAGTTATTCATGTACAGGTGTGAGCGTAACTGGCGGCTCTAATAAATCTTGAATGCCGTTTGTCCCTACACGTACACGGGAGAGAATCATTACCTCCGCCACATTTTCAACAATATAAACCATTCGGTTTTTTGTATCTCCATCATTAGGACGAAGTTCAAGAAGCTCTCTGTTTTCAATATTATAAAAAACATACCGGCCGCTCCTTATATTTCCGCTTGAATTAATGGAATATTCACCTGAGCTGCGGAATTGAATCCTTCCCCATGAAGAATCGTAATGAGCGTCAAAGGCAGGTAAAAGCCTTGATATTGCATCATTTACATTCGCAGTCCCTGCTCGTCTGTAAGAGCCGTCCCATGTAGTGTTGGCTGTAATTCGCAGACGTACATCTTCGTTAACTCTTAAACGTATGCTGTCAAGCGATTCAAGTTCAATATCAATAAAACGAAGCAATGTATTTATTGATATATTTTCGCTTCTTATGTATAAACCATAACGGGTATATGTTGAGGCCTGCCACAGGAAAACCTGCTGCACCTCATCGCTGTAAAAAATTATCTCCCTGTTGACAGGATCAAAATAAATATAATGCTCTGTATCAATAGTACCTTGCGGGCTGACAAAATACCAAAGGTCATAAATAAAATTTTCAAAAACTCCAGGAATTCCGCTCAATAGTTCCGCAAGCCGTCTCTGTTCAATTTGGGATCCAGGTATTCGTGAAACCCTTGTTTGTTCATACCGTCCGCTCGAAAAGCTATATGAATAAATCATCTCAATTTGATCAAGTATATTTGCTGAAGCGGTATCATGACCGTAAGCGGCTATATTAAAGCTCTGCCCTGATGTTATACCCTGTTGGTATGCGAGAGAACGTGTAATCTCCTGAATAACTATAGAACCGCCAATCTGCAATTCTGCGATTTTTGCATATGCCGCATTGGCTGCCTGGCCAGGACTGCGCCTAAAAATGGTCATCGTATGTTCATTTGCCGAGTTCATTCCCGTTATAATGATGCAGTTGTTTCTGTCGCCGATTAAATCCTGGCTAAACAACGTGATTGTATCCACTCTTGTTGCGGCGACCGGCGCGTTCCACATTCGTCTGTATCCTCTGGTTCTTTCATCATAACTCAGGAAAGTGATAAATACAGGGTTCTGCGCATTATTGGTAAGATAGACTACAAATTGTTCTTCGGAAAAACCCTCTTCACTTTCCTTGTTTAAAACAGCGATTACTGTTTCAGTATCTTCAAGAGGGATTTTTGTATTAAGATTCTCTTCCCATGCCGCCTGCTGAGCATACGCTGTTTCGGATTGCGCAGAAGATTCGCGGACAGTTATAACTCTGGTTCTTGCCTCTTCATCCTCTTCCGCTGAATAAAAACGTTCCCATGAACCTGTTGCCAGAAATATGATCAGAAGGATTGATAAAACCGTAATACCAATATAGAAACCAATCAACGATTTTTTCATTTATTAATTACGGTTAAAATTTTCAATTATAAAAAAAAGCAGCGGCGGCGCTTTTTACTTTCGCGTCAATATTCAATCCTACAACAAACGTTCTCCATGCGGAAAATTCTTCTACTCTTGAAAAACGCAGAAGGTTTGCGTTCGGACCTGAAAGGGTGGATGACAGCGCTTCCGGAGACGCACTGATAAGCAGGGTATAACTGTAGTTTGCACTGTTTCTTCTTGATGCCGCGTCTGTCAGAGCACCTGAAAAATCAGCGTTTCTTCCTGACGGAAAGATTTCACCGATCCTTGTTTTTGCAATTTCTTTTTCGCTTGCATTAATCACACCGGAATAAATCACGTTTGCTCTCTCGGCTGCGCTCCAGATTGTAAGCCAGTCTCCGTCTACAAGTATTTGATCAAGACGCGTAAATGCCCAGTCTAAAACATCGTCTTTAACATTTGCCAGAGACTGGGAACTGTCAATTATTAAATTAATATCAACCGGAGTGCGCTGAGCATACAGCGGAGAGAAACCGGAAAAGAATAAAAAAAACAAAAGCGCAAAAACGATATTTTGAATTATGAGGTTTACCCTCTTGTTCACATTCTTCATGGCTCATTTTAACATTCTTTTAAATTATTGGCTATAGTTTTCTGGAAACTCATTTTAATGAAAAAAGTCTTTACAATTCGATCATTGGTGTGTTACCTTTAAATTGTAGCTAAAACTTCAATCTAAATCTATTTAAGGAGAGTTATATGGGAGCAATAGACCTGCCCAAAAGCCCGAATGTATTTCATCCGGAAAAACCAAGTGCAGTCGGTTCACGAAATTCATTGGCACAGGAGTATCGTGATCAGCAGGCTGAAGTAAATCTTTTGTTGGAGGAAGAAACCAATAAGGTTATTCACCACTTGACAGCAAGGCTGCCCAAAGATGTTCTTGAACGTCTGGATGTTATGGGCAGCCTCAAAGAGAAGCTGTATAATTACTTCAATCAAAACTACCAGAACATGTTCAACCGTTACATGGTAACGAGCGAAGATGAAATGGTAAAGAAAGTCAGAAACTTTATTGACAAGGAAGAAACAAAAGTTCTGACACGTTACACACCAAAAGAGGTTGCAGACCTTCTTGACGCAGTCGGCGGTGCGGACAAGTTTAATACCGGCGAAATTGAAAAATCAATGGTTAACATGTACGGCCATTTGCAGGGACATATTCAGCGCGGCGTTAACGAACTTGAAACCCACACCAACAGTATTCTTCGCCAGAAGACGGATACGGGCGCTTTTGTACGCGGTGAAAATGCCTATTCAATAGTCAAGTGCGCATTTAAAGACAATCAGCTGAAACCCAAGACAGTTACCGATGTAAAACTTTCTGTTAACATTATTGAATCAGAACTCATAAGCCCGATTTTCCATTATCAGGTTACAGTTGAATATATTATCAAGGACTTAGTTGCGAAGCACATCATTGACTGCATTGATAAAATTGTTGAGGATGTCAAGGATGAAAGAATCAATAAGGGCGAAGAAGAACTTTCAGACAGTGAAATTATCTTCAGTAAAGTAAATAAAGTTGAGAACTACACAGATGATGACACCGAAAATCCGAAAGCAAAACGCTATTCATATGTTGCAAAAGCGCTTTTGGAAAGAGTTTCAGACCTTCGCGCGGAAATAGATCCTGAGGCATATGATTCGTTTAATATCCGGGAAAACATCAAGAAGATCATCGACATCGAAAATATCCGTAACAGGGGATTTAACACAGCGATTAACTCAATAACATCCATTCTTGATACGTCCAGAATGGGATATCAGTACATTGAAAACCTAAAGAACGCGCGTGAATTAATCATCCGCGAATACGAAGATTCTGATGTTGTCCACCTGCCTGATGAACGCTATCAGATCAAGATGCGTTTCTTTGACAATGCGCAGCTGATCGAAGATCGCAAAGCGTATGATGTTCAGATCAAGAGTTTTGAAACCGAAGTTCAGCATCTCTGGGATGTTCTGGAAGTTATCTACCAGAAAGACTGGAAGAAGTCCTTTGCTGTCAATGACTTTGAAGATCTGGCGGCCAAGAATAAAAGCAGAATCAAAACCAATATAAAAGATAAGTCCGGTGAACCGCTTTATGAAGATACCGCCAAGGTATGGGACGAGATTTCATTTGTAAAACCGGTTGAAACTGAGGTGGAAAAATCCAATCGTAACTATGTTTTCGAAAAAGACAGGATTCGCACTAAGATTATCAGAATGCGCGACAGAATGACGAAAATGTACGATTTCCAGTATCCGGCGGAAAGGCGCGTAATGGAAGAAAGGCTTAACTGGCTTGAAGGAGAATATTTCAGGTTTGAATACATGATCAACCCTTATCACCTGCAGCCGGGACTTCTTTTGGATGTTGATATTACCTCAATAAAGAGGAAAAAAATCACTCTGGACGCAATGGCGAACGTACTTAATGAATTCCTGCACGGTGTTTCCAAGGGCTTTGCCGATGCTGCGTTTGCGTCGTTCAGCCGCAGAAGATCGACGGTCCGCGAAGACATCAATCAGTCGTTCTCAAGCGTTGCTACAGAAGAAAGCAGCCCTTCTGTTGAACAGGCAGTGGCGGCGCCAAGAGCGGCAATCGCAGCCCCAAAATCAGCGGCTCCCGTTGCAGCATCATCCAAGAAGAAAGGCGTTGTCGATTCAAAGAGTAAGGCAAAGAAACCGGCACGCGGCGGCGGTTCCGGGCTTGCTGAAATCTAATATAAGAAACATGTAAAATGTAACTTGAGCGCTTCCGGTGGTTTTATCGGGAGCGCTTTTTTCAGCTCGTTTTTATGGAGGGAATATGGTGGAAAATACAGCAAAGCTTCCTGTGATTAATACAAATCTGGAAGTGCTTTCTACCCGCAACGGCTTTAACAGTGCGGTTAGGCATATAAAAAAAACAATGGAGATTGCAGGGGATGCCGGGAATCTCGGCGATATTATTTTTGAAATAAATGACAATGAATTAACAAGCTCAAGGATTGGCCTTCTTTTAAGGATGCTTCTGGTCGATAAAATGGGTTACAGGACCGCATCAGCCAACCTTAATACAGTTGTTGATGATATTTCTGTTCTTGCAAATGAGTTCGGCAAATGGAACGGTGTTGATTTAATAGCAGCTTATTATCATCCAGAACTTGGTCTTTTAATTGCGAATCCTAAATCAGCAGAAGAGCTCTCTGGTTTTGGTCAGCTGCGTAAACGCGAACTATTGGTAGTGTACGCAGGCTTTCAGGGAAAAGAAACCGATGATAATTGCCAGAAAGCTGCAGACCTTGCCTTGCGTATTTTTGAAGGATCTAAAGTTGCTGTCCCGGCAGCGCTTACGAAAGGGAAGTATACCGCTAAAAAAGTTTCCAAACCTAAGAAAGAGGCGGGTCCTAAACCGGTAAAAGCAAAATCCGCTGTTAAAGGAAAGTCATCGGCTAAAAGTGCGGCAGCGCCTGTTAAAAAGACCACGGTAACGGAGGTTAAAGCCGCAAGTACACCCGCAAAGATGACACCAAGATACGCCGTAGTTGTTCAGAATGAGCTTTTCCATAACGGAAATGTTGAAGCATGGAAGAAAATTATTGCCAGTTATAAGGCTAAATATCCGGATCTTGAGTTGTTTATTTATTATGACGGAGAACGGATACTTGATATAAATTCGCTGTTTAAGTGGGGCAAGGTAAAGCATGGCACTGCCATCGAATTTGCAGTAGCCGGAAATGAGATTAAAGATGTAGCAAAGCTTCAGCGTTATTTGGCTCAGGGAGCCAGTCAGATGTTTGAGGCATTCCTGCACGGGCCTGTAAATGCCGTGCTTAAACTGTTTTAATTAAGGACATTATATGGACTCAAGAATACATTTTTTTAGTCAGAAGGACGTAGTACCCAAGAAAGTAAATCATGAATTGCTGGGTATCCGCGGACGGCAAGCTAATGAGTTTGCCGAGCTGGGATTTCCAATTCTGCCTGGATTTATTTTGGATACCGAAATTGTTTCAGTATTGGATCCCAAGGCAAAAAAGAAAGACATAATGGATCTTTTGGGTAAATGCGCACTGTTAGCGGGCAAAACCTATGGAGATAAAGAAAACCCCATGCTATTAAAGGTGATTATCTCTTCCAATATGGCAGTTTCAACTTACCCTACGTTGCATAATTTTGGCCTTGTAAAACCGACTATTGACGGTTTCGCGAAATGGGTAGGGGATGACTTTGGCACAAGCGAAGTTCTGTTTTTAATAAACGGTATGCTGACAATCGAAGAGAGAATTAAAGACCTTGAAAACAAGCAAAAAGAGAAAGACGAGATATCTTCCCAAATCAAACTTCTAAGGCGGATGCTTGGAATACAGAGACCCTCCAACGAATTGCACAGTGAAGAAGATAAGACACCTCTTCCGATTAAAAAAACTCCCGTCGAATACATGGACGAGTATGCCAGGTTTTTCCCGAAGGGTTTCTTCGATGATGCGGAAAGCCAGTTATTGATTACACTTGGTGAAATTTCAAGAATGCTCAAGATTGACGAGCAAAATGACAACGATACCGCTATTTTAATACAGCCGATGGTTTACGGTAATTACGGAAAGGATTCATGTTCTGGATATTTTTACAGCCGCAATGTCATTACAGGAGAAAAAAAACTTCAGGGTAATTACTATACCGGAAAATTTAATGAAATTGGATCTGTAGGGTATGATATTAATAAAATAGATTCGGTGCATCTTAAACAGCTTGAAAAAATCGGATGGACGCTGGAAGACAAATTCAAAGAAATCCGGCAGGTGCGTTTTACTGTAGAGAACGGCAAATTGTGGCTAATTGAGCAGCGTCTTGTGGATCAAAAATCAACTCAATCCGATCTTAAGCTCCTCCTTGATCTTAACAAGCGCAAGATTGTTGACTCAGCCTATGTAATCAAGGCTATTGATCCGTTAAGGCTGAATGAAATCCTTCATCCTGTAATAAACAGCGCAAGCATAAAAGATTTTAAATCCTGGAAAGGCGGAATTGCCGGTGCACCGGGAGCCGCAATAGGACGGGTATATTTCAGCACCGAGGCATTGCTGGAGGGTAAAAAATTATCCGCAAAACAGAGTGAAGACGAGCGCTGCATTCTGGTTTTGGAATCTTCCTTCGCAGAAGATGTGAAGGCAATTGAAGTAAGCACCGGCGTATTGACTGCCGAAGGAGGCTATTCGGCTCACGCGTCTGTTGTGGCGCGCCAGTACGGTAAAGTATCGCTTGTCTGCCCCGCGCTTAAAATCAAGGGTACAAAAGCTACAATCGGAGATTTTAGTTTCTCTCAGGGTGATTACCTCACGCTTGATGTTCCGTTTTACGGCGAATCATCCGTTTATCTGGGAATTGCCGGATTAATTGAACCAAATCCGAAAGAATCCGGGCTTTTGGACTTTATTGAAATGGCAAAAAGCTTTCTTAAAAAATTTCATGTACGCTGTAACGCTGACACACCCAAGGATGCAGCTCTTGCTTTAAGTTTCGGCGCTGACGGCGTAGGATTATGCCGCACTGAGCATATGTTCTTTAAAGAAGATCGTATAAATATTTTCCGCGATATGCTGCTCTCCGATGACAAGAAAGAGAGGCAAAAAGCATTGAACAAACTACAAATTATGCAGAGGGATGATTTCTACGGCATCATGAAAGTAATGGCAGGAAAGGAAGTTACAATCCGCCTTTTGGATTCGCCTCTTCATGAATTTATGCCGCATAATCCAGATGAACTGCAGGCTTATATTGATCATGCGGGAAAGGCAAAAAACAGTAAGTCTTTGAAAGCTGACATTATTTCCCGTATCAATGCCTTGCATGAGTTTAACCCCATGCTTGGCCATCGCGGCTGCCGTATCGCGGTTTCTTACCCTGAAATTTACGCAATGCAGGTTAAAGCAATTTTTGAAGCAGCATATAAATTAAAAGCTGAGAAGGTCGATGTTCAGCCGGAAATTATGGTTCCGATTATTATGAATGTTTCTGAATTAAAACTTATCGCCTACGGAAAGAAAATCGAAGGCTCCAATTATTTGGGTATTGTCGATATTGAAGAGGCTCTCAGAAAGGAAATGAAGGCGAAGGAAGTGGAATATAAAATAGGAACCATGATTGAGCTTCCTGCCGCAGCTCTGGGTGCCGGTGAGATTGCACGTTACGGGCGGTTCTTCAGCTTCGGTACAAATGACCTGACACAGACGACGCTTGGCATATCAAGGGATGATTTTACGGCCTTTATGCCTGATTACACTTTATTTGATCTTATAAAGGGAAATCCCTTTTCAACTTTGGATCCGTGTGTTAAAGAATTAATAACCCTTGCTACAGATCGCGGACGCCTTACAAGACCGGATCTTGTCTGCGGGCTTTGCGGTGAACACGGAGCCAACCCTGAAAATGTGCGCTTCTGTATGGACTCAGGCCTTAATTATGTTTCCTGTTCTCCTTACTCTGTACCAATAGCGCTGCTGGCAGTCGCACAAGCGGAGATTGATAAGAAGAAGGAATGATTCAGTAGCGAAATATATTTCCGTAAAAAAAGGGCTGTCCGTTTTGGCAGCCCTTTTTATTCGTGAATGTACAGTTTAACTATATTCGCCTTCAAAACCCATATGTTTTTTCAATGTATCAACGATAAAAAGAGCGGCTTTCCTTGCGTCAGACTGCGGAATCTTCCGCTGCCTGTTAAGCGAATCTTCAAAAAACCTCGCAATTGATGCAAACATATCCGGTAATTGATAAAAAACCACCGCGAAATTTATACCTTGAGGCCTGAGAACTGTAAATGACCCGTATGTTTCGACCGGCTCTTTTGCTACCATTATCCTGCATTGATTTTTCGCGATAATGGTTTCAAGTTCGTTAAACCGTTTCGGAATCCTCTCTCCCTCCGCTCTTGAAACAGGTTCAACCGGTTTAAAATGATATGTATCCGGCTCGACCAGAATGTGTAATTTTTTTCCGCCCGTAACGAACTGTAACCCGTCGCCTGTCGGGAAGATTTCTTTTACACCGGCATAAGAAACAATTTCATAAATTGAATATGCTGAGGTATCGTTAAAGAACGAAGAAACAATAAAGCCCTGCGAAAATGGGAGCTTTCCCATTTTAAACGCTTCGAACAAATCTCTGTATTTGACATTGGGATCAATATCATCAAAATGAGCTTCGGGCTGTTTTGCTTCAACGGGCTTGTTTATAACTCTTGTTGTATTTTTTTTAACGGCAGCACTAACGGCAGGTTTCTTTGCGGTTGTTTTTTTTACAGCGGCAGTTTTAGCAGCAGGTTTTTTTACAGCAGCCTTGACGGCAGTTTTGGCCGAAGCAGTCTTGGCCGCAGGTTTCTTTACATCACTTTTCTTCACTGTCGTTTTTTTAACAGCAGTTTTTTTTACAGCAGTCTTGGCTGCAGGTTTCTTTACAGCGGTTTTGGTTGCTGCGGTTTTAGTTGCAGTTTTCTTTGCCGCAGGTTTCTTTTCAGTTTTTTTAACAGTCTTTTTTACAGTTGCCATAATTCCCCCTTAAGGTTCATGCGCTTACAGAGCAGCGCTTTTATATAATTACATTATAAACCAGCCGCCATTTAATTGGCAAACAATTTCTTTATAAAGCAAAACACAACACCCATGTAAAATATTTTTGAGTGCCACAATCACCATCGGCAGTCAATACTGTTTTACAGAGTTGAATCTTATTTTGCTCTCGCCAATGTGACCGCGCATGTAATTACAATGTCGTCAATTGACGCGCCTCTTGACAGATCGCTTATCGGCTTCGCAAAACCCTGAAGGAACGGACCGTAAGCCTGAGCTTTGCCCAAACGCTGAACCAATTTATAGCCGATATTGCCGGCGTTTAAATCCGGAAATATGAGCACATTTACTTTCCCGCGTACAGGACTGCCCGGCGCTTTTTTATCCAATACCGAAGGAACAAGAGCAGCGTCGGCCTGCAGCTCACCGTCAAATATAAATGACGGCTCCCTCTTTTCCAGTATTTCCACTGTGTTTTGGACTTTCGCGACATCATCATGTTTCGCGGAACCTTTTGTCGAGAAAGATAAAAGAGCCACTACAGGTTCTGCATTTAAAAATTCACGGCAGGATTTTGCCGCGCACTCGGTTATATCAGCCAGTTGTTCAGCAAGAGGATTTGGAACCACCGCGCAATCAGAGAATATCATCGCTCCGTCTTTTCCGAACTGCGGGTCCATACCAGATATAACAAAACACGATGAGGCTGTTTTTATGCCGGGCGCGGTTCCTACAATCGCAAGCCCCGCTCTTAATACATCGCCGGTTGTTTTTACGGAACCAGCAACCATTGCGTCCGCGTCTCCCATATACAGCATCATGGCTCCCCAGCGAAGGGTATCAGTCATATCATTTTTTGCCTGTTCCGGCGTCATTCCCTTGTTTTTCCGCAATTGATAATAGACATCGGCATACTTATTTAAATTTGAATTGGTTTCGGTATTGATAATATCAATGTCATCAATATCTATCCCCTGTGTTCTGGCAAAATCCTGTATATCAGCAGCCTTGCCTAATAATGTAACACTGGAAGCAAGCTTTTCGTCCATTAAAATTCTCGCTGTCCTGATAATCCGTTCTTCTGAACCTTCCGGCAGCACAAGCCTCTTTGGGTTTTTAGCGGCCTTGGCTTTCATTTCCGATACAAAATCCATACTTCCTCCGTGTTTATTATTTAATGATAATTGCTGAATACAGGATACTCTGTAATTAATAATTCCGCAAGTTTTTTAAGTGATTGGAAATTAAGAGCAATTCTTAATTTGCCTGCAAAAATACCCCGCAGCGAAAAAGAGGTAACTTCTGAACAAAAATATACAGTCTGATATGAAATACGTTTACTGTAAAGGCGGAGCGGCCAAGCCCGTTTACATGGGCCTACCTTGCTCATGTACGTGGGCTTGCCTTGCCCATGTACGTGGGCTTGCCTTGCCCATGTACGTGGGCTTACCTTGCCCGTGTACGTGGGCTTACCTTGCCCGTGTACGTGGGCTTACCTTGCCCGTGTACGTGGGCTTACCTTGCCCGTTTACGTGGGCTTACCTTGTCCGTGTAGACGGACCTGCCTTGCCCGTGTAGACGGACCTGCACGCATAGGGAGGCGCCGCGTGCGTGTACTTATGAAATGAAGTCCGTTGATTTACGCGGGAAGACGCGGATTTTTGATACTCCTCTGTGTAAATCCGCGGACTTTTTCTTCATAAGGCTCATATGGCGGCCGGACACCCTTGCTCCGCCAAAAAGAACGCCGTTTGGTTTAATGGCTTATAAACCCATATTATGATAAATCCACTTCAATAGGTCAGCATCCGCCGGTTTTGCGGTTGTCATTTTCATGGAATCCCCTGTACCTGCCTGATAAACTGCGTTAAATCCTTTTTTAAGGCTCAAATCAATGTAAAAAGTGTAGCCAGCATCGTTGTACGAGCCTTTTACGCTTACATCTTTGTCAATATACCAATACACTAAAGAATTAAAATTAGGTCCATCTAAATAACGACAATCGAGCTCGTATATTTCGCTTCCGTCACTAAAATTAAAACTAACAATGATCCACTTCGCGTTTTTATCGGATACAGTAACTCCAGCAGACATACCAGCTGTAAGTAAACCTAATGCTTCCGCAGGTGGAGCTTTCTGCAATGTAAAGCTGAGTTTTCCGTTAGTTACCGCGCCGATTTCGTCTCCAACCGGTTCGTATTCTTCTGTTTCTTCATTCCAATATTCATACACAGCATATACATTGCCGATTCCGTTATATGCGGTGTACGGACCGCTTATACTACTATATCCATATAACTGTTGATTGGTTACGGTAATGGTTGCGCTGCCGGAAGCCGGAGGAGGCGCGGGGGGAGTTATCGCAGTGCCGGGAGCGGCAGTCTGGCTGCCGTTGTCCCATACTATATTGGTTCCTGTATTGGCTGTTAAGCCTGTTAATGTGTCACTGCCTGATACTTTTGCGGTAATGGCAGGCTTGCTGGTATCATTCGGCGTTAATATAAACGTATCTCCGCTGACTGGTGTCACTTTACCTTTGCTGCTGCCGCCGCCTGTATATGTCAGTTCATAGGCGTCGTTGGCTTTGATTGTAAACACAGCCTTATTGGCTGCGTCCTGGGTGATTTTAAGAGTGTAATCGCCTCCCCCGTCGCTTCCCCTGAATGTCATTGATGCAGGGCCGCTTTCCTGCGGACAGGCGGCGAACGAGAATACTATTACCGCTGCAATGACGGCAATCCCGATAAGTTTGAATGTCTTTTTCATACATTCCTCCTCAACCAATTTATTAACTCGAAAAGAGTTCACAAAGAACCGCATTTATCTTGAATAAAAGACTAATGCGCTCCCATGTGAGTTCTTTCATTTGAAAAATAGAATCATAATCTTTTAAAGTTTTGAAGAGAATCAAGCCAAACAGGAACAGATTTTATTCCATGAAACATTGCACTGAAATCCCTGTACCAGCTCATATTGCATTCATTACAAGGATTCATTTTGTAATCCTTCTCGTCCATTGATAATACATTGCCAAGCGTATGAGGAATCTGCATACACGGGTGAACATCAAAAAACCAGTCAACGAAGATAACCTTTGTTCCGCCGAAACAATGGTATTTTACCAATTTTGGATCATTAAGAAAATTTATAATATTTTTTATTGATGAAGGCGAATTGATAATTCCGTATTTTTTGTTCTTACGCAATTTTATTATCGATTCCAGTCCCTGAATTACATTTTCTCTTGACATGCTTATTCCTTCTCCACCCAAAGGGTAAACCTGAGATTGAGAAAATGTAGGGTAATTAATCGAAATAATATCAAAGCCCATTTTCTTGGCATTGACGCAGACGTCATCCATTTTGTTGTAATTATTATTCCAGATAAGGACGGAAGCCATTGTTTTAATTTTTGTTTTTGAAATCACTTCCATGGCGCGCGCCATATCGTCAATAATATTAGGAATTTTTCTTGATTCCGCCATTATTACAGGATCGCCTGAATCAAATGAAATACTAATCATGTCGTTTCCGGCATCTTCAAGGCGTTTTACAATGTCATTCTTCAGCAGCAGCTGCGGCGCCGCGTTTAACACAGCGTTATGTATTTTTCGTTCTGTAGCCTTTTTTACAATGTCAATTACATGAGGGTGTAAAAGCGGTTCACCTCCTGTAATTGTCAGATGAACAATTCCATGATCTGCTAAACGATCAATTACCTCAAGCGCTTTTTGCCGATCAGCAAATACTTTTGGCTGTTGTTTCCAAATTTCGCAAAATGAGCATTTCGCGATACATGCATTTGTTATTGCGAATTCCGCTACTTTCAAATGTCCGTTTAAATATTTTCTAACAATATTTGCGATTTTTCCCTGAGCCATAACAATACTAAACTCCGTAATCAACAAACATTCCTATAAGGAAGTATAAAGAATATTAATATCTTTACGGAAGTTTGTCAACCATTATTCATAATCTATGGTAGATTGAGCGATTGTGACGAATTTACGCACTTTACTATCGTATAATATAAAAAAGCAACGCCAGGTATTGGGGATAACTCAAGCGAAATTAGCTGAAAAAGTGGATACCAGTACCCATTATATTGGGCAAATTGAGCTGGGAAACAAATTCCCTACGCCTGAGATGCTTGAACGAATAGCAGCCGCACTGGAAATTGACAGCCCCCAGCTATTTTCAATGGATTCATTCCCAAATGAAATAATTAACCAATTTCAAGAAAGGCTATTGGACGATATAAAGGAAGCTGTATTAAATGCCATTAGTTTAAGATTTGATGATTTGCGAGTATAGTTTTTATGCTATAAGGCAAGTTTTCAAACTATAACTCAAGCATGATAATGGAATCAAACAGCAAAAAACTGGATACAGTTCAGCTTTCCTGAAATAGCACCCTATCAACTCATTTTATTTCTGAACTCGCGGGCAATTTCCCGTTTAAGGTCTTTATCGCGGATTACTGCGCGTTTATCGAACGCTTTTTTTCCTTTGCACAGGCCCAATTCGACCTTTACCCTGCCCTTTTTAAAATAAAATGACAGGGGAATAAGTGTATAGCCTTTTTCCTCAACTTTCCGGTTGATTCTTTTTATCTCTTCCTTGTGCAGAAGAAGGCGTTTAAGCCTGTCAGGCGCGTGGTTAAAAACCGACGAAAAGGGATTCTCGGCTACCACAAGAGAATGAAGCCAGACTTCGCCGCTTTTAACTTCGGCCCACGCGTCAGGAAACGATATCCTCCCGTCGCGGAATGATTTTACCTCCGTTCCCATCAGCTCAATGCCGCATTCATAACTCTCATCAATGGAATAGTCGTGTCTGGCTTTACGGTTCTGCGCAATTATCTTAACGCTTTCACTCATGTTTATTTTCTTTCAGCGGCTGCGCTGCGGCGATAACGGGCCGGATAGTTACATAAGGAGATGAAAAGTCCGGAGGAAGAGACGCTCTTGTTTCCGCAGATGTTAAAGACTGCCTTCCGCGAAGGGATCGTTCAGGAGAGCCTACGGCCTTTATTGCTTCCGGTTCCGCCGTAATGTAGGGAAGCGGGACATACAGATCGGCGCACCATATCCAGCCCGGACCACTCATGTTATTAATAACAAGGGACGCTGCTGACCACTCGTTCTCTGTCGGGAGCCTTACTTCCATGTTATTTAAAAACGGGGGAAGAAAGCCTGTAAGCCATTTGCAAAAAGCGTCTGCGGCATACCATGTGATCCCCGTTACAGCGTCTCTGTTAAATGAGTCCATTGGGTTGACTGACAAATCCTGCGGATAATAATCAGTCTGATGTTCGCTCCACTGCGGATTCTCTTCAAGGAATGTCTTGAATAATGACTTGCTTACAGCAGTATTGCCGATATAAAACTCGCCTGTATCTATACGACTCAAGGCTGAAGAAGGACTGCCGCTTAAGGTTATTGATGAAGGCGGGATATTCGTAAAACCTAGTCCCATTATTTCAACGGCAAAATCAAATCTGAATGTGCTGCCGTGGATAATTTCTGGAGTATATACAGACGATTTATACCATTGTGAAGATTCAACCGCCGCCGCGGAGGGAGATTTAGGCATCAGGCTTAAAATCCACTGCGCGTTTACGGGATTTTCCGAAACAAAGGCTATAACATCAGAAATCGATGAAAGCAATGCTGAAGGAGAAGGCGCGTTGCCCATATTATCCAGCAGGGCTTTGGCCCGGATTAGGTCGCGCAAGGCAGCCCGTGTTACAGTAAAACGGGAAGCGGCTTTTAATATTTCATTTAATTCTTCTTTTGCTGTGTCTGCGTAAGGGCCGATGCGGTACGCACCCTCGGAAAGACTTAAGGGAATCTGCCATGCAGAAGTCGGCTCTCCTCCGAATGTCCATTCGGAAAAATCCGCGGCATATACAGCAAGAGAAGCTTTTGGATCTGACGTTTTAAATGTAAACTCAAGCTTTTCCTGACGCGGGAACATCAAAGAACCTAAAACCCGCCCCTTTACTGTATGGACTGCAGCCTGCTTTTCAAAACCTGGCATGACAGCTTCGATTGTGTATGTTCCGTTAGGCAGAAAAATCCTGCTGCCTGCAACTCCCATATAAACATCATTTACTCTGACAGCGGCGCCTGCCGGCTCTGTTTTAGCGATTATTACCGAGCCCGGGTTTATTAGACCGGGAAAAACAAACAGGAAAAACAGAACCAAAAGCAGAATAAATGAATAAATAACGGTAAGATATACACCGGGACGCATTCCCATAATTGGTTTTAGCTTAACTTTATCTTCATTTTCTATGGAACTTGACGTATCAGCTGACTTATTTTTCATTAAGGAGTAATAATATCAAATTTAAGATGTCTTTTCTAGTGTACAACGTAAAAAAAAAGAGCTGTTCAACATAACATCGAACAGCCCTAATGCCCTTGAGGCATATCGGAACCATAGTGATTTGGGAGGGGAACTACAATCCCGACATTTAATTTATCGGATACGGGGGCAGGTTTCCTTAACAGTTAATTTCAATCTTCTTCCTTTACTGTTAAATCAACCGCCAGCGATACACGGTAGGTTTTTCCGCGCTGAATGTTAATCGACCGGATAATTGTGTAATCGCCGATTTGATATTGAACTTCATGGATGCCGGCTTCAACAGGAATAGGCTCATGGATATTGCTGATAAGGACGTTATCAAGAAAAACCCGCGTATTTTGAGGGCCTTCAAAGACGATTACAGGAGTCGGATCCTGTAAATCAATTATTAACTCGGCTACCCTTCCCCTTTCCACAAAAAAGCGGCGGCTTTCGTTGCGGTAATCTTCCGAAAGGATAACAAGATGATGTTCGCCCTCCCGCAGCATTAATTCTTCGGAAATGTTGCTTATAACATTATCGTTAATAAGGACTGTAAACGGTCTGTTTCTAAGCTGCGGCGGATAACGGGGAGCCAGCCTTACCGCTCCTTCATCGCTTAAAATGGGCCGTACCGTAAAATTGAATGTTATATACTCAAATTCATCAGGCAGCCCCTTGCTTACCTGCATTAATCTGAACATTACAGGAAATGTAGACGGCAGAATGACAGACGAAAGCATGGTAACAGTAGTGGTTGTTCTGAGCCCGTGCTGGGTTCTGATTGGGACATGATAAATGTTTCTCAATCTGGAAGGCAGAGCTTCAAAGGCAATACGGCTGCCGGTTATATCCGCTATACCGGATGCGCTCTGGGGATTGATGTTATTGTACATGCTCATAACAAGAGAACCCCTGTACTGCAGCCAGTTTTGAGGAGCGGTGATTTCAATCTCAATACCCCTCAAAAACCGCGCTTCAGGGCCAATGTTAATTATTACAGAGGAGTTAATTCCCATGACAATAACAGTTTCCTGCTGCCTGTCTAGTGTTATTTCGGCGGTTCCGTCAACAATTGTACGGAAGGTCTCTGTCTGCGCATTTAAAAAGAGAACAGGGAGAAGAATGAGTATTAACGTATAATTTAACTTTAACATCACTCCATCCGTATTAGTGGCGAAGATTCCCCATCGGATCAAACGCTCTCCCATCCTGACGCAGTTCAAAATGAAGGTGAGGCCCTGTGGACTGGCCTGTTGATCCTACCCTACCTATAAGGTTACCGGATTTTACCTCCGATCGCAAGGCTGTTTCAATAATTTGCAAATGACCGTACAGGCTTGTCCAGTTGTTGCTGTGGCTGATAATTATATAATTTCCGTATACAGAATCAAAACCGGCCGCTGTTACAGTTCCGTCCGCAATTGCGTAGACTGAGGTTCCTTCCGGCGCGGCAAAATCAATCCCCTGATGCATTGTACGCTCTCCCGTAAAGGGATCGTTTCTCATACCGTACGGGCTTGTTATACGATAATTATGAAGCGGAAAGCGGAAACCTGAATTAAGAAAATACGCCCTTTCTGTCGGTGTAAAGTCCGCACCCGGGAAAAACCGGAAAACCTGGGGACTGCCTTCCAGCATTATTGTCAGTTCAACAAACCCCTGGGAACCTTCCCTTGCCGCTCCAAGAATTAACTCCAGATCCGATTTAGCGTCTGACGGAATAAAGATGCCGTGGCAGGACGGGAGCAGTATCACATTCCCTGCTGTCAGCGATGCAGGGCTTGAGAGCCTGTTAAGGCTTACAAGAGCCGAATACGGTATATTGGTACGGGCGGCGAGAAAAAGAATATCGTCAGAAGAGCGGATTACATATTGATAAATAGTCAGATTGCCTGCCATTTGCGCCGCGGCGTTTTCGGACGGTCTGTAAGCGGCCAAGCGCCTCCTGTTGGCTTCCACATCGCTCATCAGCTGCCTGAAGCCCAAATCGCGGGTATTAAGCTCTTTTATTTCGGGAAAACCCAATGCCGACTGCTGAGCGCGGCAAACCGGCAGACAGAAAAATATAAAAAAAATGGCAAGAGTCAATCCCTTGCCAATCCTTGTTAAAGACAAATCTTACTCTGGTGCGATTGCCTCTGTCGGGCAAGAACTGACGCACGCGCCGCAATCCTGACATTTTTCCGGATCGATTTGGTATTTTCCGTTTATTTCAGAAATCGCCTCTACCGGGCAGTTACCGGCGCATGAACCGCAGTTAACACAAGCATCACTGATTTTATGGGCCATATCTTACCTCTCTATTAAGAATACTTACAATTTTATCACATATGTTAATTGCTGACAAGGTTATTTCCGTGAATATGGGGAGTAATCCCTAACCGCAGGTAAATAAATGGCCGAGATTTATAACAGAGAGGTTATTATGTTAGTTCTGGGCATTATACTTGGTATTGCTATATTTGGAGCCACGTCTTACATGGCTGTTAATAAAAAGTCGAATTTCCTGACCCGCCTTGTATGTCTTGGCGCTCTGGCCGTAATGATACTTACTGTAATAATATGCATGATTATTGTTTTTACTGATGATACAGTAGTTATTGATCCGTCTACCTTAATAGTCGGCGAACCTGTTGAGGTAAAAGAAGAAGACAGTGATCTTTTTATCCTCATTTTTACGATAACGTTCTTTCTTATACTTTTTGCGGTTATACTGTTTCTTGCCATGCGCGAGCACAAAAGAGGGAGCGCAAAAAAATAGTGTCTATGTGAACCTTTTCTTTGCTGTTTCCAGCGCGGCAATTATATCATCGCACCACTTGTCAAACTGCGGGTCTTCTTTCTGCAATTCGCTGTCGGCAAGGATGTTTTCAACTGTTAACCTTATGCCTTCGTCCGCGCGCACATTTGTACAGAAATCAGGCGCAAGCCGTTTTAATTTGGTATTGTCAAATACTACGGAATTCGCTTTATCTCCCAAAAGGCTTCCGTAGAAATCGTAGACGCCGCCTGAACATTCAGCGAGAAACTCGCTTGCAGCATGGACAGCTTTCAGTTCAGCGTTTAAGGCATCCGCTATTATTTTATAAATCTGATTCCATGTTACGCTTTCATCGGAAGTTATATGAACCGACTCGCCTACAGCGTGTATATTCCCGATGAGCCGGACAAATGCGCGGGCAAAATCGCTGTTATGTGTCAGCGTCCATAAACTTGTTCCGTCTCCGTGGATAATAACAGGCTTTCCGTCCAGAATTCTCTTTAATACCTGCCAGCTTCCGTTTTTTCCGTGTACGCCGATCGGAACATTGCGTTCGTCATAAGTATGGCTCGGCCTTACAATGGTGACAGGAAAACCGCATTCACGGTACTTGCTTATAAGGAATTCCTCGCACGCGATTTTATCCCTGGAATAGCGCCACAACGGGTTTGAAAGAGGCGTGCTTTCAGTAACAAGATACGATGACAGTGGTTTTTGATAAACAGAAGCGGAAGAAATGAAGATATACTGCCTGCAAAGACCGTTAAATATATTAAAATCACGCAGAACATGTTCGGGAGTAAAAGCGAAAAACTCGCAGACCGCGTCAAATTGTTTTATCTTGCCAAGCGCCTTGACAATTTTTTCCTTAATTGCAGAACTGTCTTCCTCAAAGATATCGCACTTGATATATTTATATTCAGGTCCTTTAAACTCACTGTTACGGCTTCCACGGTTGAGTAAGTATATCTCCCAGCCCACCTGCGCCGCTCTTCTTGTAATAGCGCCTGAAATAGTGCCTGTTCCGCCGATAAATAATACTTTCATGGTTGCCCTTGGTCTCAGTGTAACACTTTCCTGTCAATTGTCAATTGAACCTGTTTCCGGTACCCGCATTCTGTAGAATTAATCCCTTTAAAATGTTATTTTTTTAATTGAGGCATGTGATATTGAAAAAGTCGGCATTTGTTGCAATTATCGGGCGGCCCTCGGCGGGGAAATCAACGCTGTTAAATAAACTGTGCGGCGGGAAAGTCGCAATAGTAAGCGCAGTGCCGCAGACAACACGCAACGCGATACGCGGAATTGTAAACCGCCCCGAGGGGCAGCTGGTCTTTATAGATACTCCCGGACGGCACTCAAGCGAAAAGAAAATGAATAAGAAACTGATGGAAGTATCGCAGCGCGCGCTTTCTGACTGCGATATTGTTCTTTATACACTGGACGCGTGCCGCGCGCCTGGAAAGGAAGAAGAGGAAATCGCGTCCTTTCTTTCCCCGTCGGCCGGGAAAACCATAGCCGCGGTAAATAAAATGGACGTCTCCTGCGCTGACTTCAGCCGCGCGAAAGAATTTGTATTACAGCATTTTGTTCCAGTTTCATCTAACATGAACAATGAAACAGCGCAGAGTACGGAAGATAATGCGGCAAGCATCGTGCCTGTTTTTGCAGTTTCCGCAATGACAGGCTCAGGCCTTGACGATCTTACCGATACGTTATTCAAAATGGCGCCTGAGGGACAGCCCTTTTACAGTGAAGAATATTACACTGATCAGGATGCGGAGTTCCGCATAGCGGAAATAATCCGCGAACAGGCAATCAACCGGCTTCGTCAGGAACTGCCTCATTCATTGTATGTAGATATCGCGGACATGGAATTAAAAGACGAGAAACTCTGGGTAAGGGCATTTATCATAGTAGAACGCGAATCCCAAAAAGGCATGGTTGTAGGAAAAGGCGGAAACCTGATTAAGGAAATACGCCTTAGCGCGCTGAAGGAACTAAAGCGCATCTTTGAATGGAAGATAGACCTTGACCTCCGCGTAAAAACCGGCAAAGACTGGCGGCACAACGACCATACTTTAAAGAGAATAATTGACAGATACTGAGAAATCAATGCGGAATCTTTCCTGTTTCAATGTTACGCGAAAACTACGGCTGCTTTGTCCAGACATCGCTTGTGTTATCAGGTCTGGTATATGTACCTGCTCCGCCTCCGACTGCTTGATATACATCGCGCAATGCATTTGGATTACTTAGATCAACAAATGGGCTCGCATAATCACCAATAACAGTATCATTTCGCTGAAAGGTAATGCTGACAAGGTTCTCGCAGCCGCCAAAGGCAGTATCGCCGATTTCCGTAACACTATTCGGGATTGTCACGCTGGTAAGACCGGTGCAATAATAGAACGCACCGTTGCCGATGGTTTCAACGCCATCGGAAATTGTCAAACTGGCTAACTCGGTGCAGCTATGGAACGCAGCTACACCGATCTCACTAACGCTTGATGGAATTGTTACACTGGTTAGTTTTGTGCCAAGGAACGCATTTTGACGGATTTCCGTAATGTTTGAGGGGATTGTTACGTTGGTAAGACCGGTGCTGCCGAACACACCATTATCGATAAACGTAATATTTGATGGAATTGTTACGCTGGCAAGATTACTACAGCCTTTAAACGCTTCAATACCTAAAATTATAACGCTATTCGGGATTGTTACACTGGTAAGACCGGTGCAATTCATGAAAGCACCATAATTAATTGTTGTCACACTGTTTGGAATTGTCACGCTCGTTATAGGACTACCTTTAAATCCTTCCTGCTTTATAGTGGTTACTGGTTTTCCATTATAAGTACTGGCTATTACTATATTAGCTGCATCTTCAGTAACTATAGAAACCTCGTACTCCAAGCCGTTTATCAATTCATATTTAGGTTCTTTGGTTGTATTGCCTTTGGGCCCGTCACCATCAGGACAGGCTGTAAAGATGAGTCCGATTATTGCAGCAATAGCAATAACCGCTAAATACCGCCGGTTGTTTGTGTTTTTCTTCGTGTTTTTCATAAAAAACTCCCAAATAACCCCCGCTTGAAAAAGGCGGGATGTTACGATGTATTATTTGCCAAAAACGGCAAGAGCGGATAAAAACCCCGGAGAAATAATGACCGGCACATCCAACTCCGGAATCATTGTATATTATCTTTGGCAGATTAGCAATTTATTTTTATTAGCGTATGAACCTGTCTTAAAAAATGTATACATGACCATTAAAACGGTAGAAATACCTTACAGAAGAAAAATGGTCATGGCACGAAAAAAGAAAGAAAAGGATATTCTGGATCAGATTCTTGATACCGTTGAACTTTACCCCAGCCGGTAAAGTTCAGTATCACGGTCTTATCTTTCTGTCTACTTTTTCGGGGGATGTCCAGTATTTCCACGGGTACAAAAAACTTTGGTGTAGTGAAACCGCATAAAGGGCGTTCCAGCGCAAGGGGCTGTCCAAGAAGTTGGTTACTTCTTGAACAGCCCTCGTTTTTTCTCCTATTTCTGCGAAATAGTACGAAAAAACTACAATAAAGAAGGTGTCCAAACAAGTATTTCATACTTTTCGGACACCGCCAGCGCACGCCCGACTGCGGTTTTACGGAACCCGAGCCGCCGATAGGCGGAGAAGCGTTTAGCGTTTGTTATGCGCCGTATTTCTTATTCGATTTTTTATTATCGAATATATTGCAAGCTCCTTGCCTGTTCCATTAAAAGCGTTTTATTACTTTTTAATATTTCAATATCTCCAGCTATTTCATTATCAAATTCTTCTTTTAAGAAATTCTCAAGCAGTTTAATTTGACTGTCAACAAGCAAAATCGCTGTATAATACTGCCGTTGATTTACAAGATTGCTAAGCTCCTTTAATATAAAGGCGGTATTTTGCAATATCGTGAACTTTCTTACTGTATAATCAATTTGAACCGCATAAGAATCATAATCGTCAGTATATGTTACCTGTAACGGAAAAACTTGATATATTGTTTTTCCTTGCGTGTATGAATAATATTCAACGCTTACAAAACCAACAGGCACTGCTCTGTCAAACGAGATTTCCCTGTAATATTGATTAGCCGCAGTTGTATTTTCAGCGCCTATTCTTAAATAATACTGAAATATTCTATGATCTTCGGCATCCATATTTTTCAAATTGTTTGATCTTGTATGTGTATAATTTGTGTTTACAGGAGTAAAGTTTGTAACAGGATACCATTCATTACGATAATCAAATCTGGTTTCTGTAATCCATGACATAAGCGATAAATTTATTTTTATATTTTCAACTGTAGGATAAACAAAACGATCATAATCACCCCAAATTTCTTCTTCCAGTTCATCAGGTGAATCAATAAAGTATGTATTACCTCCTACATTTTTTAATGATTGATTCATTGTCGCCCAATTGGGAACTTCTCCGTATCCTAAATAGGAAAAACTGATATTATTTTGAGATTGGAGTTTCATCAAAAAGTCAAAATATTCCCTCTCCCTCGCGGCATTATTACTTCTCAACAGGTCAGAATCTGTCATCCATAAAAAGCGGGTTTTATATTCATTATCTATAGCTTCCATGCATTTGAAAGATTGATCCAAAATCGCGTCAACTGAAAATACCTTTCTGGTATTCTGTATTTGGTTAAGTGCGCTTGTAATAGCGTTAATATCCGGTATTTCAATTATTTCATTTGTCGCGGAATTAAATATTCCAAGAACAGCGTCTGATGTTTGAGCCTGCCGTATTCTTTGTAACACTGCTGTAATGGAATTTCTCCATTGTGGCTGTAATAATAGGTTTGGGTTGTGAATAAATAAAATAAAATTTCCTTCACTCCTGTTGAAATGACTTTGTTCATTAACCTTTAATCCGATCAGCAGATTGAAATTATCCCCTATGCTTAATACTTCTCTTTTTTCCAATTTGACAAAAACAGAAAGATCATCAGATGGATTAACTTCATAAGGAAATTTATAATCGTTTATGTATTCATAAGCGTCAACCATCCCAGGGTTAATAAACTGACCGCCTTCAATGGTGTCCGTATTTGTGTCCCTGCCTGATTGCGCCTGACCGCCCGCAAATACGGCAAAAGGAACAAATAAAATGATAATAATAACAATAGTTTTCTTCATTTAATGTCTCCTATATCCGTAAATATTATAATACAAATATTTTATTTTGTTAAATATACTATTTTATAAATTTTTAGGGTGATGTATATTTTTATTGCAATATGGCGCATAACGTTACGGGTAACTGACGTTTTGCCAGCCCGAATAAGGGCTTGCGCAGCATCGAACCTGAGAACCATAGGTTCTATGGTTCGCGACCAGGGCTGGCAAAATGTGGGTGAGGGAGGCGTGGGAATGGCGAAGCCATGACCTAGCCGAACGAAACCCAAAATGCCCGAACAGAGCATTTTGCAGTTACCGTTTGTTATGCGAAGTACGGGCGTATATTATTCTTTATTATATATAAATGAATTTTTTTATATTTTATTACAATATTTGCATAAAATATATTTGTTAAAATTTCAACCACAAGGCAGGGCGAATACCACCTCTAACATCACCATTTGGGTGAAAACAACTATTGATATTACATTTTAAAATATTATTTCCTTGAATGCCTATGTTGCCGTCACCCCATATATACACGGCTTTTACATTATTTCGACCAGGCGACCGAAGCCACCACCACCACCAAGAGCCCTCAAATGTTGCTCCCCGTTTACTGTTGTTTTTATCTTTTCTTTCAAACCAATATCTTTGATTTTTCCTTGGGTTATTTAATAATTCACTACTGTCCCCAAAATATTTACATACCACTTCCTCAAGACTTAATAAAAATATTTTATCTTTTGATTCTTTTCCTCCATTTGAGCCATACCATTGATTATCTAAATTTTTATTTGTTACAGGAATTATTTTCGATTTATCTGAATCTTTGAATTTATCATATAATTCACCGTTAAGATATTTTCTTATCTCACTATCAACCCATGTTATATCAATATACTTATCATGATAAGCACGAAGTTCTATTATATCATTGGTTATAATTAATGCCTTATTTTTTTGTATATCAAGCACGAGCCATTTATAATTGCCAAATGATATTGTTGAGCCAATATTAAAATTTCCCATTTAAATCTCCTATAAAAATTATTTTATCATATTTATTTTTTCATATCAACTACTTTACAATTATTCTAGCTCGTATTTCACATAACTACTTTTAAACGAAATTCGTCTAACAAATAAATAACTAAAAAAAAGCGAATGTCTTTTTAAATCAACAGATGTATATCAAGCGAACAAAAGTATCGACTAACATATAAAATAAGGATATAAAGCGGCTTATAACTATTTTTAGCCATACAATTTCTTTCTTTTTAGGTAAATAAAAACATTGGACTTTTTCGGCAACTTGACGGAGCTGTCTGAGAAGTTATTAATATTCGCTGCAAGGCTGATGAAGCGGCACAAAGAACCGGGAAAGATATGGTTTGTCAGCTATAACTCTTCGTACTGTTTCTGCGCCTTTGCGGTAATATGGTTGATAGGAGGAATACAACTGTAAAACGTTAACCTGTAGGGTATTTTCCTGCGATATTCATTGTTATTCTGATACAAAGTTCCTGCCTTGACCTATATATCACTTTAGTCAATAGTGAAATTACACTTTAGCCTATAGTAATATATCACTATAGACTGTAGTTAATAATCACTATAGACTAAAGTGAATCATCACTACAGGCTATAGTGAATATTCACTTTAGACTGTAGTGATTGCATACTATAGGCTGTAGGATGAACCTATTCTAAGGCAGAAAGAGAAGCCTGTGGGCGCTTAAATTGTCTGCGGTTTCAGCACATGTTTAAAGAAGCAAAGAAGGCAATGCTCATAGTGATGCTCTGATACGCAGCATCGGCTGATTGACTTTTTTTTACATTAATTTCATTATCAGAAAATGCAGAACAACAAGAAATTCCCGGGTACAGATATAGAGATTGCGCAATCGGTGTTCCCAAAACATGCGCTTCATATAAAAGATATCGCGGAAAAAGCGGGTATTCCTTTTGAATTTATCGAATACTGCGGAAACTATAAAGCAAAAGTAGACAACATTTTCTTAATAAAAAACCAGAATAAAAAGGACGGAAAACTTGTTCTTGTTACGGCAATTAATCCGACTGCCGCAGGAGAAGGAAAAACAACAACAACTGTAGGTGTTGCGGACAGTCTTTCGCTCTTGGGGAAGAAAGCAATTGTCGCGCTCCGCCAGCCGTCTTTAGGGCCGGTGTTCGGCGTAAAGGGCGGGGCTGCCGGAGGAGGATGGGCTCAGGTTATTCCGATGGAAGATATCAATTTGCACTTCACAGGCGATTTTCACGCTATCGGAGCCGCAAACAATCTTCTTGCAGCAATGATTGACAACCATATTTTCCACGGTAATAAACTTGGACTTGATCCGCGAAAAATTGTGTGGCGGCGCTGTATTGACATGAATGATCGCCAGCTTCGGTTTATAAATGACGGTCTTGGAGGAAGGGTAAACGGGTCGCCGCGTGAAGACGGATTTGATATCACAGCGGCATCGGAAGTGATGGCGATCCTCTGTCTGGCTTCCGATATTGATGATTTAAAAAAAAGACTGGGACGTATTATTGCCGGCTATACTTTCGGAAAACCTTCAGACGAACAGCCTGTAACCGCATCTCAGCTCGGAGCGCACGGCGCGATGGCCGCTCTTCTTAGAGACGCGTTAAAGCCAAATCTTGTACAAACACTGGAAGGTACTCCCGCTTTAATTCACGGAGGACCGTTTGCGAATATCGCGCACGGCTGCAATTCTGTTATGGCGACGCGTCTTGCGCTTAAATGCGCGGACTATGTTGTTACCGAAGCGGGATTCGGCGCAGACCTGGGAGCGGAAAAATTCTTTAACATTAAATGCCGCATTGCCGGGTTAAAACCATCGGCGGTAATTATTGTCGCGACCGTACGCGCTCTTAAATCGCACGGCGGTTTAAAAAAGTCCGATCTTGAAAATGAGAATCTTGACGCGCTAAGCAAGGGTATGCCGAACCTTATACAGCACGTCGAAAATATTACAAATGTTTTCAGGCTTCCGGCAGTAGTTGCAATTAACGCTTTTCCCAGGGATACAAAGGCGGAGATTGAGTTAATAAAGAACAGATGCAAAGAGTTAAGGATCAATGCCGTTGTCTCGGAAGTTTGGGCAAAGGGCGGCGAAGGAGGAATTGACCTCGCGCAAGAAGTTGTACGCCTTTGTGAACCAGAGGCAATAAATGAGAGTTCCGGCAAGGTCAAGCCGGACAATTTTGATTATTCATACAACATCAATCTTTCGATTAAGGAAAAGATTGAAGATATCGCAAAAAGAATCTACCGCGCGGATGATGTTATAATTCTGCTTAATGCGCAAAAGCAAATCAATCAGATAGAAAAAATGGGTATGGATAAAATTCCTGTCTGTATGGCGAAAACACAGTACAGTTTTTCAGATGATGCCGCTCTTCTGGGGTCTCCCCGCGGATGGAAACTGACAGTGAGAGATGTAAAACTGTCGGCAGGCGCCGGATTTATTGTAGTTTTTACAGGAGAAATCCTTACAATGCCAGGACTGCCTCATGCTCCCTCTGCGGAAAAAATAGATGTGGACAGCACCGGAAAAATATCAGGTTTGTTTTGATGTTTTCTGCTTCCAGAAATACAGCTTTATTGAATGCCAGATACGTTTAAAGAAACCTCCCTTTTCGTAAGCTGCCGCCGTTACAAGAGATTTTTTACTCAGTACTCCGTACTCGTCCGATATCAAAAGATATCCTACCTGGGTTCCGGCAGCCAGCGGAGCGATTAAGATTTCGTCAATTACAGTTTCATACTGCAATGAATTGCCGCGGTTTAAGGGAGAAGTAAAATTTTCTGATTCGGCAAGCATAAGGGTAACTTCGTCTTCTTTGCCTTTCCACAACTGAGCTTTGAATAGACTTGAGTTTTCGCTGTAGTCAATTACCGGGCGGACTGTTTTAAAATTATCAAACGCCCATGAAAGAAGAAGAGTGCTTTCTTCCGAACGCAAACGCGCTCCGCCGCCGCTTGCAGGCGCTCCCAACAGAACAAGAATTAAACGGGTTTGATCCCTTATTCCTGTAAGTGCAATATTATATCCCGACGCGCCGATATATCCTGTTTTAAGCCCGTCAACACCTTCAAATGTATTAAGCAGGGTATTGGGATTACTCTGGGTATAGGTTTGATAACCGGAACGTCTGTTTGCCGGCATATTTGATGAAAGCGGAAATGTAAAACTCTTTACAGAATGAAATTCTCTAAGGCTTTCTGGATGCAATTCCAAATACTGGCGGCAGAACAGCGCATATTCGGCGGCTGTTGTTCTGTTGCGTGATGAAATCCCGGACGATTCTGTAAAGCGCGTTGTGTACATCCCCATTCGGCGCGCTTCAGCCATCATCATTTCCACAAAATCCGCCATGGTCGGCGCAAGGTGCAGCGCCGCGGCAACAGCGGCATCATTGCCGGACGGAATTGACATTCCCAGCATAATTTCACGCACAGTAACTATCTGCCCCGGTTCAAGGAACATTAAACTGGAATTGCGCGGCTGGCTTTGCGCCCAGCTTTCGACTGTTATTTCAACAAGATCATCGTAAAAAATCTTTCCTTCATCAATTGCTTTCATTAAAAGACGCATAGTCATAAGTTTGGTAAGGGAAGCGGGAGGAATCAGCACATCGGGGTTTTTTGAATAAAGCAGCGTCCCCGTTTCGGCATCAATTAAAACAGCCGCCCTTGATATTATTTCAGGAGCATCCTCAAGATACGGAATAAGTTCCTGAGGCGTACTGAATATTTGCGCAAAGAGACACGCTGGTAAAGTTATGGCAAGAAGAAGCAAGATTATTTTTCTGCTCATGTTTTGAATCATTTCACCGCTCTCTGTTTTATGAGCTCCTGTCCTCTAGAACTCCGCCTGTCCTACAGCTCTCGGGAACGGAATTACATCTCTTATATTAGCCATGCCGGAAACATACTGTAAAAGCCTTTCAAACCCGAGCCCGAAGCCTGCATGAGGCACTGTCCCGTAACGCCGAAGATCCAGATACCAGTAATAATCTTTCGGGTCTAAATTCAATGCCGACATTCGTTCGGTAAGTTTTTTCAAATTATCTTCGCGCTGCGAACCGCCGATGATTTCACCCAATCTGGGAACAAGAACATCCATGGCACGTACGGTCTTTTCATCATCATTCAGTTTCATATAAAAGGCTTTTATTTCTTTCGGGTAATCGGTGACAATTACAGGGCCCGACGCAACTTTCTCTGTAAGAAACTTTTCATGTTCGCTCTGAAGATCGCATCCCCATTTCGGCTGGAACTCAAAAAGATTTTTATTTGTGCCGGCAGCTTTTTCCAGCTCCTTAACAGCGTCTGTGTATGTTATATGCGTAAACCTGGCGCACGCCACTTGCCGCAGGTTTTCTATTATCCCCTTTTCTACATGAGCATCAAAGAACTGAAGTTCATCGGCGCATTCATCCAGTGCGAAATTAATAACATGTTTAAGAAAATCTTCTGCAAGCGACATATCATCTTCAAGCTGCGCGAATGCCATCTCCGGCTCTACCATCCAGAATTCGGCAAGGTGGCGTACAGTATTGGAATTTTCAGCCCTGAAAGTAGGGCCGAATGTATAAACCCGCGAAATTGCTGTTGCATACGTTTCCGCTTCAAGCTGGCCGGAAACAGTAAGATAGGTTTTTTTTCCAAAGAAATCTTTTGAATAATCAGCTTCCTTGCATGCAATATCCTTCGCGGCGCATGCCAAATCCAGTGTTGTTACCTGAAACATCGCTCCCGCGCCTTCGCAGTCTCCCGCTGTGATAATCGGCGTATGAAGGAGGTGGAAATCCCTTTCATAAAAATAGCGGTGAATGGCAAACGCCATTTTGCTTCGAAGCCGCGCAACCGCTCCGAATGTGTTCGTACGGGGACGAAGATGCGCAATCTCACGGAGAAATTCCAGCGAATGTCTCTTTTTCTGAAGCGGATAAGCCTGTATAGAGAGCTCTGCCTTGTCCCCGCTCACATTTTCAGCGGGAGCCTCACCCAGAATAACAAGCGAAGATGCGGCAATTTCCACATTCTGCCCAGAAGCGGGAGAAGAAACAAGTTTTCCGCGTATCTTAACAGACGCGCCGGTAGTAAGAGAATCAAGAGACGATTGAATCACCGCATCAGGTAAAACAGCCTTATCAAAAGTACATTGAATTCCCGCAAAGCACGAACCGTCGTTTACTTCAACAAAGATGAGGTTTTTCATGTCCCTCTTTGTTCTAACCCATCCGCTGATTGTTACTTCCTGCGACTGCGGTTTTTCTGCAAGAATGTATTTAATTAATATTGGCAGCATTGTAATATTATATAAGGTATGGGGATTAAGAGCTAGATGTTTTATGAATGAGGGTTTAATCCGATCCCGCAGAGATGCAAAGGAATAGTATGAATACCAATTCAATAGCCCAGAAACTTGACTACTGGTACGGGAAAATCTGCACACCGCAGTTTATCGCTCTCGATCCCGTGCAGTTTCCGCATCGTTACAAAAAGCGCGAGGATATTGAAATAGCTGCTTTTTTATCTGCGGCAATAGCATGGGGAAGACGCGATTTAATTCTCCGCTCCGCAGAAAAAATGTTTACGCTTATGGGGCAAAGCCCTTATGACTATGTTATGTCAGGCGGTTTTAAAGACCTAAAAAACAAAAATATTCACCGCACATTTTTTGAAGATGACCTGAAATATTACTGTCTGGGGTTTAAACACTGTTACGTGAAATACGGCGGCATGGAAAAGCTTTTTTTATCCGCCGCGGACGTCTGGAAAGCGTTTGCTCTCTTTCGGGAAGAGATGGCAGGCGCAAACAAGGGTTATTCAAGGCATGTTTCCAATCCCGGCGGTGACAGCGTTAACGGCTCAGCATGTAAAAAACTCAACCTTACGCTGCGATGGCTTGTACGCAAAGGGCCGGTTGATCTGGGCCTCTGGAAAAACATAAAGCCAGCGGCTCTCTTTATCCCGCTTGATGTCCATGTCGCGGGAAACGCGAGAAACATCGGGCTTTTAAAGCGTAAATCCAATGATAAAAAGGCGGTAATTGAGCTTACAGAAAAATTACGCCAATACTGCCCTGAAGATCCTGTAAAATATGATTATTCGCTTTTCGGCCTGAATTAATACATTAAGTTGAGGATTTTCTAAAACTTCTTTTTTTGGAAAATGCTCGGTTTTACAAAGCTAACCGAGTTTTGCAAGCCGCCCGCCATATAAAAATTAATCACCGCTCTGGTGCTGTAAATAAGCACAATTACTCATCACAAATCTGTCAGTAAACAGGTATCTTCATGAGTTCATGTTGAATTTATACTGTGTTTAACGTGAAGATTTTCGGATTTTATCTATTGACATAAAGGATAAAAAGCTCCATTGTTCACTATGGATTAAATGGACGGCATAGGATGATGCCGTGCCGTAAAGCCCGGCGCAACACTCCTGAAGGGAGGCTGGAAGAAACACATTGATAGGAAGCAATGTTGTCATCAACGGGATTGGTAAATCGTTTGGTGATTTCGAGGTGCTCAAAAATGTGAGCATGGAAATTAAAAAGGGAGAGTTTTTCTCCCTGCTGGGGCCGTCCGGATGCGGGAAGACTACTTTACTGCGTATAATAGCCGGTTTTGAACATCCTGATTCGGGAACGCTCACTCTTGAAGGAGACAACGTGCTTCTCCTTCCCCCGAACAAGCGTCCGACAAATACGGTATTTCAAAACTACGCGCTGTTTCCCCATCTTTCGGTATTTGAGAACGTAGCCTTCTCTCCCAGGCTGAAACGCGAATCCGCTTCGCAGGTAAAGAGCAAGGTGGAACAATATTTACATCTTGTAAGCCTTGAGGGGCATGCCGATAAAAAGCCCAGCCAGCTTTCAGGCGGCATGAAACAGCGTGTTGCTATCGCCCGGGCACTTATAAACGAGCCTCGCGTTCTTTTGCTTGACGAGCCTCTTTCCGCTCTGGATGCGAAACTGCGCCAGCATATGTTGATAGAACTTGACCGTATCCATGATGAAATCGGCATCACTTTTATTTATGTAACCCACGATCAGCAGGAAGCGCTTTCTGTCTCGGATCGAATCGCCATTATGAATCAAGGAGAAGTCTTGCAGATAGACACTCCCCACGAAATCTACGAAAGCCCTGCGACTAACTTTGTCGCTAAATTTATAGGAGAGACGAATCTTTTCGACGGCATTATAACAAATGTAGAAAGAGTTAAGCTTCAGGATTTTGATAATGTAACAGAATACATGGCCGAAGTTGAAATCCTCGAACTTGGGAAGATTAAGGTAACAGATGTTGATGAAATTCATCCCGGACAAAAGGTCAGCTTTACAGTCAGACCCGAAAAAATCGTTATAACAAAGGAAAAGCCTGCGACAAAGCGCGATGATATTAATCTGATTAAAGGGATGGTTGACGAACCGATTTATTCTGGGTTCCAGACAAAGTTTTATGTACAGACAGATAAAACAATTATCCGTGTTATTAAACAGCACGCGAATTATTCCGATGAAGGACCTGATATTCGCTGGAAGGATTCTGTTTACCTTTCATGGAGCGCTCTTGACGGTTATATAGTCGAGGTTAAATCGTGAGCCGCAGCCGAGCCGCTGAAACAGAAGCAGCAGTTCCTTTGTTACGGCCGCAGACTGTGCCGCTTCGCAGAAATCTCGGCCCTCTCTATTCGTTTCCTATGGCAGTATGGTTCACTCTTTTCTTCCTTGCTCCGATTGCCATTGTTGTTGTTTTCAGTTTCCTCAAAAAAGGACTGCACGGCGGCGTAGTTCAGGAATTCTCTCTTGACGCATACCGTTACCTTGCAGACCCTGTATTCTTGCGTATAACAGGACGCACACTGGCAACTTCTTTTATAGCGACAGTAATTACCATACTAATCGCCCTTCCTTGCGGTTACGCGATGGCAAGAAGCAAACATCAGACATTGCTTTTGCTTCTTATCATTATTCCCTTCTGGACCAACTTTCTGATAAGGGTTTTCGCGTGGATTAATATCCTGGGGAACAACGGCTTTTTAAACCAAATGCTCCTTAATCTCGGTATAATTAATGACTACATTCCGTTCATGTATAATCAAAAAGCAGTAATCCTTGTTTTGGTTTACATGTATCTTCCGTATGCGATACTTCCTTTATATTCCACTATAGATAAATTTGATTTTTCCCTTCTGGAAGCGTCGCGAGATCTCGGCGCGAACAAGTTTTTGTCAATGGTAAAGATTCTGATCCCCAATATCCGCGGCGGCATTTTCACAGCAGTGTTATTCACATTCATTCCCATTTTCGGCGCGTACGCAGTACCGCTTCTTGTCGGCGGCATGGATTCCTATATGCTTGGAAATATAATCGCCGATCAGCTGTTAAAGTCGCGCAACTGGCCGCGCGCCGCTGCGATTTCCATGATGCTTACGCTTATTACCACTGTAGGCGTTCTTTGGATGATGTATTTACAGAAGAAAGACACTTCCAGAACAAAAGAAGCAAAAGCGCGTAAAACTGACGCAGAGGGGATATAGTATATGGCGCAGAATTTTGTTACAAAAATAATTACCTCCCTTAAACCTGTAAAAAGCCAGGGTGAGGCTGCAAGACACGCAAGACGCGCGTATAAACAGCATTTTTCATTGTCGCAGACTGTTCTTATCTTTGCGCTTATATTTCTCTTTCTGCCTCTTATAGTTCTTGTCATTTATTCTTTCAACGGCTCCACCAGCATGAGCTGGACAGGTTTTTCGCTAAGGTGGTATGAACGATTATTAAGCGAGCGCGGATTATGGACAGCGGTAAGAAACAGCCTTGTTATAGCGGTAACATCCGCGGTCACTGCGACAGTTATCGGGACAATCGGCGCAATCGGAGTAAGCTGGTATAAATTTAAAACACGCAGCTATGTGCAAACCATCTCATTTCTGCCGATGATTCTTCCGGAGATTATAATCGGCGTTTCGCTTGCCATCTTTTTCGCCGGTATAGGAATACAGCTGGGACTTTTTACAATTTACATAGCGCATACAACATTTAATATTCCTTTTGTGTTTTTAATGGTAATGGCGCGTCTTGAAGAATTTGATTTTTCAATAATTGAAGCTGCAGCCGATCTTGGCGCGACTGAAAGAGAAACACTTTTAAAAGTAACGCTCCCAATCTGCATGCCAGGAATTATATCCGGATTTCTTACGGCAATTACATTGTCGCTTGAAGATTTTGTTATAACATTTTTCGTATCAGGTCCGGGTTCTTCTACCCTGCCTGTTTTTATATACTCGGCAATTACGCGCAAAGGCGGAATAACGCCTCTTATCAGCGCACTGTCGGTCGTAATGATTCTGGGAACTGTTGTTCTGTGCATATTATTGCGGAAGTTCCTGAAGTACATCGCGGCAAAATAAGTTATTTATGATTTACATAAATAAAATTATTTTCTATCAGGAGGAAGAGATGGAAGAAATACCCATGTTTGACACAGCTTCGAAAAAAATGCAAGCAAAGCTGTGTGTAAAACGGCATTTAAAGAGGCTTGCAATATTAGGGCTGTCTATTGCCCTGTTTGTAACGGTCGGCTGCGACAGAAGAGAGCGCCTGTACATTTACAACTGGACATACTACACGCCGGATTCTGTTATCGAAAAATTCGAGAAAGAGTTCAATGTCAGGGTTATATATGACGAGTTTCCGTCCAACGAAGACATGTACGCAAAACTTAAGTCAGGGGGAACAGGGTATGATATTGTTTTCCCGTCGGCGGATTATGTGTCAATTATGATCAAGGAAGATATGCTGGAAAAAATAGACAAGTCATTAATTCCCAATCTTGTGAATGTTGACCCTGTTGTTCTTAATTTTACGGATTATGATTCCAACATGGATTATTCGGTTCCGTATTATTTTGGAGCTGCGGGTATAGTCGTAAATACAGCAAGGGTTCCAAATTATGAAAGAAGCTGGTCTATTTTTGCAAGGGAAGACCTAAGCGGCCGCATGACAATGTTAGACGATATGCGCGAGGTAATGGGGGACGCTCTTGCCTATCTCGGTTATTCGGTAAACACAAAAGATAGAGGGCAGGTATCGGAAGCGCGGGATCTTATCAATCAGCGATGGAAGCCCAATCTGGTGAAGTTTGACGCTGAATCTTTCGGTAAAGGTTATGCCGCCGGGGATTTCTGGGTAGTACAGGGTTATCCCGAAGTAGTCTTTGAGGAAATTGCCGAAGACCCAAGGATGATGGCAAATACTGTTTTCTTTATTCCGGAAGAAGGCGGCCCTGCTTATATTGACAGTATGGTAATTTTAAAAGACTCAAAGAACATTGAACTTGCGCACAAGTTTATAAACTTTATTCACAATCCGGAAATATACGCCGAATTTGCCGACGCGTTCGGTTTTCCGGCTACTGCCAACGTACCGGCACGCAGGTATACCCGAGGTTATATGGGTGAAGGCAGAGCATGGTATACAGCAGAGGACCTTGAAAAAGTTGAATTGAAGAGAGATATAGGCGAGGCTCTTGATCTTTATAACAATGCGTGGTTTAACTCCATCAGGGTCGGCAGTGAATAAAATTACGCAGCCCGGAAAATATTAAAAAATATTAATGACAGCTTCTTGCGGTGAAAAGAAGCTGTCAGCGGGGAGGGGGTTCATGATGATAAAGAGAAATATCATCTATCTCGCCGTTCTTGCGGTGCTGTTAATGCCCGTCATTTCCTGTGATTCAAGAGAACGGCTTTATATTTACAACTGGACATATTATATACCTGATTCCGTGATTGATAAGTTTGAAGAGGAGTTCAATGTCAGGGTTGTTTACGACGAGTTTGCATCTAATGAAGAAATGTTTGCAAAACTAAGATCGACACGAAGCAGCCGCGGCAGCTATGACGTTGTTTTTCCGTCGGGATATTATATTCCCATCATGATCCGCGAAGATATGCTGGAAAGGATCGATAAATCAAAAATCGACAACTTAAAAAACATCGACCCTGAAGTGCTTTCCAAAACAACATATGACCCTCATATGGAATATTCGGTTCCGTATTTTTACGGCGCGGCGGCTATTATTGTTAATACCGCAAGAGTACCCGATTATAAGGAAAGCTGGTCAATTTTTGCGAGGGAAGACCTCCGCGGCCGCATGACAATGCTTGATGATCTTCGCGAAGTAATGGGAGACGCTCTTGTTTACCTTGGTTACTCGGTGAACAGTATAAACCTGGCTCAAATTACAGAAGCCAGGGACATTGTTAATAATTTATGGAAACCTAATTTAGTTAAATTTGACGCCGAAACCTTCGGCAAGGGATATGCCAATGAAGATTTTTGGGTTGTCCACGGTTATCCTGAAGTAGTTTATGAAGAAATTGCAGATAATGAACAATTAATGTCAAATACCGTTGTCTTTATTCCTGATGAAGGCGGCCCGTCATATATTGATACTATGGCCATATTAAAAAACGCCAGAAACATTGACCTTGCTCATAAATTCATCAACTTCATCCACAGACCTGATATTTTCGCTGAATTTACCGATGAATTCGGTCTTCCGGCAACTGTAAATATACCCGCCAGACGGCTAAAGGAAGGGATTTCCCTTTATTCCGAAAATGAACTGCAAAGAACCGAACTAACAATGGATATAGGAGATTCACTCGAGCTTTATAATGACGCGTGGTTTAATGTGATAAGAGCCGGGAATTAGGGCTTTACACTTATTCGATCTTTTGATACAAATAAAGGGAAAACATAGCTCTGCTCAAGGAAGGAAAAAATATGTCACGAACATGTGATATTTGCGGAAAACATACGATCACCGGTAATAAAGTCAGCCATGCTAAAAACCATACCCGCAGAACATGGAAACCCAATCTGGTAAATATTAAGACCGAAGTCGGCGGCACAACAAGAAAATTAAAAATTTGTACACGGTGTCTGAAAAGCGATCATATAACAAAGAAAGTTTAATCCGTACTTTTAGCGTGATGTCTGCCAATGACAGATCCGGAACTATTACAAGCGCTAGATTATATTCTCAACAGAAGTGATGAAGCCGCCGTTGATGTGTTAGTTGAGGCGGTAACAAGACGCAAGCGGGATTTAACTGTATTCAATGTAATTGGCGGCATGCCTAATCCGCAAAAAATGGCAAAAGAGATAACTGAGAGGATAGATTCAGGAATCAGCGCCAGTATTGATGGCATAAGAAATTCCGTTCAGGAAATGGCAATCAGGATACTGAGGGAACACGCGCCTGAATTAAACGACAAGCAAATAAATGAACTTTGCCTGGAATGGCTCCCGAATGTATCTGGAAAAGGAGCGTCTGATAAGAGCGCCGCCGCGATGCCTCCCGATGTTCTTTTATCCATGATTGAACAATTCATCTCTTTTTCTAACAGCGAAATGAGTGAATCAGTCGATAACAGTCTTCGGAATGAAATGGGTGCGTGGCCTGAGCGTTACTGGAACTCCTTCCCTCCTGTTGTACGGCAGATTATTACAGATTACCTTAAAAACAAAACAAGCGAAAAAGATTTTAAATCAAAAATAATATTAGCGCTTGGAATATAGAAACATATCCTCTTAGTATTTGAACTCGCTGCCGCCGATGAACTCGCGCAGGATGCTTGTTCCAGGAACATATTGCGGCGGAATGGGTGCGAAATTTTCAATGAAAGACAAAAGCCTTACAGCTTCGGCATACTCGGTTCTGCCGGGTTTAACAGCGCGTAGCAAAGGATCTGCGTAATATTTAAGGACTGACAGCTCGTAATCAAGGGCGGAGTTAAAAGCAGCATCAGAAGAGTTTTGGAACGGGAAGATATGCTTTCGCTCTCCTGCCTGAACTTTAGGCCACATTTTCAAGGTACCGGCAGCTTCAATTCCCCTGAACTGGGAATCGCGTACCATACGCCGCAGCAGTCTGTTGTCGCTTGTGGGGATTCTATTGTGATCATCCAGGTTAAGCTGTGTCAGCGCGGAAATGTAAACTTTAAATTTTGTACTGCGATCGATACTGTACGTAAGTGCGTCATTAAGGCCGTGTATACCCTCAAGTATCAGAATATTACCCCTTTGCAATCTGATCTTTCTGCCGCCGTCTTTTTTCCTGCTTCCTGTTTTAAAGTCATAGACTGGAAGCGATATTTCTTCTCCGCGGTAAAGAGACTGTAATTGTTCATTAAGGTATGGGACATCTAATGCTTCAATACATTCATAATCGGGCTCTCCATTTTCATCTCTGGGAGTTTCTGCTGTTCCCCTGTAATAATCATCAAGGCTTACGGCGATTGGTTTTAGCCCCAAAACCATTAGTTCAATTTCCAGCCTCTTTGCGCTTGTGGTTTTTCCAGAACTGGAAGGGCCTGCGATGAGCACCAGTTTGAGGTTATCTATTCTTTTATAAATCCGGTTTGCGATGTCAGACATTTTCCGTGACTGATGGGTTTCAGCTATTCTTATATAATCTAAAACTGTTCTTAAGGCTATCCTTGAGTTCAACTCTCCTACAACGCGAACTCCGACATTTTTTCCCCAATTCTTATAATCGCTGTAAACACTGAAAAGCTGCGGCTCGTCAGCAAACGGCTCTATTGTTTTTCCCCTTCCAATTGCCGGAAAACGAAGAAGAAAACCGTCTCCGTAAGGCATCAACTCAAAGGATGAAAGAAGCCCTGTACGATCAAGGAGCGGCTGAATATAAATATCCATATAACCTTTACATTCATTCACCTTGATGCGCGGAGAGCTTCTCTGCTCTAATAAAAGGGCTGTATCCTTCTGGTTATGCGATCTAAACAACTCTACGGCTTCTTCATATGAAAGGTATTTAAATGTTATCGGTAAATTTTCATTAACAAGACTTTTCATTGCTTCTTCAAGTTTTTTAACTTCGCTGCCCTTAGGTATGTCGCCGGAACTTAATGTATAATAATAGCTGTTGCCCAGTGAATGTCCCACGTAAACGCCGTCATCCTGGAAAATATTTTGCGCTGCAATGGCCAGAACAAATGAAAGCGTACGTCTGTAAATCATGACCCCTTCCGGCGAATCAACAAGAACAGGCTCAACCGAAGCGTTCATTAATAAAGATGTCCCTGTAGGTCGTATTTCATTATTTACCTTGATTGCTGCAATAGAATCAACATTAATTCCAAAGTTCTCAATAACAGACGAAGCTCTTGTGCCGTAGGTGCATCCTATTGATTTACCGTTTGGAAATTTAATATGTATTTCGTTCATTAAAAAATTATAACATGTCAGTATTAAAATTAATATATATACGTCTGCGAACAATAGCTTCACGAACAATTTATTTTTTAAATAACGCTAAACTCTCAATATGTGCAGTCTGGGGATAGAAATCAAAAAACAACAACTTAATCAATTTATAATTGCAGTTTATTAATATTTTGGAATCGCGGGCAAGAGAAGCGGCATCGCAGGAAACATAGGCAAGAACATCAGGGCCGTTTTTTGAAAGCGCCGCTGCCGCGCCGGAAGAAAGCCCCGCTCTTGGCGGATCAATTACCGCAAATCCATAAGATGCTTTTTTATGCAATAAAACACGCTGCCATTCCGTATCGCGAAGAGCGAAAAATTCGGTCTTATAATTTCTTAAATTTTCTCTGGCGATACTAACTGCGATTTTATTTTCTTCAGCAAGAATTACGGAAGGAAATAAATCCGCAAGAAAAAAGGCGAATGTTCCAACTCCGCAGTATAAGTCTGCCATTGGAAGACTTCGATCGGCGTCAATGGCAATTTCACGTAATTCCTGAACAAATTTTTCCAGCATTATACAATTGCTTTGAAAAAAAACTCCGGAATCAATAATTATTTCCTTATCAAGGATTCTAATTTTCCCCCTTTCAGCTCCGCCTTCGTTAAGGTAAATTCCGTCTTTGGTAAAAACTGTAAATCGATCTTTTTCAGGAGGTATTGAGAATGAATTGGAATTAAGCGCTTTTCTTATATCCGGCACTGCAATTTGACAGTCATTAATGATAACTACTTCATTGCTTTTTTTTCCTTTCAGACCAAATAAATATTTAAAACCTTTTGTTTTTTGCCTTAAACAATGAAACTGCATTCTGTTCCGGTATTCCCATGGCGGAGAAGGAAAAATCTTCAGATCAGGAAGTCTGATTGAACATGATTTATCAGCTGCGCCTGTTCGAAAAAATGATTCTCTTAAAATAGATATTTTTACATCAAGCTGAGCGTTATAATTGATATGCTGGAGATTGCAGCCACCGCATTTGCCGTAAAATGCGCAGGAAGGCTCTGTCCGCACAGGAGACGACTCAATAATTTCCAGTAATTCCGCCCTTAGCCATGTTTTCTTATCTTCTGTAATACGGCAAATGGCAATTTCATCCGGCGCTCCGCCTTCGGTAAAAACAGTCTTCCCGTCAAAGCGGCCTACAGCGTCTCCGCTTTTTGCGATACTTTCAAACCGTATTTTTATAACATCCCCGGCAGACATAGAACATCATATCATAAATTAACGCGAAAAATGTTATATAATAATCATAATGAGATTTATACAATTAAAATGTGTTTTTCTGCTCTTCGCTGCAATTCCTGTTTTTTCCCAAAACAGCCAGGAGCAGCTCTCGCTTGAACCTTACTGGCGGCAGGCACTGGGCGGAGAAGTGTTATCGCTGCCGTCCTATCAGGCACAGTCTGCGGTAGTTGCGCTTGACGGAGGAAATATAAGAGCATACTCTACATCCGGCACTCCCATGTGGAGTTTTTTTTCAGGCGGCAGAATAAGCCCTTATATTACGCGCTCACGGGAAGGCACATCTTATTTTGCGAGAACAAACGGAACATTATTTGCAATTAACCGCGCTGGCCGCGAATTGTGGCGGCGCAGTCTGGGAGGCCCTTTATCAGCAAAAGTAATAACAGGCTGGGATTCAAGGCTGTTTGTTCCGGTAAACGGAAAAATATACTGTTACACTGCATCGGGAAATCTTTTATGGACAAAATCGGCAGAATCGCAATTTTCCGTCGCGCCAAAACTGGATCGCGAAGGAGGTATAATTTATGCTTTGGATAATAACGAGGTTTTCCGCCTTGATCATTTCGGCAACGCCAATGTATGGAAGCTGAACAACACTCCCGCTGTTTTATTATCCATGGAATCTGCTGACAGTGGAAACACAACTGCAGGAACATTAAAGCAAAAAATAATCGTAATATACACAGACGGCTCAATGGAAATACTTGGTTATGACGAAGATTGGTTTTTATCTGAGAAAATTGATGTTCATTCGGCAGTACTGCCAAGACTTCCTTCTGCTCCGCTGGCTGCCGCATGTATGGGAAACAATATCGCGGTAACCATGAGTGACGGAAGGGTGGCTCTTATTTCACTTGATGAAAAAAGAGTAATTTGGACAGGCGATACCCATATACGTGAATTGATGAACAACAGGGTCAGCATAGAATCAGATGCAGAGATGATTTTTGATGAAAGAGGAATTTATATCATGAGTAAAAACGGCGCAACAGGTTTTATTCATGACGGAAGAAGGTTATGGTTTATGAGCCTGCAGAACACAGCCGCAATTCCTGCTTTTGGAAATGACGGAGTACTGTATTCAGGAGGAAAAGACTGGATTCTTTACGCATACAAAATTGAAGACCGTATCCTGCCCGAAAGAAATGATATATATGGTCCGGTTCCCGAAGGTACTTACGGAATGGGCCGTCCGCGTATTATAAATAAATTTGATATCCCTCTTACCGAACAGGAAACAAGAGCCCGACTTAATCAAATAAGTATTGGAATAAATACTGGAAGAATTGGAGATAATGAACCTGAATGGACATCATTCTTATTAACTATTTCCGCAGGACAGCATCCGTTACAAATCAGATTAGAAGCTATGAACCTTATTGGAATGATCGGATCACATGAAACAATCCCATGGCTTATAAACATTTTTACTAACGACAGAGAACCGGTAATAAAAGCCGCTGCCGCGAATGCTATCGGCTGTATCGGGGTAGATCCTAAAGGCATTGCTATTCAGGCATTTTTCTTCTCGATTATCAATAGCTCAATCAGAGATGATCAGGTATTAACAGCAATCGCTACGGCAACAGGCGCTCTATGCCGTTTTTCAGGCCCCCCGTTAAGCGAAACAGGAATAAAAATACTTCTAATGATTTCAGAAAGACATCAGCCTTCGGTTGCAAGAAGACAGGCGGAAAGGGAACTTGCTACACTTAGGTAAAGACCTTTCACTGATAATAGACATTGCGGATTTTTTCCCTGCCTGGCAAGCGGTAAATATCGAAATCCTTGTCTAAACTGATAATTTTCCTGATACCAGTTTTTTCAGCGGTTACAATTAAAGTCGCATCAGCAAAATCCATTGGTAAATCTGGGTATTTTTGAGTTAATTTTACAATACGAGGCAGATCATGCTGGTTTATATCGCTTAATATTACTCCTTTGAACATAGCCCATTCATAAAAATCACGCTGAGCTTCATAACTGAAATCCAGCATATGGAAAACCTCTGTAAAAACCGCAAGAGTACTTAAAAAATGATAATTATTAACTTTAAGGAAATTCTTAATATTCGCATGATGGTTATCATCGGCGTCAAATAATGAAATAAAAGGGCCTGCGTCAATAAGAATTCTGTCGTACACGGAGCTTCTCTGTTAAACGTTGCTTGTATGCAGTCGAAAGATCGCCTATACCGGAACCATATTTGCCAAAATACGGAATACCCAATGTATAAGAATCCAATTCGTTTTCTTCCCGTTTATAATACAATTCCAGCGATTCTATAATGATTTCAGACATGGTCCTGTTTTTTGCTTTAGACAGGATAAGAAGCTTGTTCCTTGTATCCTGAGGAAGTCTGGCAGTTGTCACTACCTCGTTTGTTTTTAAGCTTTTATCTAAATTCAATATCATAATACATACTGTATTACAATATACATATAAAGTCAATAATTAATTGCTCTTTGTTTTCGAGTATAATATAATAAATTGAGTTTATTCCAGAACTTTAGCTTTTGGAACAAATTCAATTATCAGGAGTTATGCCGTGAATAAGCCTAGAATATTAATTACTATTGTTTTATTAATTGTGCTTGCCATATCAGGTTACGCACAAGTTAACGAAGATGAACTAAGCCCCCTTCCCACTGTCGAATTCATCAATTATGAGGGTCCTCACGCGCGTGTAGACACAAGGGAAGAAATTCGCCAGATTGGCGTTATTCTGGGACAGCAAATATCGGATATGGGAAGAGGGACAGCTCTTAACGCAATTAATCTGGAAGAAAGAAGAACATACTCATACATTTATAATACGGGCGCGATAAACCGGTATTATTTTATACACAGCGTATCCGAACCTGAAGACGGAAAACTAGACGCCGATATCTTTGGTCTGGGCGTTGATGTAGCTGTAGACCACATAAGAAATTTGCGCGTAATTATACAGGGTTATCTGCAATCGGCTTACGATTACAGCGCAAGCGACGCTCTCCTGTTAGCTGAATTTATAACAATTTATAACGCCGTATACCGCGGCAACTGGAATTATTTTCAGAACCGTTATAAAACGCCGGTGATGGATCACCTGACAAGAGAAAGAGTCGGTCTTTCAATCCGGTATGACGAATGGCCGGGAAGAACTTTAATAGTAATTCCGCTGGGCCGAGGAGGAGGCTTAAGCTCAATTGATACAGCGGTATTATCCGATGAGAGAGTTATTGAGGAATTACGGAAAGAAGAGGATGAAGGAATTCCGCAAAGACAGGCGATGATTGATCTTATGGAGCGTGAAGCGGAACAAGCAGAACAGCAGGCGCAGATTATCCGCGAACAGATAAGGCAGGAAGAAACGCAAATCGCCCAGGAAAGAACTGAGATACAGCAGGAAAGACAGCAGATACAGCAGGAAAGGCAGGCAGTACAGGAACAGCAGCAGCAGGGAGTAATAACGCAGGAAGAGGCGAGACAGACACAACAGGAGCTAGATAGTAGGGAAGATGCAGTAGAACAGAGAGAACAGGCAGCTGAACAAAGAGAAGAAGAGGTTGAAGAACAACGCGAAATTGCTGTCGTACTCGAAGAACTTGCCGAAGAAAGAGCCGAAAGCGCACAGGAAATGCGCACCGAGGTAGCGCAGGATCAACAGGCGGCAATTGAAAACCAGCCGCTTATCAGAGTTGTACAGGAAACAATAGCTGGAGTATACGGTATTACAATTGAAAGAACAGATCCGACAGCGATGGGAAGAATCGTCCGTCTTAATCCCGCGACAGGAGCTGAACTTTTAAGATCATCTCTGGATACAGTTCATGTAAGAACGGTAACATTTATCAGCGGCAGAATAATTGCAATTGCGGGGGAAACCAGAGGTTCCGGAGCTGTGCGCCTTGTAGAAATTGATCAGAACTCTCTGGAAATGACAAGGCAGGGTAATGATAACCTGAGAGCGGGAAGTCTGCTCTGGGTAGCCGGAAATGATTTATACGCCATTATTGCTGAAGGCAGCAATTACTACCTTGGCCGCTTTAATGTAAATTTCGCATTGCAAGCAAGATCAACCATAGCCATTCATCCGGATGCCGGAGTAACAATCCAGCAGGGACGCCTTCTTACTCAGCGCGCGAACGGCTCTCCGTTGTCGCTCAACCCGGCGGATTTAACGGAACTGCTTAATTAAGCGCCCAGTGACTAATGATTTTATCATTAGTCACTGGTTACCATAGATATGTTCGAAACCGTGAAGGAGTTCTTCGGCTTTTATACGGCAGGACCCGCAAACTGTTCCGATTTTTGTCGCCTGTTGAAGCTGCTCCCAGTCTCTGGCTCCGTTATGAAAGGCTGTTTCAATATCCCTGTCGGTAATTCCAAGGCAATGGCAGATAACAACTGTTTCTTCCACTAAGAGACCGGGTCGGCCGGTTTTTGCAAGATAGTCGTCAATTGCCGCTCTCAGCGCTTTATCGCCCAAAACGGAACAATGAATTTTGAAACTCGGCAGCCCTCCCAGTTTTTCAACTAAATCTTCAGGCTTTATTTTATAAGCGTCTTCGATCCTCATTCCCTTGATGGTTTGGGACAGCATGCTGGTAGAAGCTATTGCGCTCGCGCAGCCGTAAGTTTTCCAGCGGACATCGGTAATCACATCATCTTTAATTTTAAGAAGCATCAGCATCTGATCTCCGCATTTGATATTGCCTGTCTGCCCTCTTGCGTCAGGCGCGAAGATTGATTCATCTTCCAGTAATACATTCTGCGGATTTGTAAAATGCTCCTTTACAGTATCCGAATATAACCAATCTGACATATTTCTCCCTGCATTAAGCCAATGTTGACATTGCCCTTAGCCTGGCAATAATAGGCGGCAGCTTTTCAATTATATAATCTATATCACTTTCTGTAATACCCCACCCAAGACTGAAACGAATTGAGCCATGCGCAAGTTCAGGACCAAGCCCGGTTGCCATAAGGACATGAGAAGGTTCAAGACTTCCGGACGCGCATGCAGAACCTGTAGAGGCTTCAATCCCCTGCATATCCATGTGAAGGAGAATTGATTCGCCTTCTGCGCCCGGAAATGAAACATTAAGGGTATTGGGAAGTATATCTTTTGGATGGCCGTTTATTTTTATATTTGGAATATTTTTTTGTAAACCCAGACGCAGCCTGTCACGCAAAGCGGATACTTCACTCCCGTATTTTTCAACCTCTAAAGCAGCTAATTGCGAAGCCTTTCCAAAACCAAAAATACCTATATTATTGTATGTCCCCGCCCGAAAGCCGTCTTCCTGATGTCCGCCGTGTATCAGAGGAAATAAAGGCGAGCCTTTTTTTACATATAACGCGCCTACTCCCTTGGGACCGTAAATCTTATGCGCGGAGAGAGTAAGGTAATCCGCTTTAAGTTCCTGTACATTCATCGGGATTTTCCCCGCCGCCTGCACTGCGTCTATGTGCATAAAAGCGCCTGCTTTTTTTACCATTCCGGTTATTTGCATAATATCCTGTACAGTGCCAATCTCATTGTTAGCCGCCATTACCGAAACAAAAAGAGTTTTTTTATTTAACGCGTTTTCAAGCCCGCCAATTTTTAGTTTTCCGTATTCATCAACAGGGAGTATAGTTACCTTATAACCCGATTTTTTAAGATGTAACGCTGAGTTCATTACACATGGATGCTCAATCGCGGTAATTAAAAATTCATCTCTGTCCCTGTTCCCCGATCCTTCCATAAGACAGCGCATTGTCTGAAACACTGTATTGTTTGCTTCAGAGCCGCCGGAAGTGAAAATAATTTTTCCTTCTCCTGCTCCTATTAATTTGCCAACTTCGCTTCTTGCCTGCTCTACTCTTGCATGCGCAAGTCTTCCCGATTCGTGCATACTCGAAGCGTTTCCGAAAATGTCAAGGTCTTCTGTAATCGCAGCCTTTACTTCCGGTCGAAGAGGAGTCGTGGCATTGTAATCTATATATACTTTTCTCATTTATTAAAACAACCGTAAGCCTACATGATAATGAATGCAAATAAAAAATTCAATTAAGATTTTTGACCGCAAGTTATCAAAAAGATGTATAAATAAAATCAGAACCAGTCTTTTAATCCAAGTTCTTTATTGACTTCTTCAAGGCGTTTATTTAATGTTAAAATTGTCCTTTCCAGTCTTTCCTTTTCTTTTTTAAGTATTACGACGGGGTCTTCAACTTTTTCTTTACCGCGTACCTGTATCTTTACCGTATCAGGACTCTTGCCTTTTATTAACGCGCTTTGGGCAGCATTCCTCTCTTCACCATCCCTGATACCTGCAAGGAAACGCATGTTATCAGCTCCTACTTCCGGAGCAATGTCATATTCAAACATCCGCATCGCTGTGTTGGCAGCAGCTCTCGGGATACGGAGCATTCTGTCAACATAATCTTCAAAGCGCACACCGATTCCTGTACAAAGATCATGGGCTTTTAATAAGTGTTTACCCATTTCTTTTACAAGCTCACCGTTATTTTTTAAATATTTATCCCGGATTAGTTCTGTGAGTTTTAGAAGTTCAGGAGAAACAGCGAATACATCTTTATATATTTCTTTTATTTCGGCTTTCTCCAAAAGATCGTGAAAAATAGCCCAAAACTCGCTGTTATGCGCGCGTACAGACAGAGTCCCTCCTCTTGAGCATGCATGAAGATGATGCGCGTATTCATGAATTGCCGTATAGAGTAAAAGATTCTGCCCTGTATCATCAGAAGAAAAATTTCGGTTGTGAATAATAATTTCCCTTACGGCGGGTTTATAAAGACCGTTTACCTTTTTACTTTTCTTTCCGGAAAAAAAAAGCGAAAACTCAAGAGGAGAGTCTTCAATTGCAAGCAGTTTTTCTTTAACTTTATCCTGATTCATTAAACACTCCTGTCAGCTTTATATAACGCAAATTTTTTCCATTGCAAGCGCACAGGCGGCAACGCATGCTGTTTCGCTGCGAAGAGCGCGCTCTCCCATTGAGAGCCTTAAAAAACCGGCTTTTTCGAATAAACTCCTCTCCCTGTCGGACCAGCCTCTTTCAGGGCCTATCGTTATTACAGCGGGCCGGTTTGCCGGGGTTAAATAAAAGAAAGAACCTTCAGCGCGTATATTATCCATCGCAAGCAGCAGAGGTATACGCTTATTGTCAGTTTTTTCCCACGGACACTCATTTAGCCATACATCAAGACTCTCATAAACAGACAAGACAGGAAGCTGAGTATCGCGGGCCTGAACAGCGCCTTCTACAAGCGCTTTATACGCTCCGCCGTCTGTAAGCAGTTTTGTATCGCGGTAACTTTTTTCCATTGTATCAGTCCCAAAAAAATCAATATAGGAAACTCCGATATTTGAAAGGTCTTTTAGTAATCTGCGCATTTGGATCTGGCGGACAAAGGAAACAGCCATTCTCAAACGCATACGCGGTACAGATGGTTCATTGCATTGAACGGTTACCATAATTGATCCGTCCAGATTGATTTTATTAATCCAACCGGTTCCGCGCATTCCGCCGATAATCCCGGTGTCAAAAGTATCGCCCGCTTTTTTATGAAGAACCTTCAGCAGATGAACTGTCCTTTCATCTTTTCTTGGAAGAATATGACCCAGTTCATGTTCTTCAAAAAGAATTATATTCACGGTAACAGTATACCAAATAATCCTTACCTTGACAAAATAATTAAATTCAATAGAGAATAAAATGTTTTTATGTTAATAAAAAGAAAGATAGATCAAAAAATATCTCTGAAAAACAAATATAAAACCGCTTTTTTTCGGATATTAATAAAAGTGTCTTTGCCTGTATTGATAATTTTATCCTGTGCAACCAGTCAAGGCGCGTTTTTAAGCGTCGACTCTGCAGTTTATTCGTCTGACTATACTGCCGCAATTAATTTAATAATAAACGCTCAATCCGGAAAAAAAACGTTATACGGCGAGAATAACGCGATATCGCTTTTTTTGGATAAAGGCCTTTTGGAATATTACGCGGGAAATTATACCGTATCTTCCGCCGATCTTCAAAACGCGGAACGCTTAATAGAAGAAGCTTATACAAAGAGCATAACCCAGGGATTCTTTTCCTATATAATCAACGATAATACAAAGGATTATCCTGGTGAAGATTTTGAGGATATCTATTTAAATGTTTTTAACGCGTTGAATTATTATAATAGGGGCAGCTTGGAAGGCGCTCTTGTGGAGATAAGAAAATTAAGCAATTCAAGCGGAAAGCTGGATATGCTTGCGCGGAAATATGAATATATCGATCCCAATACCGGAGCCGGTTTAAATGATGCGGTTTATAAAGAGACAGGCATTGGCGATTTACCGAAAACATTGTCGGTAAATTTCTCCAACTCAGCGCTTGCCCGTTATCTTGGAGCGCTGTTTTATCAGGCTGAAGGAAATACCGATTCTGCGCGGATAGAGTTCGAGCAGCTTCAAAGAGCATTTGCCTCAAATAAAAATATTTATTACAATCCTGTCCCTGCAGCCGTAGAACAGACGCGTAATGTTCCTGCGGAAACAGCAAGGCTTAACATTATTAGTTTTACAGGATTGTCTCCTGTAAAGGAAGAACAGAATATTATACATTACCTTCCTTTTCAACATCCGGTATTGCAAATTGCATTTTTAAAACTGCCTGTATTGGCAAAAAGAGCGAGTTTGATAACAAGGATTGAGGTAATGGTAGAAGGAAAAGGCAGTTTTAATCTGGAACTGCTTGAAGATATAGGAGCTGTAGTTGAAGAAACCTTTAAGGCCCGTTATTCCAGCATTGTATTAAAAACATATATCCGCACATTAATAAAATACATTGTCGCGGATATTACCGCAATGGAAACTGTAAAGCAGCAAGGAGAACTTGCAGGATTCCTTATAGCGGCTGCCGCAAGAACAGCGATGGATGTTTCGGAAAGCGCCGATATAAGGATGTCGCGCTACCTTCCGGATAAAGCTCATATTGGCGGTATAAACCTTGATCCTGGAATCTATAATGTTATAGTAAATTATCATCAGGGGCGTAATTTGATTTATCAGGATGCTCATAGAAACATCGCTGTTAACCGCGGGGAGATAAATCTTCTGCAATCAATAAATCTAAAATAGGAGAATTAATATGAAAAAATTATTTGTAATTTTAGTTACAGTATTCATTTTATCGGCATGCGGATCAACCAATGTTAAAAGGGTGGAATCAGGATCCCAGCCGGATTTAAGCGGTTACTGGAATGATATTGATGTGCGGAAAGTCTGCGACGCGCTTATCAATGACTGCCTTTTAAGTCCGCGCGTTGATCAGGCAATAAGAGCAAGCGGCAGCAGAATACCCATGGTTATTGTCGGCAGATTCAGGAACGCAAGCAGCGAACAGATTGATACCGAGATTATCTCTTTAAGAATGGAAAACGCAATCTTTAACAGCGGCAGACTGAACTTTGTCTCAGGAGGAGATACAAGAGATGATATCCGGCTGGAGAGGCTGGATCAGCAAAATTGGGCAAGCGAAGAAACAATGGCAAAGATGCGCAGGGAAACAGGCGCGGACTATATGATGACAGGCTCCGTTCACACGATTGTTGACAGAGAAAGAAACAGAACTGTAAGAACATATTATGTAACCGCGGAACTTACAAATATCGAAACAAATGAAAGAATGTGGATGAGCCAGAACAGCGATATAACAAAGATAGTCACATTGCCCGCGAACCGGCTGTAACTACTGCGGAAGTTCAAAGATAGCGCCGCTTTCATCATTAAAGGAACCGACTCTTTTTCCGCTCTTATGGATTTTTTCTAGTACGGAATTTGTCACAAGCGCTTTTGTTTTAAAATGCGCGGCCCTTGAGACAAGCAGTCTTGCGCGTACAGCGGGCCTTCCGCTGACGGTGAATCCGCTCTCAGGCGACCATGAAAAAGAACAATCGCCTGCGTCCATTCCAAAGTGCCATGAAATTTTTTCATTTTTCATTAACTCGCTTACAAAATTGCACGCTTTGGTTACAGGGTTATATAATTTATCAAGCGGAGAACCGAAACAAACAAGAATCGTATCTCCTTCATAACCTGCGATTGAAGCTCCCGCGTTAAAAACATTTCTTTTAACCGTTGAGAAAAATGTTCTTTTATTCCTGACTGTTTCCTGCGGCCTTTCCTTGTCTTCTTTACCGGATAAATAAATATCCTTAACCGCGATAACAGCGGCAAATGAAGCGCTCACCTGAGTTAAACGCGGACTGCCTGATTTTATAAGTCCGCGGAGAGTATCCCTTGAAACGGAGGTTCTGTAGGCGAGACGGAAACTTGAGGCTCTGTAATATAAATACGCGCATTTTGAAAAAAAGACAATTAATGTTCCGGCCAACGATGAAAATAGAACTATTAACGGATCAATCCAATATGAGAATGAAATAAATAAAAAGCAAAAAACAAGAGCGGATAAAATACTTAATATCAAACCTGCCGGTAAAAGAATAAAGGGCCGCATTAAAAATATTATCAATAAGACGATGAATACCGCAAGAATTGCCCAAATAATAACATCCCTGTCATAAACCGGATCAACGTGACTGCCTGTTATGAGCACATTCGCAAGAAGTGCGGAATATTCAGCATTGGGCCACGGGCCCATTATGCAAAAAGAAAACACAAGTTCTTTTTTAAGCGTAGAATGAAGAGATGATAAATGCGCGTATATTTCACGCATCGAGGAAAACATTTGCAAGAGATCATTTTTTCTTGTAATAAGACTTTCAAGCATCTGTTCATTTGCCGGATCTGTGCCGGCGATTTGCTCTTCTATTTGTCCGGCAAGAGCTTCTTCCGGCGCGCCTGAAAAATATTCATCAAGGCTTACAAAATAATCCGCGCGGGATGCAATCCACGCGTAACGGCTTTCATTGTTAGGAAAAACAAACATATCTTCCAGAAGCTGCTGCGAATAATCATAAAGGAACAGCGGTATCCTGTCAGGCGGCGTAAGGGAAAACACCCTTAATTCATTTGCCTGCGATAACATGCTGTACATCACATTATCCGCTTCTGTATACCGGCGGAAAATATCAATGTCAACATGGCGGAAAAGAGCGTTTCCTGTAGTGAGAATGTTGCCGTTTATGTCCAGGGGTATATCAATATCTTTTGAATCATGGCTTCGCAGCCATAAAATCTGTCCGCGGGAAGAAGATTCAATTTGAGAAACCGCATAACGGTTTTTTAAATAATTATAAACAGGATGCTCCGCCAGGGTATCTGGATCTACAGGTCTTATCCGCCTCAATTTTCCGTCGCTATCGGCCTGCCCTCTTGCGTCAACCTGAAGGTAATTACCGAATACTGCGACAGAACGAAGAAGGTCTTCATCCCTGTCAATCAAGGTTGTTATCAGACGATCCCTTCCCTGCTCAGCCAGCTCAACAACCTGCTCTACAAATAAAGGAGCCTGTACGGGAAGAACCGAACCTCTTCGGATACCTTCAAAAAGATTACGGATATTTGAGCCCAATAGAGAATATTCATCCATGAAACGCCTTCGTACTTCCGCGTCTGTTAAAATAATGGGCGAAGATGAAGGAGAAACCCTGCCTGTCAGAATCAGATTCGCGGCTTCCATTTCCGTAAGAGCGACAAGAACGGTAAAAATATCGCCGCTTTCAATATAATCTTCAGTGTCAATAATTAATATTTCGCGCGATACATTTGACGATTTGTAATTTTGAAGAAAATCATAATGCGCTCCGAGTTTAGGGCCTGAAAAAAGAAAACTAAAAAGGAAAACCATTGCAATTGCGAAGAGTAAAGCTCCAAAAAGCATAAATAGTGAGTCTCTGAACGGTATATGCGAAGGCATTATTAAATTTTCGGCAGAAAACGGCCTGATAAATAATGAAAACACCTCTGTAAAACATAAAGCTGTTGTGATAGAATGTATAAAGCTTTATATCAAAGGATTATAACGTGGCAAAACCTTTTATGAGCGATGATTTTCTGCTGGAATCGCAAATCGCGCGCAGTTTATACAAAGCTGTTGAAAATGAACCTGTATATGACTACCATTGTCATCTTTCCCCGGCGGAAATCGCGGAAAATAAAAACATACCGGATCTCACTGACGCATGGCTTTCCGGGGATCACTACAAATGGCGCATGATGCGCGCTATGGGAATTGATGAAGAATTTATAACAGGAAACGCGCCCAATTATGAAAAATATCTCGCATGGGCGCGCACTGTAGAAAACCTTATCGGTAATCCGCTTTATCACTGGACGCATCTTGAACTGAAACGGTATTTCGGTATTCATGAGGTTTTAACAGAAAAGAACGCAAAGAGCATTTGGGAAAAAGCGAATGCCCTTCTTAAGACACCGCAGCTTTCAATAAAAGGTATTTTTGAAAAGTTTAATATTTACGCTGCAGGCACAACAGACGATCCCGCAGATTCTCTTGAATATCACAAAGCAATCTCAGAAGGAACAGCTCCAATCGGCAAAATTAAAACAAAAGTGATTCCCTCTTTCAGACCGGACAAGGCTCTTGATTTGAATGCCGCGGATTTTGCCGAATATATTAATAAACTTTCCGCAGCAAGCGGAATTAAGATAGAAACAACCGGAGATGTTCTTTGCGCCCTTGAAAAGCGCCTTGAGTTTTTTATCTCGCTGGGATGCCGCGCTTCTGATCACGCACTTGTTTATCCGCCTTTTGAAGTTTCAGATAACAGCAAAACAGAAGAAACATTTAAGAAAGCCGTATCAGGGGAAAAAATTGCAGCAAAGGATGCAGACGCCTATAAAACAAAAATACTTTCTTCTCTGGCATCCATTTACTCAAAGAACAATATCGCAATGCAGCTTCATCTATCGTCTATACGCAATGTTAACACAAATTACTTTAACCGTCTTGGACCTAACACAGGCTATGACGCGGTAAATGATCAGAGTGTAAGCCTGAATCTTGCCTTTCTTCTTGATCGTATGAACACTGAATGTTCTTCGGGTCTTCCCAAAACAATTTTATATTCGCTGAACCCGAAAGATTACTATCCCATAGCGACAGTAATCGGAGGGTTTCAGGACACTCTATGCGCAGGAAAAATGCAGCTTGGTTCAGCGTGGTGGTTCTGCGATCACAGAGACGGAATGGAAGAGCAGATGCGTATTCTTGCGAATCTGGGGCTGCTGTCCGCGTTTGTGGGAATGCTGACAGACAGCCGCAGTTTCCTCTCCTACCCCCGCCATGAATATTTCCGCCGCATTATGTGCAATCTAATCGGGCGCTGGGCGGAAAACGGCGAGTATCCCTGCGACATGGATAAACTTGAAAAAATCGCACGCGATATATCGTTTGGCAACGCGTTAAAGTACTTCGGTTAAGCGGAAAGCAAGCTCTCCTGTAATAAAAGCATAAGGTTTAGTATCACCTTCAGGAACTATTAACAGCTCTCCTTCGTCAGTGATACCAGCCAGACGGCCTCTTATTTCCCTGCCTGAATCCGCGGCTCCATCCATAAAAATAACCTGCTCTCCCTTTTTATAAAGACGCTCCTCAAGGCGCGTTTTCCAGTTTTCTTTAACGATACCTGTTTCATTGCATTTATCATACGCAAGCTCATCATAAAGCCTTAATAAAATATTTTCCAATAAAATAAAATGATCCTGCCTGTTTATCTTCAATCCTGAAGCGAGAGAAATGCTTTCCGCTTTTTCGGATAAATGCACAGGAAAATCATTTTGCGAAACATTTATACCGATGCCGATATAAGCGTTTCCGCTGTCTGCTTCGCAGAGAATACCTCCCGCTTTTTTTGAGTTTATCATTATGTCGTTGGGCCACTTAACCAGAACACTAAATGGTTCATCTGTATTTATCTGAGTATTTTTAAAAGAAGATACAAAATCTTCGATTGCAAGAGATACAGCAAGTCCTGTGCGCAATGTAAGCGCGCGGGGAATGTTCTCTATTTGCCCGTAACGCAAAAGGATTGTAATCGCAAGGCTTTGGTTTTTATCCATTCTCCAGAGTCTGCTCCGTATCCGGCCGCGTCCTTCTTCCTGAACATCGGCCGTAATTACTGTTCCGCTTGTCTCTCCGTTTAAAGCAAGACGGCGGGAAATATCCATAGTGCTTGTGACAGTCTCCTCATGGTAAACAGGCGCGTTAAAAGGATTGCGTATTTTCAAAATGTTCATGTTTATGTTATTATAACGTCATGAACATGGTGTGTCTTGACCTTGAAGGCGTTCTCGTTCCTGAAATCTGGATTACATTCGCTGAAGCGGCAGGTATCGGCGAACTTCGCAGGACAACAAGAGATGAACCCGACTACGATAAATTAATGCGCTTCCGCCTTGATATTTTAAAAAAAAACAATTTAAAGCTTCCCGATATTCAGCGTGTAATATCCGGCATGGTTCCGCTTCCCGGCGCGATTGAGTTTATAAATACCCTGCGCGAAAAAACCCAGCTTGTTATCCTTTCCGATACTTTTGAACAATTCGCAAAGCCGCTAATGGAAAAACTTTTATGGCCTTCGCTTTTTTGCAATTCGCTTGTTGTTGATAATGACGGTAATGTAACAGCTTACGCTCTGCGACAGAAAAACGGCAAGAAAGAAGCAATAAAAGCGTTTAAATCAATGAATATGCGTATTTTTACAGCAGGCGATTCCTATAACGATCTCGCCATGATCCGCGAATCGGACGCAGGATGCCTGTTCCGCGCTCCGCAGCAAATACGAAAAGACTGTGCTGATTTAAAATGCGTTGATACTTATGACGCGCTTCTTTCAGAGATAGAAATATTTTTAACGTAGATTTAATGTAGAATGTTTCCCTTGTATTGCTTTTTGCATAATTGTTATTCCCGGTTTTGCCTCTAAAGAAAAAATAATCGTCTCTTACACCGCTCTTGCCTCTAAGCTCATGTTATTGTATATCCTGTGCATTGTAGTGATCAGCGTTTTAGGGGGAGGCATAAATTATTTATCGCAATTGTTTATTGAAAAACATTCAGATTATTTCAGCATAGACGATATTTTTAAACTTGGCCTTATTATTAATAATATACCCGCTTTGGCTGTAAATATTTTATCCCGAATCCCTGTGAATATTGTCGACCGGTTCATAGTTATCTTAGGCGGTTATTCTATTTCCCGGATATCTGTGAAATTTACACGATAATCATTTTCCGTGTTATAATAAATTAAAAATATCATTTCCGGAGGAAATTATGGCAGATAAAAGCTTAATCGAAAATACATTAAAAAAAGGAGAAGGTGTTTTCCGCCTGAACCCAAACTTTATCCCTCGCCCATTCGGCGTTGAAGGAAGAAGGCTTCGGCTTCATCCCGATGATTACTTCGCATACGGACTTGAGCGGGGCTCAATAAAAGAACGCTGGATGGCCTCCACGAACATCGCGCAGAACGGACCGCTTGCAGGTCCTACAGAGGGCTTGAGTTTTATCGCGGTAGATTACAGCAGCGAAGAGAAGTTCAGTCTTAAAGAAGCAATTGAAGTATTGGGAGCGGATATTATCGGAAAAGAGTTAATGGATAAATACGGCGGTTTTCCTGTCTTCTCAAAGTTCTATGATCTTAAGACGCCGCTTTTTCACCACCTTCATCTTGATATGGAAGCCGCGGCAAGAGTAGGTAAACTCGGAAAGCCTGAATGTTATTATTTCCCGCACCAGTTCGCGAGCCACACAGGAGAGATGAACGCTACATACTTCGGTTATGATCCGGACACAACGCCCGAAGAGGTAAAGCAGCGCCTTCGTGATTACAACAAGGGAGACACGCGCATAACGGAACTTTCCCGTGCGTGGCGAATTGAACTTGGTTCGGGATGGTACTCCCCTGCCGGAGTTATTCACGCGCCTGGTTCAGTTATGACATACGAGCTTAACTGGAACGGAGATGTAAACTCAGTTCATGAAAACGTAGTATCCGGCGTCACATACCCCCGCGGGTTTTTAAACGGTGAATGTCCCGCGGATAAGAAAGATGATATTGATTATATTTTCAGCCTGCTTGACTGGGAGAAAAATACAGACCCACACTATAAAAAGCGTTTTGGCCGCCCTCCCGTTACCATTGTCAAAAATGAAGACTGTCAGGAGAAATGGATTTCCTACGCCAACGACGGTTATTTCAGCGCGAAGGAACTCTCCGTAAATCCAGGAAAGAGCGTCACAATAAAAGAGTCAGCCTCCTATAGCGTTATCTTTATTCAGGGGCATGGAAGATTTGGTGCGCATGTCTGCGAAGCGCCTGGAATGCTGCGTTTCGGCCAGCAGAGCGCAGATGAGTTCTTTGTCTCGGAAGATGCCGCTAAAAAGGGAATTGTAATTACAAACGCAAGCCCGGCGGAACCGCTTGTATTAATAAAAGGATTCGGCCCGAATAATCCGTCTGCGCCGAAAAGTGTCTAAATGATAAGTTAACAATGAGGAGTGAGGAATTCTAATAGTTCCTTACCCCTAATTGTCAATTATTCACTTTATTACCAATTCAATTATTTCGTTTTTACCGTCAAGCTGAAAAGCGGCTGATTTCCCGTTACCGGTAACTTCATACCCGCCTTTAAAACCTCCAATTGAGGCATAACCGTCTTTATCTGTATTAACTGTAATGTCGGTACTCCATTCGCTTTTTATTTTATCGCTTAACGCCTTGTATGACGGCTTTTCGCTGTTGTCAACGCGAAGGAGACCCGCGGGCGCGTGAAGCCAAGCGTCATCGCCGCCTGACCATGTCGTAATAGCTTCTACCTGAGGATGAGCGAATAGCAGTTCATACATTTCAGTAATTTCGCGCGCCTGGCGTTCTTCTCCTTCGGAAGTTGTAGGCCATTCTGTTACCTGCCAGTCATTAAGGTCTACAATATGAGGCGGCATTAATTCACCTGAAATAATGGTATTTTCTGTAAAATGCAAAGGCAATTTAAAACGGGAAAAACGTTCAAGAACATCGTTTACTTTATCCGCTCTCCAGTAACCCTGATGCTGATGCGACTGGAGTCCAATTACATCAATTGGAATGCCTGCGCTTAAACATTTGTCTATCAATATTTCATAATCTTTCGACATATCAAAATCATTAAGTAAAAGAACCGCGTTCGGATTTGCGCGCTTTGCGGCTTCAAACACTTCCCTTACAATTCTAATCTGTCCGTATTCCCTGCAAATACGTGTAATGGCATTGTCGTACTTGTCAAAGACGGGCATGATAACAACTTCGTTAATTACATCCCAGATGTTTATCAATCCCTCATAGGCGCTGACGTCACGCTCAATCCTTTCGATAACTTTCTTTAGTATTTCCGCGTTGGAATAATTCATAAGCCACGGAGCGCACACCGTATGCCAGCACAGCGGATGTCCTTTTGTAGCAATGTTACGCTCATTAAACCAGAGTGTTCCCGCTTTTACCCGCGCTTCATCAGGTTTTCCTTCTTCCGGTTCATAACGACCCAGATAAAAAGGGAGTGTTGCGAAATTATTCAATGAAAAAAGTTTTTCAAGTTTCTCATTCAGAAAATCTTTTCTTTGATTGGTTATTGATCCGCCTTCCAGTATTCCGCCCGCAAGTTCAACAGCTTCAAAACCGCCTACGCCGAATAAAAACTGGTGATTCTTTTGGCTGATTTTAACTTCAAGATTCCCAGCCGCTCTTCCGTCTTCATTTAAAAGACGAAGCCTGCAAGCCGCTTTTCTGTGGTTCAGATTCATCATTTTTTTACTGTACCTTTCATTTATTTTTTTGGTTTTGTCTTTTCGCAGTAATATTCCCATGCTTCCTTGTCAGTGTATTTATTATGGACAATTTTTCCGATACAGTCAGCCATTACAACAGGATTTTTACTCTGGAAAATATTTCTTCCCATATCAAGGCCGCGGGCTCCGCCCTGCATTGAGTTGTACGCCATTACAAGAGCTTCCTTTTCTGAAAGTTTTTTTCCGCCGGCAACTACAATAGGTACAGGACATGCGGCGACAATTTCGTCAAATTGTTCGCAGTAATAAGTCTTTATAATATTTGCGCCAAGCTCCGCCACAATACGCGTTGCAAGTTTAAAGTACTGGCTTGTTCTTTCCATATTTTTACCTACAGCGATAACGCCAAGCGTAGGAATACTGAAACGGACTCCGGCGTTTATAACCCTTGATAAATTGTTTATGCTGGAAAGCTGGCCTGGCGCTCCGATAAAGACCTGAACCGCCATGCAATCGGCGTTCATGCGGATTGCGTCTTCAACGTCTACGGAAATAAGTTCATTGCTTAAATCATCGTTTATCATTGATGAGCCCGCCGACACGCGAAGCGCAATGCCTTTCCTGAAATTGGGTTTTACACAGGTCCGCAGAGCGCCTCTTGTCGCCATAAGCACATCGACATGATCAATTAATTGAGGGATAAGTATATCAAGCCGTTCCAGTCCTGATACGGAACCCATGAAATATCCGTGATCAAAGGCGAACATTACCGTGTTCCCGCTCTTCGGATTGAAAATATTTGTCAGATGTTTTTTCATTCCCCAGTCAAGATTCGCAGCTCCCTTTACATGAAAGTTCCCGTTTGTTTTAAACGGAACATCAGTGTAATAATTTTTTTCGATTTTTTCCGCGTCTTTTTTGGGTTCTTCTTTATCAGCCATATATCCTCCCTGAATAATAATTATTTGATAATTCTACAATGAATATATATAATGAACAATAGAAAAATAAAGCGGGAATAAGCGCGGCGGTAAAAACCGGAAAGGAATTATAAATAGTGTCAAAATATTTAATGGCGATTGACGCGGGAACAGGTAGTATCAGAGCGGTTATTTTTAATATTAACGGAAAGCAGATTGGCTGTAAGCAGAAAGAATGGAAACACTCAGAAGATCCGCGGTTTCCGGGCAGCATGGATTTTGATTGTAACGCCAACTGGCAACTTGTCTGTTCATGCGTAAAGGGAGTTCTTTCACAAACGGGTATCAGCGCGGACAAAATAGCGGCAGTATCAACTACATGTATGAGAGAAGGTATTGTTCTATATGATAAATATGGCAACGAATTATGGGCATGCGCCAATGTAGACGCACGCGCAAAAGACGAGGTTACCCAGCTTAAGATGCTTGATCCAAATTATAAATCCGCGCCGGGTGAAGTATCTCTTATTGAAAAGGAACTATATTTAAAAACGGGACAGACCTTCGCGCTTGGCGCTCTCCCGCGCCTTTTGTGGGTTAAAAACAAATTAACGGAAACTTATGAAAAAACTGCGAACATGACAATGATCAATGACTGGATAATTTTCCGTCTTTCTGGAGTGCTCGCGGTAGAACCGAGCAATGGATCGACAACAGGACTTATCGACTTAAAGTCGCGTAACTGGGACATTAGTATCGCGCGAAGATGCGCTCTTAAGGACGATATATTTCCTGAAGTAAAAGAATGCGGCACTATCGCGGGAGAGGTATCCAAAAAAGGCTCGCAGGAGTCAGGATTACGCGAAGGCACTCCCCTTGTTACAGGAGGAGGAGACTGCCAGCTTGGAACAATCGGCGTTGGCGTTGTAAAAGAAGGAGAAGCGGTTATTTTCGGCGGCAGCTTCTGGCAGTACGAGTATAATTGCGGCTCTCCTGAATGTTCGCCAAAGTGCGACGTGCGTGTCAATTGCCATGCGGTGCCTGATTTATGGCAATATGAAGCGCTTGCTTTTAATCCAGGGCTTGTTATGCGATGGTTCAGGGACGCTTTCTGCGCCGAAGAGAAACGTATTGCCGCACAAAGGAACATCGATCCTTATACTCTCCTTGATGATATGGCTCTTTCAATTCCCGCCGGCAGTAACGGAATTATCTGCACATTTTCCGATGTAATGAACTATATTAACTGGAAACACGCTTCTCCCGCTTTTATAAACTTTAGTCTCGATCCAGAAAAATTTAACAAAGCTGTATTCTACCGCGCGATAATGGAAAACGCGTGTCTTGTAACTCTGGGCCATCTGCGTCTTGTAGAAGAGGCAACCGGAAAACGGCCTGAGAAAATCGTGTTTGCCGGAGGAGCCGCGAAAAGCAAACTATGGCCGCAGATACTCTGTGACGTACTTGGCATTCCTGTTGATGTTCCTGAGGTAAAAGAAGCCACCGCTCTCGGAGCCGCGATAATGGCAGGAAAAGGTATCGGCATATATTCCGGTATCTGTGAGGCCGCAGGAAATCTTGTAAAGACAGAGAAAACATTTTTCCCTGATGTAAAAAATCGCGAAGTATATGATAAAGCATTTAAAAACTGGCAGACAGTATACCAGCCAATGTTGAAATTAAGCGATGACGGTGTTATTAACTACATGTGGCGCGCGCCGTAAGCATAAATGGCACGCAGATTAAAAAAATGTGGTACTGCATGGTGTACAGTATAAAAATGCTATATTCGATTGTCACTTAAATTGTTATTCTTCATCTATAGATAGTGTGCATATATGGCATCACATTGATATCCATGTTGTTATAAGCATATTAAATTACATGCACATTTAAATTAATTGACTGCCGCATATTCATAAGCTATCATGGCTTATGGCGGATTTATTCATTCTCTTTTTGGCTTTGACTGTCTTTGGCGTCGGGGTGACGATCATCGACTTTTTGGGGATTATGGATAATACCGGTGAGAATGACAGTTCAAGCGGCGCTGATAACACAGAAGGCGATACATCCGCGGAAGATGCTTCTATAAGCGGCGGCAAGGGTTCAACTCTTGTTCATGAACTTCAACCGGAGCGCGACGGTTCTCTTCTTGACAACAAGGTTAATAAAACAACAAAAAGCGAAAAGCCGGGTATAAAAATAATTACAAGGTTTATGAACCTGCTGCGAAGCGCGGTTTATTTTTCTCTCGGTTTTGGGCCGACGGGTCTTTTCGCGCAATTTTCGGGGCTTTCGCGGACATCGGGCCTTATCTGGGCATTCGCTGTTGGAATCGCAATGATAATAATCGCGCGGCTTTTAAAGAGATTTATCCGCCGTGATCTTGACTCTTCAATAAAAACAAATGAACTGCTTCAGGAGAAAGGCGTATTGCTCCTTCCTCTTGAAGGCGAAGAGATTTCCAAAGCGGTTGTACGCCAGTACGGAAGAGAAATTGAAGTTTATGTCCGCAGTAAAGATAAAGACATTAAATATCCAAAAGGAAAAGAAATCATAATTGATGATTATGATAATGATGTATACTGGGTAAAACCATCAGAATAAAATTTATAGCATGAAGGAGTATTTATGTTTTATATGCAGGGTTTATTATACGGCGGACTTGGAATACTTACATTCATCATTCTCATTGGGCTGTTAAAAACACTTATCAGGGTCGCGCTTCCAAACCGCATTATGGTAGTTACAGGACGTAAAACAAAACGAGACGGCAAGACTTTTGGATTTTCCGTCAACCGCGGCAGAACGACAGTAATCCCCTATTTTCAGGCAGTAGGTTCTCTGGATTTGGATGTGTTTCCAATCAACGTCCGCGTTGAGGGAGTAAACAGCGCTAACGGAATCACTGTGGGCGCAGACACTACAGCCTGCGTTTGCATTGATGATGACGATGAGGCAATGCTTTACAGCGCGGTTGAGCGGCTGATGGGAAAAGACAGTCAGCAAATCCACGATCAGGTGCAGCAGACTCTTATCGGCAACTTCCGCGGAGCGTTAAATAAAGCGACTCCTTTACAGGCAATCGGCATGGAAGACAATTCCGATGACAATACTACAGGAGAGCGCGCTCATTTCCGCGCCGAATTGTTTTCAGACATCAACGCTGATCTTCGCTCGTTCGGAATGAAAGTCGTTTCCGTTTCTCTTCAAAAAATATGGGACACGTCAAATTATATCGCGAACCTTGCGCAGAAAACCCTCGCGGAAAAAAGACAGCAGGTAGAAATAGAAGAATCACGGTTACGCGCAATTGCCGAGCAGGCGGAAAGCGACTCGCGCCGCCGCATTGAAATCGCGAAAAACAGGGCTGATGAGGCAATCATCGCGGCAAAACAGGAACTGGAAGTTTACCGCCGGGAGTCGGAAGGATTGATAAAAGAAGCGACCTTTACGGCGGATCAGTCAATAGCGCAGGCTGCGAACTCAGGGGAAGCCGCGGTGCAAAATATTCTGGTTGAGCTTCAAAAATTGAAAAATCAGACAGCGCTTACCCTTGAAGCGCAGGCGCTGGAAGAAAAAGCGAGGATAATCGCAAGCGGCGATAAAGAGGCTGTTTCGATTAAACGCGCTTCGCGTAACGCGATTCTTAAAGGAAAAGCGGATTTAATTTCCAAATACGGAGAGGACGCTCAGGCGGTTTTGTTTCTTCAGGAAAAACTGCCTTCCATTTATAAAACATACATGGAATCTTCAAGAGATACAAAAGTTGACAGTTTTGTAATTATGAATAACGAAGAAGGGTTCTCCGGAGCCGTTAACCGCGGGCCCCGCGCCTTCGCGGATTTTCTTAAAACATTCGCCGATACTTTCGCGGTGGATATTAAATCCTTTATATCAGAATCACCGGAGACACTGGCTTCCGGAGGAGGAAAATAATGATTGTCTTTGCATTGGTTCTCGGCTCTCTTGTAGGAATCACAATTCTTATACAGTTAATTACAAACATGAAAATCGTCGGAGGAAACGAGCTTGGAGTAATCACAGGCTCAGGGCGTCATAAAGGATTTAAAACATTTTCAGGAGGACGCGCTTTTGTTATTCCCCTTTTTCAGAAGTTCAGCAAATTTGATCTTACTCCCATTACAATCGAAGTTGTGGTGGAATCCGCAATCGCCGCGGGAATTGTTCCCCTCAATGTAAAAGCCACCGTATCTTTCGCAATCGCAGGAAACGAAGCCGGCCGCTCCTACGCCGTTACGCGCATACTCAATCTTGCGTCCAACAGAAAGGAGCTCGCTAAAATCGCGGGGGACATTATCGAAGGACACCTGAGAGACTCAATCGCAAGCGTAACTCCGGAACAGGTAATGAAAGACAAGGACGCGCTTGTTTCCAAAATGATAAATGTGTGCAAGGCAGACCTTGAAAACATCGGCCTTCAGATTACCACAATGAATATTGCCGATGTGGACGATCACAGACTTCCCGGAGTTGAAGAGCCTGATTTATACATCGCGCTTTTAAAGCGGATTCAATCCGCAAGCGCGGAAACCCGCGCAAGGGAAGCGCAGGCGGAAGCAAAAGCGTCCGCCGCTGAACAGGCAGAAGGACGGCGCGCGGAAACAGAAGTGAAAAATCTGCGTAACGAACTTGACCGCCTGAAAGCGCAGGTAAGAGTCGCTCTCGCTCAGGAGGGGCAGCGCCGGAGCATCGGAGTGGAACAGGCTTCCGCCGACGCAAAAGCGAGAGTAACAGGAGTAACAGCGGAAATTGAAGCGGAGAAACAAAATATTGAGCTTCTTCGCAACCGTTACAGGGCGGAAATCATTACTCCGGCTCAGGCGCTTAAGGAAAAAGCGGTGCTTGACGCAAAAGCGGAAGTCGCTTCATGGTTTGAAGTCGCGAGAGCTGAAACAGAACAGCTTGAGGTCACCTTTAAAACAATAAAGGAATCCGGCAGGGGAAAAACCGCGTGGCTCATCGAAAACTTTGACAATATCTTTAAACCGTTTACGGAAACTCTTTCCCACTACCCTGTCGATCATGTTTCGATAATTACGGGCGCACAGGGAAACGGAGAGCCGATTTCCGCAATTCATCCTAACGCGGTTGCAAAGGTCAGAAATGAAATTGTTGAAGGCGCTTTAAGAAAAACAGCGTTATAAAATACCCGATGCGGGCGTTACTCAAAATATTATTCAAAACCTCTTGACATTCTTTTACAAAACTGATAATAATACAAGTGATGGGAAATATCCGCCGTTATACGAAATCCGCACCTTGTGTTTTATCACGTAACACTTTTTCATTAATTACCCCCCC
>Ga0209755_10000442_pt1 | contig 75910 bp, 67 predicted proteins | sample TergutCo191P1_FD_187301 | JGI IMG/M metagenome (GOLD analysis project Ga0209755, IMG submission 187301) | Cornitermes sp. P1 segment gut microbial communities from Petit-Saut dam, French Guiana - Co191P1 (SPAdes) (version 2) | ecosystem: Host-associated > Arthropoda: Insects > Digestive system...
TTCCGCTTCCCTTAACAGGATCGGCGTTCCCTACACGGCGGCCTACTCGGTAAGCCTTACCCTGCGCTACATACCCGACATACAGCGGGACTTCGAGGCGATTTCCCAGTCCCAGCAGGCCCGGGGGTTGGAGCTTTCCCGCAAGGCACCGTGGTTCAAGCGGTTTAGGCGCACCGTCCCGCTTCTTCTGCCGCTTATTTTCTCCTCGCTGGACCGCATCGACGTTATAAGCCGCGCCATGGAGCTGCGGGGATTCGGCAAGCACAAAAGGCGAAGCTGGTACTCGTCCAAGCCCTTCTCCAGCGCGGACAAGGTTGTCCTGGTGGTAAGCATGGTGGTTTTTGCCCTGGGAATGTGGCTTACCTTTAGGGACGGAAACAGGTTTTTCAACCCGTTTGTTTGAAAGGCCGTCCAAAGAGGCTTGACGCTTTCCTTGCCGGATTGCAAGCCCACAAATAAGTGTGTATATTTTATGCATGGGTGTTGTGTATACCAGTAGGCAACTTGTCGAGCTTATTCAAAAGGATGGGTGGATTGCCGTCGGCCAGGATGGAAGCCATCGCCATTTTAGGCATCCTGTGAAAGCGGGAAAGGTTACAGTGCCGGTTCACAACAAAGATATCAGAAAAGGAACTGCGAACAATATTCTTAAACAGGCGGGTTTGAAATGAGGACGTACATAGCCCTGTTCGAATACGAGACAGGCGAAAGCGGCTTTAGCGTTGTTTTCCCCGATCTGCCCGGGCTTATTACTGCCGGCGATGACTACGAGGAAACCTTGCGGATGGCCCATGAGGGTCTTGCGGCGCACGTAATGTTTTTGGAGGAGGAAAACGAACTGATTCCGGAACCCAGCACGTTAGAACGGATACAGGATGCCTGGGAAGACTGGAAGGAGTGGGAAGCTAACTACAAATTTCTTGTTGTACCCATACCACTGCTTCCGGTAACCACAAGATCAAAGCGGATCAATATTTCCATAAACGAGGGGTTGCTGGCCAGGATCGACATGGTGGCCAGGAATCGATCCGAATTCATAAGCCGGGCAGTGGAAAACGCACTTGCCTAAACTGTAATAGTCAAGATAAAATCTGGCATTTGTGGCGGCGCAACGGTGACAGTCACTCGTTTTTAACCCTCCGCGCAGGGTGACCGACACTTTTCTCCCCCCCTCCCCCTAGCACATGGGAACCCACTGTCCAAGGTGCATGTTCAGTTTTTCCATTATGTCCTCGACGGTCACCGGCTTGCCTATGTGGTTGTCCATTCCGACCTTTAGGCATTTCTCGATATCCTCGCGGAAGACGTTGGCCGTCATCGCGACTATCGGGACGTGCCTGAACTCCAGGCCACGTTTCAACTGGGCCTCCTCGAACTGGCGAATCCTTCTGGTGGCCTCGTAGCCGTCCATCTCCGGCATCTGCAGATCCATAAAGATCATGTCGTAGGGTTCCTTCGCCTCCCTGACCATCTCCACCGCGACCAGGCCGTTTTCGGCGCAGTCTATGGCCATCCCCGTGTCCTCCAGAAAGGAAATCACGATTTCGCGGTTAAGCTCGATGTCGTCCACGATAAGCAGGCGCAGGCCGGAGAAATCCTCGGTCCCGCCCCCCTGAGGTTCCTCGTCCTCGCAGGTTTCGTCGCCGAAGCACTTGTTCAGGCAGTTCACGATGTCCAGGTTGAACAGCGGCTTCTGCAGGAAGTGGTCCACCCGGCAGCCGGGCATGTCCGCCTCGATAACCTCCTGGTCGCTGGCGGAGATCAGGATAATCCTTGGGGGCGAGCCGCCGGCCTGTTTCCTGATCCGCGAGGCCAGCTCGATCCCGTCCATGCCCGGCATTTTCCAGTCGATAAAGAAGGCGTCGTAGGGGCTGTCGTTCCTGGAGATCGTCTCCAGGGCGCTTTCCCCGTCGGACGCGATGTCGCAGGAGATGCCGTGCCAGACCAGGCTGGAATGGAAGTGCTCCAGAAAATCGGGGTCGTCGTCCACCACCAGAAGCCGGGCGCCGCTCCAGTCCACCTTCCTGGGCAGGATGTGCCTGTTCCTGCCCTCGCCCCACTTGGCGCGGAAGGTAAAGGAAAAGGTGGAGCCCTTGCCGAACTCGGATTCCAGCCAAATCCTGCCGCCCATCATTTCCACCAGCCTGCTGGAAATGGCCAGCCCAAGCCCCGTCCCGCCGAATTTCCGAGAGATCCCCGAGTCCGCCTGCAGGAAGGGGGAAAACAGGCCGGCGCGGTGCTCCTCGCTTATGCCTATCCCGGTGTCGCTTACCTCGACCCTTATGACGTTCGTCCCGCAGGCCTCCTCCTCCAGGTAAGCCGCAAGGCGTATGTTCCCGCCTTTCGGGGTGAACTTGGCCGCGTTGGAAAGCAGGTTCGTCAGGACCTGGACCAGCCGCTGGCTGTCGCCGACAAGCGTGGCGGGTATGGTGCCGTCCAGAAAGACGGAAAAATTCTGCCGCTTCTCGCTCATGTGCAGCTTGACCACGTTCACCGCCTCGCGAATCATCTCCTCGAAGTCGAAGCTGGCAAGGGAAAGCCGCATCATGTTCGCCTCTATCTTGCTCATGTCCAGGACGTCGTTGATTAGCCCCAGAAGATGGGAGGACGCCGCAGCGATCCTTTCCAGGCAGTAGCTTTTGCGCTCCATGCTTGCGGCCTTGGTGGCGATCGTTACCATGCCGATTATGGCGTTCAGCGGGGTCCGCATTTCGTGGCTCATGTTGGAAAGGAACTCCGACTTGGCCAGGTTCGCCCTTTCGGCCTCCTCCCTGGCCATCTCGATTTCGGTGATGTCATGGAAAATCGTCATCGCCCCCTCGTTGATGCCCGTATCGGAGACCATGGGGATAAAATTGACGATATACTTCCGGGAGCCGTCCTGGCCCGGGCCCGCGTCGGTCTCCGCAAGGACGGAGCGGGGCTCGCTTTCGGAAAAAACCTTGCCAAGGTTATAGGCCAGCGTCTCGATAAATTGGCTGCCGTGGGCGCCCTTTAGGACATCGCCGATGCTGCCGCCTTCCACGGGGAAACCCGGCCGGCCACCCGCGAGCCTGCGGAAGGCGTCGGAGCAGAAAACTATGCGGCCCGCATGGTCGAAGCAGATTATGATGTCCGGGCTGTTGCTCAGAAGCAGCTGAAGGTAACGATCCCTAACGCGCTGGGACACGAACTGGGCGGCGACCTGGTTGGCCCTGGTGTTGGCGTATATTTTTTCCCTTTCGATGTCGGTCTGCAGGCGGCTTATGCTGCGCTCCTGCTTGCGGATCTTCTTTTCCAGTTCCGCAATCCGTGCCCGCTGAGACGCTATCGTTTTTTCAAGGTCGTTTTCCATGTTTGCTTCCTGCCCCGTCCTGCCTTACCGCCAGCCAGCCACGAAAACCGCGATCCTTAAGCCCGATTTATTTTCCCCCGTCAAAAAACACACGCCGTAAACGTAAAGTTGTGGAACCTGTTTTGCAGCACGCCGTTCTTGTCGCGCACCGGGCATATCTCGCCGCCGGCGTACCCCATCATGAACGGCACCCTGGGCGCGACCTGCGGATCGCCGCCCCCCATCCTTTCCGAAATAAGGGCCATCTCGCCGTCATGGCCGGGCGACAGCGTCACGTAGCGGCTGACGCAAGGCAGCGCGAGCATGCCGTCCCGCTTGCCGCAGCCAAGCACGCGATCCATGGCCTCGCCGGCGGATGCCATTACGCTGGCGGCCGTGATCTCGCCTATGGCCACCGACGCGCCCTCCGTCATTTCGCCCCCGCAGGAAAGGCTGCCGTCGCCGTTCACGGCGTAAATGGCCAGGGCCACCGGATCGGGGATTCCCTGATAGTAGGTCATCAGGGGCGTGGTTATGGGGGCGTTTTCCATGATGACTATGCCAAGGGTCTCAAGGTACCGGAGCGCGGGCATCCCGTTGATCTCGTGCAAAACGCAGCCCTCGGACCTGGTGATCTTCCCCTTGCTTTTCTGTATGTTCCGCTGGGGCATGGAAACGACCACGAATTCCGGCTCTATGGAACCGTGTACCAGCAGCATCGCCATGCCGTCCCTCTTGTGCTCGCCGTTGCGGAAAACGTAGCAGTAATCGAAGCCGGTGTCCGTATTCGTGGCGACCCCGCCCCAGATGGGGACGCCGCCGCAGGCGTCGTCAAGGCTCCGGTGAAGCTCCGACCCGTTCGGGTATTTCAGGAGCGGGAACAGGCTGACAATCAGCGACGGGTTCCCCGGAAGCCTCCGCGCCGCGCCGGAATACGCGGCCCGGATTTCGTCCCTGTAGCCGTCCGCGTCCAGGGATCCGCTGATTACGGTCTCGAAAACCAGATCGTCGCTTGTAAGGACCGTAAGCACCAGCGCGTACATGCCCTTTCCGTGCCGGTCCGCGCTGGACATTGTCGTATTGCCGATAACGTCAAACGGCAGCCTCTTGCACATTTCCTTGATAAAGTCGGAGTTCACAAAGTCAAAATGGCAGGTCACGATGCCGACGCTGTTCCCCCCCAGCGCCCCAAGGTCTATCTGCCCCATAAGCTCGGCGATTCCCTCCTCGGTTTCGTCGATTTCCTCGGTATAGGCAGTCATCATCTTTACCACGGGTCTCCCCCCTTTTTACGATTTCGAACAAAAAGAACAACGCACCGTATATAGTATAACCCTTCAGGCGCGTTATTTCCAGTTACGAGCGCATAAATCGCCGCGCGCCCAGGGCATGGCCGGCGCTTTCTAGGCACTCCGGCCGCAGCGTGCTACAATTCGCCATGCGTTATTACAGCACGAGGAACAAAAGCCACGACGTGGACTTTGCCACCGCCGCCCTTACTGGCCTTGCCCCCGACGGAGGGCTGTTCGTTCCGGGCGAAATACCTGCGTACCCTGGGGCGGTTCTGTCGTCGCTTGGGACGATGGACTACCGCGACATTGCCTTCGAGACAATCAGGCCATACGTTAACGGCGAGATGCCGGATTCGGTGCTTGGCGATATCGTCCGCGAGGCCTACCCTTTCGGCGCACCCTTGGTACCTGTAGGGGAAAGGCTTGTTCTGGAGCTCTTCCACGGGCCGACCGCGGCTTTTAAGGATTTCGGCGCGAGGTTCATGGCCAGGGCCTTTGCCTGGCTTCGCCGTGGCGAGGATAGGCCGTTGCATATCCTTGTGGCGACCTCCGGGGACACTGGCGGGGCCGTGGCGGACGGGTTTTTCGGGGTGCCTGGCATCTCCGTTACGGTGCTGTATCCCAAGGGCAGAGTTAGCCCCCTACAGGAGCGACAGATCGCCGGGCTTGGCGGCAACATTTCCGCGCTCGCCGTTGAGGGTTCCTTTGACGACTGCCAGGGTCTGGTGAAGGCCGCCCTTGCCAACGACGATCTGAAAAAAAAGGCGGCGTTTTCGTCGGCGAACTCGATCAACATATCCAGGCTTATCCCCCAGGCCGCCTACTACACCGCGGCCGCCGGCCGGGCATTTGCCGGGAAAACCGATCCCGATGGCGAGGCGACCCCTAGGGTACCGGGGAAGGGGGAAAGCACCCTGGCGATCTCCTCCGGGGAACCCGTAACCCTCTGCGTCCCCTCCGGCAACTTCGGCAACCTTACCGCCGGGCTCTACGCAATGAAAATGGGCGCACCTATACGGCGGTTTATCGCCGCGACCAACGCAAACAAAACGGTCCCGGACTACCTTGACTCCGGGGAGTACCTGGCAAGGGCTTCGCGGGCCACGCTTTCCAACGCCATGGACGTCGGCGCTCCAAGCAACTTCGAGCGCATGTCGGCGCATTTTTCGCTGGAGGAAATGCGGAAGGCCATCCTTGGGGTTTGGGTTTCGGACGAGGAAACCCGCGAGACAATCGTGCGGGTACACGAGCGGACTGGTTACTTTCTGGATCCGCACACTGCCGTCGGGTGGAAAGGCGTGGACAAGCTTATGGCGGAAAGCAAGCTTGGCGATCCTGTCGGGGTGCTTTCCACGGCCCACCCGGCCAAGTTTGCCGAGACGGTCGAACCGCTTGTCGGCCCCACGCCGGTTCCGGAGTCGCTTGCAAGGGCGATGCAAAAAACCGTGAACTCGCGGACGATACCCGCGCGGGTTGACGCGCTCCTGGAAGCGCTTTCGTGAAGCGCCAATTGCGGGTTTTTATAGTTTACGCCCATCCAAGCGAGGATTCCTTTACCCGCCTCGCCCGGGACAGCTTCATCGCGGGTCTTGAAAGCGCCAGGCACACGCATGTGCTTTCCGACCTTTACAAAATGAATTTCGCCACCGACATTAGCGAGGCCGAATACCTGCGGGAGGCATATTACCGCAGGGAAATACCCGTGCCGGCGGACGTGCGCGCCGAGCAGGAAAAGATCAATTCCAGCGACGCAATCGCCTTTGTCTTCCCGCTGTTCTGGTCCGAAGCCCCGGCCAAACTGGTGGGCTGGTTCGACCGGGTATGGACATACGGTTTTGCCTACGGGGAAAACCGCGATATGAAACAGCTTGAAAAAGGTCTGGTGCTATGTTCGGCGGGAAACACCATGGAACGCCTTTGCGAGACTGGGATTCTGGGCGCAATGGAAAAGGTTCTGCTGGACGACCGTCTTTTCGATCGGGTAAAGTCGAAGGAGCTGATCGTCCTGGATGGAACCGCCCGGGAAACAGCCTCGCGGGAGGAAAACCGGGAAAGGCATCTTGAACGGGCATTTAGGGCAGGGGCTTCCTTGTAGGGGCTTGGACAAGACAGCGAAAAGCAACCCTCTGGACAGCCATCTTGCGGGCTCCCGCTGGTACTGCTATGATATCGAGTATAACATGCGGCCATGCGGTCGCCCCGGAAAGAGGTTACTTTTATGAAAGACTGTCACTGCGGCTCGGGCCGCCAATACCCCGACTGTTGCGAGCCGTACATCACCGGCAAGGCAAAGGCCCCGACCGCCGAAGCCCTTATGCGAAGCCGTTACTCGGCCTACGTGGAACACGCCATCGACTACATCGTAGACACCTGCGTCAGCAAAGGCGGCAAGGATGACATCGACCATAAGTCAACCCGCGAATGGAGCGAAAAATCGACCTGGCTGGGGCTCAAGATTACCTCGGTCGAAAAGGGCGGCCCCGGCGACTCCGAGGGAACCGTGGAATTCGAGGCTTCCTACGAGCGCGACGGGTTAAAGGACGTTCATCAGGAAAAAGCCAAGTTCAAAAGGGGGCCCGACGTAGACGGTGCCCCGGGCGAATGGCTCTACGACGAGGGGCAGATTGTCCCGCGCACAATAGTCCGCTCCGCGCCCAAGGTTGGCCGCAACGATCCCTGCTCCTGCGGCTCGGGCAGAAAGTACAAGCACTGCTGTTATGGAAAAAAAGCCGGCTGAGCCAACCGAAAGAAAGGGGCATGGAATCCCCATATGCACAAGCCGTCTTCCAAAAAGCATGGTACAATGCATACGGAGGGTCTAGTTGGATACAAAAAAAACGGCGTTGGTTCTACTGGCGGAAGGCTTTGAAGAGGTCGAGGCGGTAACCCCCATCGACTACCTGCGCCGCGCGGGAATAGCCGTAACCATAGTGGCAATCGGGGAGGAGCTTGCCGTCAAAGGGGCAAGGGGCATATCGGTAAACGCCGATATCACGCTCAAGGATCTTGTCAAACAGAGGATGGCCGAAGACGGCCTGTGGGACGCGGTTATCGTTCCGGGGGGAATCCCCGGCGCGCCGAACATCGCCGCCTCGGAGGAAGCCGGCGTGTTAATCGTGGGAATGGCCGCCGCAAGGAAACTCGTCTGCGCGATCTGCGCCTCCCCCGCCATGGTGCTTGCCCCGCTGGGCATACTTACCGGCAAAAGATTCACCTGTTACCCGGGCATGGAGGAAAAGGTGCCGAACGGCAAGCATACCAACGGGTCGATCGTGATAGACGGGAACATCGTCACAAGCCGAGGCGCCGGGACGTCCGGGCTTTTTTCCGTCGCAATCATCGAACAGCTTCTTGGCAAGGCGGACGGGGAAAAAATCGCAAAGGCGGTGTTGCTGTAGCGACGCTGCCTATTTCCGCCACCCCCGTGTGGCGCACCCGTAGAACCGTAAGCGCGCCCGAACCAAACAACGCCTCCATTCGCGCCCTGTAGTCCTCAAGACCCTCGACCGGGACATAGGCCTGAACGGTTCCGGCAAACCCGCCACCGTGCACGCGACAGGCGGCCTTCATACCGTTTTCGCGAAAGAATTCCCTGGATACGGCCATGGCCAAAGACAGCCCCTGCTCGCCGTGGTTCCCGGGGGAATACATGTTCTGCAAAAGCTCCCACGAAGAATCCCCGGATTCGTTTACAAGATCCAGAAACCGCCCCATTATGTCCCGTTTCGTGTCCGGTTCTTCCAGTAACATGGCCATTTCGGCAACCCTGCGATTCTCGTTGAAAAAATGAATGGCGCGAAGAAGGGCGCGGTCGCCAAGGGATTTTCGAATCCGCGCGGCATGTGAAAGCACCCGGGAAAGATCGACCTCCCCCAGAAAGGATTTGCCGAAAAACCGTGCGACGGCGGCCATCTCCTGCGGTATCGCGGCGTAGTCCGGGGTAAGGTCGGCATGGTTTCCACGGGTGTCCACCACGCAGAGGGCGAAGCCGAAGGCAAGGGGGTCAAACCCGATTTTGTTCACGACGGGTGCGGCGGGATCGGCAAAGTTAATGGCAACCGCCCCGCCGAACGCGCAGGCCGCCTGATCCATCAAGCCGCAGGGTTTGTCAAAGAAAGTGTTTTCCGCCTCCTGGCCTATTTGGGCAAGCTCCAAGGGGGAAAATCGCTCGCCGCCGTAAAGGCCGTCGAAGATCTTCGCCACGAGCACTTCCAGCGCGGCGGAGGACGACAGGCCGGATCCCTGGGGAACGTCGGACAGGACGTTGGCAACAAAGCCCCCGGCTTCCACCCCCCTGGCGGCAAAACCGGCGGCTATGCCCCGCACGAGCGCCCGGGTGGTTCCCTGTTCCTCCCGCTTGGGGGAAAGGCCGTCCTTGCCGTTCAGATCCACGAGCGTGTCCGGAAAGCCGGCCGAACGAAGAAAAACCCGCCCGTCGTCCCGCCCGGCGACGGCGGCGGCGATATCGAGCTGGACGGAGGCGGCAAGCACCCTGCCCCGGTTGTGGTCGGTGTGGTTTCCGCCAAGCTCCGTGCGCCCCGGGGCACTGAACAGCCTAAGGGGGTCCTTTGCCGGCAGGAATTCCCGGGGGAAACCCGACAGGCCTTCCGCCAAAGAGATATATCGTCGTTGCGCCCCGGCCGTGCCGTACATTGACACAAGCACTTCCGTCCACCCGCCGGGCGGCAGATCTCTTCCGTTCATGAGTTATCCGTTTTTCCGTTCATTAGCCGCACGGCAATCTTGCAATTGCAACGCAACTGTGCTACTCTTACCATAACACAATTAAGCGAGGTATGATATGGCCTACAAGATCAAAGAAGACTGCACCGGTTGCGAAGCATGCATCAGCAGTTGCCCCGTAGAAGCGATTTCCACAAGCAACGGCAAATGCGTTATAGATGCGGGAACATGCATCGACTGCGCCGCCTGCGTGCCGGAATGCCCGATTGACGCCATAGTAGCCGAGTAAAAACGGGGCGCTTATGGGTAAATATGGCAAGGGGCTCTCCCTTGCCTTATTTCTAACTTTCCTTTTGTCCCAGGCTTGGGCCCAGCCCGTGGACGGTACTAGTGTTGGTTTTCCCGTCATCACGCAGATGAATCGGCGGGACGAGGGCTTTAGGCAGTATATAGCCGACGTCGAGGCAAACCGTAGACTGGTTTTCCTTCTGAACAGAAGGCAGGGCATAACCGCCGAATCCATCGCCGAATCCCTCACCATATACAGGTACACGGTCCGCGACGGGGATGATCTTTTCTCTCTGGCGGCCCGTAGCAACATACCGTTCTCGGCGCTGGCAAGCCTGAACCGTCTCGGCAACCAGTCGGATATCCGGCCGGGAATGACCCTGTTGCTACCCTCGGCCCCGGGAATCTTCCTGCCCTACGAACCCGCGTCGGATCTTGAGCAACTGATGGTCTCAAGCCGTTTTCCCGCGACGGAGGGCGAGTGGTCCCAGATCGTCATTCCCAACCCGACGGGGAGCGGCAGAAGCGTGTTTCACTTTTTCCCCGGGGGGGAATTCACGCAGTCCGAAAGGGCCTTTTTCCTAAACCCCGGCTTTTTCCGTTTCCCCCTGCTGAACTTTCGGGTAACCAGCGGCTACGGAATGAGGGCGTGCCCACTGGGCGGCAACCCGCACTTCCACCGGGGGATTGATCTGGCGGCACCCATGGGGACGGAGATTTTCGCCGCCGCCGACGGGGTCGTTGTCGAGACTGGTTACGATCGCGTGCTGGGGTATTTCGTCAGAATAAGCCACGCAAGGAACTGGACGAGCCTTTACGGGCACATGCAGAGAATCGGGACGACGCCCGGAACCCAGGTAAGGGCCGGCACACTGATAGGATGGGTGGGATCCACCGGGCTTTCAACCGGCCCGCATCTCCACTTCGAGCTTTGGCAGGGCGACCAGACCAGGAATCCGGGCAGGTATCTGAGGCGTTGAACATGAAAACACGGTTTTTAATTTTGGCGGTGTGCCTTTCCGCCATTACCATACCCGCCGGGGCGGATCAGTTTCGTACATCCGTCGCGGGGGTACTCCATCTGTCCTCCGGTGCCCCGGAAGGCTCCTCGGTCTGGATAAGACCCGGCGATTCCGTTCTGGTCCGGCTGGAGGACGACATACGTTTTTTCACCGGTATAGAGGTAAGGATTTCCGCCCCGATGACATGGTTTGCCCATCAGGGCAGTCTTGCGCTTAACGCGTACGCGGATCTCAACAGGATCCCTTCGGAAGGGGTCAGCGATCTCGCCGGGCGGAGAATCGCGTCCGAGCTTCTGCCGGGAAGGATACAGGCAATCTACCAGATACCCGTGCGCCACGCCCACGGCCTAAGGACAAGCCCTTATTCCACCGTTCCGTCCGACGTTACCCCGCCGTCCTCGTTTCCGGCCCTTTTCAAGCTGGCGCCAGCCGTGCAGGTCATGAGCGCGGAGCTTGCGGGCATGTCATTCCTGCTTAGTGCCAGACCCATACTCAGCGACGAGGGGGCGGTCAGGGTAATAACCCGTTACCCGGATCAGCTTAGGGGCAGGCCCTTTACCGTGCTGATCAACGACATGGTGGTGGAAAACCTCGCCGAGGAGCGACTTTTAAGGGAAGGCGAGCACCATTTGGCGGTGGTTTCCGAGGACTACCGGAACGAGAGCCGCCGCTTCGTGGTGGAAAGGACAAGAACCGTGGATCTTGTCATAGATCTGCAGGATCCCACCCCGCTGATCTTTTTCGAGGCCCCGCAGAACACGCAGATTTTCCTGAACAACAGCCGCATTTTCCGGGGCAACGACCCAATCCCGGTGGAACCCGGCGTGCACGAGGCAAGGTTTCATTTCGGCGATTACACCATAACCAGAATTATAACCGTGCAAAGGGGCAGAACCTACCGCATAGCCCTTACCGTGGGAATCGACATCGAGGAAAGCGATTAAGGACGCTAAAATTTGGTTAAAGAAACCGGGGGGGGTATCCGATACTAAAAATGTCGGGCATATGGTTCCCCTCCCAAATCACCATATGTTCGGCTTGCCTCAAGGGGCAGGGCCGGTGTAAGCCGGCCTTTTTTTATGCCCCCATGGGGCTCGTTGTTGCGGCTTGCCGCAGTATTGGAGGTATCTTGACTTTTCCGGCTTCCTTTTGTAGGCTATAGTTATGGGAAAACGTGAAAAAGCTCCCTTGGGTTCCAGGGTTGTTGTTACGATTCTCGCCGCCTTTGCGGGTATTGTCGCGGCGGCCATCGGCGTTGGATTGGGATTTACAATGGCGGCAACGGAGAACATCCGCAGTCGCGAGGACTTTCTGGAGTTCAATCCGGCCCTGCCAAGCAGGGTGCTCGACATCAACGGGGAATTAATAACCGAATTCTCGGCGGACGAAAGAAGGGAACTGGTCCCTCTGGACGAGCTTCCCAGGCACCTTATAAACGCGGTTTTGGCACGGGAAGACATAGACTTTTTTAATCACAGGGGTTTCTGCGTAAGGGGTATAGCCCGGGCCGTGACCGGGATAATACAGGGAGTGAACCGCGGCGGCGGCTCCACCATAACCCAACAGGTGGCAGGAACCCTGTTCACGAACCGCAGGGAACCTACCTTCCGCAGAAAGATAATCGAGCTTTGGTGGGCCCTTCAGCTTGAGAGGCGCTACACCAAAAACGAGATACTCGAAATATACATGAACTACATGGTTATGGGACCCGGGGTTTTCGGTGTCGAGGCGGCCAGCAGACACTTCTTTGGCCACAGTGCTAGGGACGTGACGCTTGCCGAGGCGGCGATTCTGGCCGTACAGCTTTCCAGCCCGGCTCGCCATAACCCCCTTCGCCACCCGGACGTGGCCATGGATCGCCAGCGGTTCGTGCTGGACCGGATGGTCTCGTTCGGCTTCGCCACAAGGGAAGAGGCCGACGAATCCTTTAACGAGTTCTGGGGCAATTTCGACTTTACCCGCCCGGATGTCGGGGCGTACCTTGCCGGTACCACCAACAGGGCACCGTGGTTTAGCGAGCTGGTTCGCCGCGAACTGGACGGCATGATGTTCGGCACGATGGACTATTTCCGCGACGGGTTTACCGTCCACACGACGCTGAACCTTAGGCATCAGGAAGCGGCGGAAAGGCACATGGCGGACGGTATAAGAGAGGCAAACCAGAGGGCCCAGGTAGCCGGCGGCGCAAGAATTGGTCAGGCCGAGCACACGATAATGCCGGTCATCGACCTTCTGGCCCTGATGTTCGACATGGGCGGTGTCCATGCGGCGTCGATAGCGCAGGACGAACACAGGGCAATTTCCAGATACACAAACACGATAAACCCGGTTGTTGACATGGCGGCCCTGATATTCGGCATTCCGGAGCTAAGGGTAATTACCGATGCCGGGTTTGCCGAAATACGCCGCCAAAACGAGCGGAGTGATGTTGAGGGAGCCCTAATCACCATCGAAAACAACACGGGGCACATAACCGCCATTGTTGGCGGCTCCGAGTTCAATCAGGAAAACCAGTTCATCCGCGCGACACAGGCAAACGTGCAGACGGGATCGGCCTTCAAGCCACTGTTTTTCTCCGCCGCGCTTGACAGCAGGCATGTAACCGCATCGACGGTTCTGCATGACGCGCCCATCGTCTTCCACAACGAGGACGGCACGCAGTACATACCAATCAACTTCGGGGGAAGATGGAACGGGGCGGTGCTGATGCACCGGGCACTCAACATGTCGTTTAACATTCCAGCCCTTAAGATACTGGACATGATCGGTTTTGACGCGGCGATTGACCGCTCGGCGGCACTGCTCGGGATTACCGACCAGAACCAAATCCGCACGATGTTCCCTAGGGTATACCCCCTAGCTTTGGGCGTAACTTCCACGTCCCCGTTGCGTATGGCAAGGGCCTTCGCGATCTTCGGCAACGAGGGCCGCGAGGTAACCCCCATCGCCATCCGCAGGATAGAGGACAGGAACGGCAGGGTTATACTGGATCCGGAACGGGATATTCTGGATCAGAGACGGCGAAGGGGAAATCCTCAGGTGGTAAGCCCCCAGAATGCCTACATAATGAGCAGGGTCATGCAAAGGACCGGCGAGGGAACCATGGCGACCGCCGCCAGGGAAGCGAACTGGCTACGCTTCAGGGGCGAGGACGGCAGGGATTTTTCAATCCCGGTGGCTGGCAAGACGGGAACCACGCAGAACTGGGCCGACGCATGGATCGTCGGGTACACTCCCTATTACACCACGGCCATATGGTTTGGTTTCGACAGGCCGGGTAATTCCCTAGGCGTAAGGGGAACCGGGGCGGGGCTAGTCGGGCCGTTCTGGGGCAGATATATGAGGGAAATACACGAGGGGCGGCCTCACCGGGATTTTGCGCGTCCCGCGACGGGAATCGTTTATGTCGAGGTCTGTGGCACCTCTGGACAGCTTGCAAGCCCCCACTGCGCCAGGCGCATATCGTTGCCGTTCATGCACGGAAGCCAGCCGACACAGTTCTGCACTACGCACGGTGCCCCGGCATGGTCGGTCGCGGCTATAGACAACCTGCGTACCAGCACGCTTATACTTGACGATGCCATCGCCCGCGTGTCGGTTACCATGCCCACCCTGCCGGACGATCTTTTTCTGGATCTTCCCGCCATTCCCGCCCCGGTCGTAACCCCAAGTCCGGCGGTCGTGGACACCCACCAACCGGCCGTTGTGTCATGGACCCTCGGTAACCCCTTGCTTGACGGGGGAGCCTTCGCGGTTCCCGAGCCGAACATTGAAATCACCCTGCCGCATGTTGAGGAAATGCCTGTTGCGGTGGATACGGGCGTGGACATCCCCGTTGAAACGCCCGTGGACACACCCGCCAGCGTGGTGGACGAATTTTGGATCATAATCGGCGGTGATGCGGACGCCGATACCGACGTTTCGGCAACACCAGGGACAGCGGAGCTGGCGCTTCCGATGAGCAACCCTTTCCTGGATTAGAGAGGCACTAGATGCAGGTGCCAATCAAGGACATCAAGGTCAAAAAGAGAATCCGCAAGGATATGGGCGACATTGGGGTCTTGGCCGACAGCCTAAAGCGCTACGGCCTGATCAACCCCATCGTGATCAGCAAGGGCAACCAGCTTATAGCCGGGCAGCGACGGCTGGAGGCGGCAAAAATGCTGGGTTGGCGCACCATCAACGTGGTAGTCTCGGAAAGCAGGGGCGAGCTTAACCATCTTGAGCTGGAACTCGAGGAAAACATCCAAAGGCACGATTTCAACATGGAGGAAATTGCGTCGGCGACAAGGGCAATATACAAACTACGGAACCCCGGTCTTTTGCGCCGTATTTTTGGCGCGATAGCCTATTTTTTCAGGCGGCTGTTCGGAATAGAAGAGGACATCTAGGGAACCGCGCTTCCCTAGCCCCTGCCGGCCTTTACGCGCAGATCCAGGTCTATCTTCCAGTCGAATATCTTGCCCAGTTCCTTCAGCGCGGCAAGGCGAATATCCCTAATCATCGTGCCTCCCTTGCCTACCACGATCCCTTTCTGGGATTCGCGTTCCACAACGATAAAAGCCCGCACCCACAGTTTGGCGCGGCCGGAGGGGGCTCCGGCGGGGAACTGGGCGTCCACCACCTCGACGCGCAGGGAATGGGGCAACTCCTGTTGCAGGCGGTTGATGGCCTGCTCGCGGATAATCTCCCCGATGCGGAAATCGACTTCCTGATCCGTATAGAATTCCGCGTCGTAAAACGGCTCGCCTTCACCGGCCAGGTCGAACAGCGCCGCCAGAAGCGATTCGGTGCCCTCCCCGCTTTTCGCGGAAACCTCGAAACAGCGATCCCGGCCAAGCCCCGGAAGGTTTTCCGCGAGGAAAACGTGGGCGCGATCCGTATCGGCATTGGGGTCGTCGGTTTTGTTTATGGCGGCAACGGTCCTTTCGGCATGGGGCGCAAGCAGGGCGGCGATGTCCGCCTCCTCCGGGCCGGCGGGGCGCGTGGAATCCAGCACGTAAAGGATTATGTCCGAATCGTCCACGGCCTGACTGGATATGTCCCGCAGCTTCTTGTTGCCCTTTTTTTCCGACTTGTAGCGCCCGGGGGTATCGACAAAAACCAGTTGCCCCTGTTCCCTGTTTACGATGCCGCGTATGGCGTTGCGCGTCGTCTGCGGGACGGCACTGACAATCGACACCTTCCCCCCGCAGAACAGGTTTATAAGGGTCGATTTTCCCGCCGAAGGACGACCCACAACCGCCACAAATCCTGCTTTCATCACAGTACTGTACGACAAAGACCGGGGTTTGTCCATGCTCGTAAAAAGCCCAAAGACACCTTGTGGCATTTCCGTCCGATTCCTGATATAATGCATGGGCTTGAATATGACCGAAAAACTACTGGCTCTTATCGACCGCCACGATTCATTTATCCTCACCACGCATGACCCTGCCGACGCGGACGGGATCGGCGCGCAGATGGTAGTGGCCTGCATTCTAGGGGAACGAAAAAAGCGTTTCCATATCGTCAACGCAAGTCCGGTGCCAGAAAATTTCAGGTTCATGGACGGCGCCGGCATAATCGAGGAATTTGACAGGGACGGGCACGGATCGCTACCCGAGCGATCCGCGCTGATTGTCGTGGACACCGCGGACGAAAACCACATGGGTCAAGTGCGGGAGCTTATAGGCAGATCTCGGGAAGTGTTCGTCATCGACCACCACGAGCCCAAGCCCGGAACCCCGCTGAACGGCATCTATGACGCGACGGCCGCGTCCACATGCGAACTAGCGGTGGAACTGGCCGAGGCCTTGGGAACCACAATCGATTCCCAGACCGCCTTCGCCGCGTACGTCGGCATAGTCTACGACACCGGCTTCTTCGCCTTTCCCAAGGTAGGACAGCGAACCTTCCGCGCCGCCTTGGAACTCGTCCGGCTGGGGGCGAACCCCGGCGAGGCGTACCGCCGGCTGTGCGAAAACGTTCCCGCGCGGGCCCTGCTTCTACAGAAGAAGGCGCTTGCGGGGCTCACCCTACACTGCGGAAACAGGGTCGCGCTCCAGGTACTGCGCCAAAAGGACTTTGCCGAGGCGGACGCGCTGTCCGGGGACACGGACGGTTTCGTCAATTTTCCGCTCAAAACCAGGGACATCCGCGTTTCCTTTTTGGTAAAGGAAACGCCGGAAGGAAAAGTGTGCTGTTCCCTGCGATCCAAGGGCGATCTGAACATGGCAAAGCTCGCCAGGGAACTGGGGGGAGGGGGGCACGTCAACGCCTCGGGCTTTAGGAGCACCGTGGGCCTTGACGAGACCGTCGCAAGAACACTAGCCAAAATAACGGAATACATGGAGGCACAATGAACAGGAAAACATTCCTAACCGTCGCCGTTTTTCTAGCCTGTGCAACCGGAATCGCGGTCTTCGCGTTACGATACCAGGGCGAGATCGAGCATACTGAAAGGCACCGTATGCGCGTCATAGTTCCCTCCGGGGTCGGCACCCCGGGGCAGGGCGTCGCGTCGCCCGAGCACGCCGCGCCGGAGAACACCTATATCCTAAAGGCCCCGATGGAATCCGGCGAGCTTGTCATATCGGTGCTGAATTTCGATTTCGACAACAGCGGTTTCGAGGATCAGGTTGTGGCGTTCCGGGCCGGCGCCTCCCAAGGGAACGGCGGCGAAAGCCCCGTTTCAATCGCGTTTTTTGCGTTCTACGAACGCGCCGCGGGCTATCGCCGCGTCTGGGATCTCCCCACCGCGGCGACGGAGCCCGGGACGGTCTCGCTGTTCACCCTGGATCTTCTGGGGGACCGCAACAACGTAATCATCGTTACCGGAATGAACTACAAGAACGAGCATACCATGACCGTTTTCCGCAGGGGCCCTTTCAACGATCCTTCGCGGCCTTTCGACGTTATCGCGGACATACGAATAGACGGTTCCGTTGCCGTGCGGGAGGTGCAGCGATCCCTGGCCTACCAGCAGGGGATAGCCAGGGGGCAACCCTTTACCATCGTCGCGTCGGGGCGGGATCCGGAATCGGACAACATCCTTGACAGGATCGAACTGTCCTACGCCTTCAACCAGGCAAACGGAATTTACCAGCGCAGCGGCAGGGTTCGCATACCCGGGGCGCGGATAGAACAGGATCGCGTCCGGGCAATCCTTTCCGGCGCCCCTGGGGTGTTCGAAAACTTTATCAGCGATATATGGTACCACGTCACCCCGGAGGGAACCATCGACAGGGACCAGTTTATTTTCTTTGATCCCTCGGGGCGCGAGATTATCTTTTTCGGCGAGGACAGCCAGCAGATTTTTGTGTGGCAGCATTCCAACACCACAAGACAGGGCATCTTTATTTCCAGCTATAACAGCACCGTAACGGCAATGCGCCGCCGCGTGAACATAGAGCTGGAATCCATGGACAGCATCCGCGTCACGGTGACCGACGACAGAAGGCAAAGGGTCGGGATCCCCCCCCCCTGGAGCGGATCGTACCGGCGGGCCGGTGCCGTCCTAAGGGCCATGTCGGAGGAAAACCTTGCCATGGCCCCGCACAAGGACGCGATCTTTGACAGCCCAATAGGAAGGCTGCGCTTCATGCCAAACGGGGAATTCGAGTTGAGCGCGCACGGCTCGTTTTCCAGGGGCAGGTATATTTTTTTCCAAGCCAGCGGCAGGGATCTTCTGGAACTGCGCCCCCATCAGGACTACCTTGGAACGCCCGTCTCCGCGACGCCCGGCGGAAACGCCGAGAGGCGGCAGGTTTTCCATGTTACCAGTATAAGCAGGAACGCGCAGGGCCGCCCGGACGCGGCGCCGCAATACATGAGCCTTTCCCGGGTTCGCCTGGGAGCCTCCGGCATCCATGATCTGCACGAAGCGCAAATCGTTTTGACCAGGGCGGAATAAACTGCCCATGACGGTGGAACGCCTGCGGGTATTCTTTCTGGCGTTGCTTCTCCTGCCCGCCGCCCTGCTTCCCGCCCGCGAGATCGAGGTTTTCGTCGAGGACGTCGAGCTTAACCTGCCCCTCGAAGGCGCGTTGGTGCGCCTGCCGGACGGCAGGCAGTATGTCTGCGACGAGGACGGCAGAGCCGTGTTTTCCGTGCCGCCCGGCGCGCAAATGCTGATCCAGGTAAGCTACCCCGGATACGACACGGCAAGGCTGGTCATCACGCCCGGGCAGGATCGGTACACAGTCGGGCTGTGGCTTTCCGGCGTAATGGAAGGCAGGGAGCTGGTCGTCGAGGCGACAAGACCGGGGGGTGGCGGCGAAACCGTAACCGGGCGCAGCGTCGCCGTCGCGGGACGGGAAATATCGCAGACGGCCGAGATCGGAATCGTCGAGGACGTGATGGCCACGATAAGGCTGCTTCCGGGCGTCGGCTACGCGGGAATGTTCAACGCCCAGCCAAGCATACGTGGCGGCGACCCCGGGGACATGAGGGCGGTACTGGACGGTTTTTATGTCTTTAACCCTTTCCACTGGGGCGGCGGTTTTTCGATTTTCGATCCGCGCATGGTTCAGAGCGCCCAGCTTTCCCACGGCGTGTTTTCGACGCGCTACGGACACACCATTTCCGGCCTGTTGGACATAAGGACAAAAAACCCCTCCCCCACCGGGGTCGAGTTCGAGGTGGGCGCAAGCTCCAGCGCGGCAAGCTTCGGGCTGTCGCTTCCCATTGGGGGGAGAGGGGGGGTACTGTTCATGGGGCGCGTCACCTACTACGATCCGGTTATCGCCCTGGCACAACAGCTTTCCAGGTTTTACGATCGGCTTGACGCGGTAAACTTTATACGGGTTGCCCCGTACATCAGAAGCGGAACCATTACGGGCAGCTACCGCATTTCCGACAGGCTTGAGTTTGGCGGCACCGCTTTCTGGGGCATGGACGGGGTCGGCGTAAATTTCGATGACAACAGTTTAACGGATCCCCCCGCCGGCGGCACGGCCAGGGGAAACCGCGTAAGCGCGGAACTGGACTTCATCAACTACCAGGGCTTTCTGACCGGCAGGCTTTTATGGAATCCCAGGAACGACATGCTTCTGCGCTTTGCCACGGGGCTCGGCTACATGAACACGGTAATCGAGGGCGAGATGCGGACGGACTTCGACGAAAGGTTTTCCCTGGCCAATCCCTTGTGGATCCGCCTGCACCACCTCTTAGGCGTTGGCCAGCACCTTCGCCATTCCACCAGGGATCATATCCAGCAGTCGGATACCATGCTCAACGCGCAGGGACGCACCGACTTTGACTGGGAGTTAGGCGACGGCCTGCTGCTTGCCGCGGGGGTACAGGGAAAGTTCAGCCGGTTCAGGCAGACGGGCGTCCAGCAGGGACGCTGGCAAAGATGGCTTGGCAATTTTTCTCAGGAAGAAAGAGAAAGGATTTTTTATTTCCTGGGTGTTGCCCCCGATGCTACCCTTGAGGACGGTCGCCCACTCCGCCCTTATCTTGAACGCAGACTGATGGTCAGCATTCCGGTCACGCACGAGCCCGACGCGCGGAACATGATGTTCGCGACCTCCGGATACGTCCTTGCCGAATACCACACCCCGGACAGAAGGCTGAGCGCGGAAGCCGGCCTAAGGGTGGACCACTACTACGTAATAGGAAAGGGCTTTTCCCTGGGAACTGTGCCCGCGCTGAACCCCCGGATCCACCTTGACTTTAACGTGTTCAGAAACCGCCGGATAATCGAGTCCATGAACATCGCCGTGGGAACCGGGCTTTTCTCCTCGATGAACAACGCGGTGTTCGCGGCGGAGCAGCGTTTCGCGATAGACGAGCTAAGGCCAAACCGATCCTGGTCTTCCGTTCTGGGAACCAGGTTAGACTTTCCAGAGGGCATTAGCCTCAACATAGAAGCCTACTACCGACACATATTCGACAGGATGTACGTCCCGATAAGCATTACCCCCGAGGGCGAGCCGGCCGCCAGGCCCAACTTCGACGGCCGGGGAAGGGTCTGGGGAATCGACCTTATGCTGCGAAGGGTGCAGTCCCGGCGGCTGGACGGCTGGCTTTCGTACTCGTTCAACTGGACAAGGCTCCTGGATCCCGACGGCGGGGACGCAGCCATGGGAATGTCAGGCGGAACGCGGGCCGGCTGGCATTTTCCCTCCTACCATCGTTTCCACAACCTGAACCTGGTTCTTAACTTCAGGCCCGCCCCGCGCCTCAACATTTACACCCGCCTTGGCCTTGCCAGCGGGATGCAGCTAGCCAGGCGCGACGGCGACGAACCCGAGAGTTTCCCAGTGTACGTGTTCAACCCCGACGCCCCAGAGAAAAGCTATTTCATCATAAGGTACTTCTGGCCTTCCGTGCTGGACGAAAACAACCGCACAAGCCCCAGCCTTCCCATGGACGTAAAGTTTTCGATCTTCGGCGGGAATTCCAGGGGCAGGACGATGGCCCGATGGGAGGTTTACGTCGCCGTGGAGAACGTCCTTGGCCTTCTGTCCTCGCAGTTGGGGCTGTCGCAGGGAAACACCGGCTTCGATCAGTTCACAGGCCAGGCCAGCCAGGGAGTCCACGCCGCGACCTACCAGATACCCATTCCGATACCCTCGTTCGGGTTCAGGATCACGTTTTAGGAGCACGAAAGTGAAAAAAGGCATTGCCGTTTTGGTGGCGCTGTTTTGGCTGTTTCCGTACACGGGCTGTGTTTCCATGGTGGAAAGGACGGGGCGGATCCTGGACGGCTCCGCCTTTGCCGAAAGGGTGCGGGCCACTTATAGCGCGAGAGGAAGCGGCCTGGAAATACGAGAGGTAAGGGCCAGGGACGGGGAGTACTCGCTGGTCATCCTGCCGGAACGGTTTCCCTCGGTACAAATCCGCGCCTCCGCGCCGGACGACGCCGGCCGGTTCATCCTTCTGTCCCTGGACTACCTGGACGGCAACGAGCACGGCTGGAACGAGTTTCGCCTGGATCTTTTCGGATCGGGCAGTTTCGTCCGGCCAAACGGCACCGGAAGGGGCGAGGCAACGTTCTCGGTTGCCCGGGGATTCGAGCCGGTGCAGATTTCCTCCGGCCGGATACGCCGCTACGACACCCGCATAACCGGGAACGAGGCGCTGACCTACCTTCGCAACCGCCACGAGCGCATCCTCGTCCTTACCGAATGGATGCGCGACCAGGAACCCGCGACCGGGGGCTTCGAGAGGCACTGGGGCCCAATACTGTTTCCGGAGCTTGCCCGGCGAAGGGACAGGCCACGGGAATGGCTGCGGCCGGACGACGCCAGGGTAAGGGCGGAAAGCGTAAGCTGGAACACCGGCTACACGGAACGCACCTTTCCGGAACCGCTGTGGAACGTGCGAAACTCCGGCACGCTGCTGCGGGACTGGGAAGAGGCCCTGGAATGGATCCGCCTGAAATACGAGTGGAACGCCCTTGCGGAAACGCTTGCCCGGGAAACCGTTTTGGCCAGGGGCAGGTGACCGCCGTTCCGTATTGCTTTTTTTCGTTTCAAGTGGCATTATTAGAGTTATGATCAAACCTGTAGCTAAGCTAATAGTCGCCCTGAACAGCAACCTGGGAAAAAAGCAGGTCGCGGCGGGATTTGCCTGGGGCCTGTTTTTCGGCCTGATTCCGGCCGGGAACGTGTTTTGGGTCGTTTTGTTCGTGGTTTCCTTCATGTTCAAGCACCACCATGCGTCAAAAATGCTGGTCATGCTCCTGCTTCAGCTTGCCTCGGGGGTCGTGGCGCCCTTGGTTGACATCGTCGGCTGGGAAATTCTGTACGTCGAGGCCCTGCAGCCCTTTTTCACCGAGCTTTACAACATGCCCTTCGTGCCCATGACCAGGTTCAACAACACCCTGGTCGCCGGCGGGCTTGTAATAGGGACCGTCCTTTGGCTGCCAGTTTTCCTCCTTGTCTGCGCGCTGGTCCCGGCGTACCGGAACACCCTCGCGCCAAAAATCAGGAACCTTAAAATCGTCAAAACCATCAAGGGCGTGCCCATCGTTTCCAAGCTGGCAAGCGCCGTGGCTAAAATCTCCGGCATAGACGACGTATTCTAGACAAGGAAGGAGGACATTATGGCAAAGAAAGCGCCGCGCTTTTTCAGGAGAACCCTGTCCGAAGCGCAACTGCAAAAAAAATACCTTAGGTTCATAGAGCAGCTTGACGACAAGGATTTCATCAAGTCGTGCTATGCCAAGGACGACGAGGGATTTCTCCAGATTAGGAATGACCTGGACAAAAAGGACATCAAACGGCTAAAGGATTTGGTAAAGGCCATCAAGGGCAACCGCAAGTTCGCGGTAAAGATTATACCGCTTGGGCTGGCGGCGGCGGCGATCGCCGGCATCGTGTTTTTCTTTACCGTAATGGCGAACCCGCTTTTGCAGAGAGCCATGGAAGCCGGGCTGGAGGCGATTTTCGAGGCGCGGGTAAACGCGAGCCGTTTTAGGATCAGCCTTCTTAGTTTCGAGATTGGCATGGACAGCCTTACCATCGCCGACAGGGACCGGCCCATGCAAAACCTGATCCAGTTCGACAGGATGGCTATAAGCCTTAAGCCCCAGGCCATGCTGAGGGGCAGGGTTTACATCGAGGAAATCCGCGCGGACAGCATCCGCTTTGGCACCGAAAGAATCGTGTCCGGCGCACTGCCGGCCAGGCAGAGAGCCCAAAGGGAGCCCAGGGAACAAAGGCCCAGGCCGGAGTTCCAGATCCCGCCCCTAATCGACATCCAGAATTTCGACGCCATGGATCTCCTTACCCGGGAATTTGAAAGGCTCCAAACACCGAGACTCTACAATTACGCGATAGAGGCCTACGAAGCCTCCGTCGCCAGGTGGCAGCAGGAGCAGGAGGCTGGCAGAAGGCGTATAGGCGAACTCCAGACCCTGGCGGAGCCGCTACTGCGAATAAACGTGAACGATTTCCAGGTCGTGGACGTGGCCACCGCGGAACAGACCCTTAACCAGATCCGCACGACCATAAACGACGTAAACGCGATGGTTTCCACGGTACAGTCCCTACAGGAAGACGTAAACCGCATAGTGTCGGGCGTCCAGTACGACATAGACAGCGCAAGGGCCCTGGAACAGAGCGCCAGAAACGCCTTTTCGGCGGACTTCAACCATTTGCGCTCCTTCGTCGACCTGGGCGGCGGCGCGGTGCTGGAGGTGCTAGAGCCGGTCGTGATGGGCATCCTGACCGACTCGGTGGAAACCTACCTCAACTACGGCAGGCGGGCCCTGGAGGTGCTTGAGCAGGTCAGGGCCATGCAGGAAAGGCTCCCGCGCAGATCCGAGGAGGAGGCGCGGGAACGGGCGCAGAGGTTCCGCGGGCGGGACGTGCCCTTCCCTACCAGGCAGTACCCGCGTTTCTTCCTGGGCGTCCTGGCGACCGACGTACTCACCCCCGGCGGCTGGCACTGGGGTTTCGACCTTAGGGGCGTCAGCTCGAACCCGGATCTTTCCGGAAGGCCGGCGACGCTTGCCCTTTCCCTGGCCGAAACCGGCGACGGCCTCCGGCGCAGCGGCGCGTTCCAGGGCCGCGCGGATTTCAGATCCGCAGTGGAGGAGCGTTTCAGCGTGGAGCTTAGCGGCGGCGGCTTTCCCGTCGGTATAAGCGCGGGGCTAAACCAGATTGGGGTTGGCGGCTTTTACGGGGACGCTTCATTTAACGTGAACCTAGCGGGATTCCCCGGCGGCGGTTTCCAGAGCGGCGGGGACATCTCTTTCGCCCAGGCCAGGCTTACAAACCCGGGAAACACCTTCGCCCAGGCCGCGGACGAGGCGATAAGGCAGGTCGCCGCGGTGCAATTCGGGATCAGCTACGAGCACGTGGTTGACGGAAGCGATCTCTTTTCGGTGACGACCAATTTCGGCGAGATTCTAAGGACCGCAATGGAAAGGATCGTAAGCCAGTACCTGCGGCAGGCGGAGGAGGCCCTCGAAAGAGCTCTGCGGGCCAAGATCGAGCGGCACATCGACGGAAGGTTCCTTGGCAGGGAGGAGCTGGATCTGGTTTTCGGCGCCATCCGGGGAGACCAAACCGCGGTGAACGCGCTTAGGGGCAGCCTGGACAGCAAGAGGAGCGAGCTGGAGGAAAGGCTCAGATCCGCGGCGGAGGACGCGGCCAGGCGGGTCGCGGACCAGGCCAGGGAGCAGGCGCAGCAGGCGATCCAGGGCGCGCTGGAAAGCCTGCCCGTGCCGGCGGTGCCGCCGGTGCCGGGCCTGCCGACGCCGCCCGCGCTTCCGGGGTTCCCCAGGCGCTGAACCCGCCGGGTGTATATCCATGAAACACGACTTTGACGAGCAGATCGACAGACGCGGCACCAACTCGATAAAGCACGACTTCGCCGCCGAATACGGCAAGCCGGAAGGCCTTATCCCGCTGTGGGTAGCCGACATGGATTTCAGGACGGCCCCCTGCGTCACCGAGGCGCTTGTCAGGTCGGCGGAGCATTCCGTGTTCGGCTACTCGGAGGCGAAAAAGAACGGCGCGTATTTTGCCGCCCTGCAGAAATGGTTCGCGCAAAGGCTCGGCTTCCGGGCAAGCCCGGAATGGCTGGTAAAAACACCAGGGGTCGTGTTTGCCCTGTGCTCGGCGATAAGGGCCTTTACCGAGCCGGACGACGCCGTTTTGATCCAGACCCCGGTGTACTACCCATTCAAGGAAACCGTCGAGGCCAACGGGCGAAGGCTTGTGGCGAACCCCCTTGCATACGCAAACGGCAAATACCAGATCGACTTTGACGATTTTGAAAACAAAATAGCCGCGAACAACGCAAGGCTTTTCATCCTGTGCAGCCCCCACAACCCGGTGGGCAGGGTGTGGACAAAGGACGAGCTGACACGGATGGGGGAAATATGCCTAAAGCACGGCACGCTGGTCGTGTCCGACGAAATACACTGCGACTTTGTTTACGGCGACAACAGGCACACGGTGTTCGCGGCGATAAGCGAGGCGTTTCTTAACAACTCGATTCTATGCACCTCGCCAAGCAAAACCTTCAACCTGGCCGGGCTTCAGACGGCGAACATCCTTATCGCCGACGCAAGGCTTAGGCAAAAATTCAAAAGGGAAATAGGCAAGGCTGGCTACAGCCAACTGAACACGATGGGGCTTGTCTCATGCCAGGCGGCCTACGAAAGCGGCGGCGAATGGCTGGACGATCTTCTCGTGTACCTGTGGCGAAACTACGAATACGCAAAAAAATTCATCAACACCAACCTGCCAAAAATCCGCCTGGCCGAACTGGAGGGGACGTACCTTTTGTGGCTGGACATGAACGCGTACGGTTTTTCGGAAACCGAGCTTGACAAAATCATTGTCGAAAAAGCCAGCCTTTGGGTCAGCAAGGGCAGCGCTTTTGGGGAAGACGGCAAGGGATTTATCAGGATAAACATTGCCTGCCCTTTGCACGTGCTTAAAAAGGCGTTAGGACAACTGGCCACCTGCCTGACCCACAACCCGCTATTGACAAGATGGCACGTGTAGTGTACACATGAACCTACCATGGAAACAAGCACGCTCTGCGTACACGGCGCGGAAAACAATACAAGCAACACGGGCGCGGTAACGGTTCCGATTTACCAAACGGCGATGTACGCGCACCCCGGAATCGGCAGAAGCACGGGCTACGACTATTCAAGAACCCAAAACCCGACAAGGGAATACCTGGAAAAAACCATTGCAAATTTGGAGGACGGCCATGGCGCGCTTGCGTTCCCGACCGGAATGGCCGCGGAGACCGCCGTTTTGGAACTGTTCCGTTCGGGCGACCGCATTATCGCGTCGGACGACTTGTACGGCGGCACGGTCAGGCTGTTCGACAACATGGCCGCGAACCGGGGCATAAAAACCGATTACGCCAACACAAGCAGCCTAAAGGACATCGAGGACGCCGTAAAACCAGGCACCAAGGCAATCTTTATCGAAACCCCCACGAACCCAATGATGAAGGTTACCGATATCGCCGGGGTCGCCGCCATCGCAAGGAAGCACAACCTTTTGCTTGTCGTTGACAACACTTTTCTGACGCCAGTTTTCCAAAAACCGATACCCCTTGGCGCGGACATCGTCGTTCACAGCGGCACCAAATACCTGGGCGGGCACAACGACACCCTCGCCGGATTCATCGTATGCGCGGACGGCAAAATCGAGGAAAAGCTAAGATTTATTCACAACAGCACAGGATCGTGCCTTTCGCCGTTCGACAGCTACCTGATTATAAGGGGCATAAAAACCCTGGCGCTGCGGATGAAAAAGCACGAGGAAAACGCGCTGGCGATCGCCGACTGGCTACGTTCGCACCCCAAGGTCAAAAAGGTGTTCTATCCCGGCCTGGCGGACCATCCCGAACTGGAAATTTCAAAAAAACAGTCGTCCGGCTTTGGCGGCATGATTTCCTTCGAGACCGACGGCGAGGCCACCGCGGTAAAGGTTCTTGAAAAAGTAAAACTGATACTGTTCGCCGAAAGTCTCGGCGGCGTGGAAACACTCGTCACGTACCCGCTGACCCAGACCCACGCGGACCTGCCAAAGGAAAAACGCGAGCGCAATGGCATAAACGGGCGGCTTCTGCGCTTGTCGGTGGGCATCGAGGACGCGGGCGACATAATCGGGGACTTGAAACAGGCTCTGGAATAACGGCGAAAAGCGGCGCGACTGCTCGAACCGGGGTTTCTCCTGGTACGCGCCGCCCTATGGCGGAAGGGAAAAAACGATGTTAAGAAAGCTAAAGACCACGGCCAAAACCTTCGCCCAGCACCTCTTCATAACCCTGGACTTCTTTAACAGGAACGGTCTGGCGAACCATGCCGCTGCCGCGGCCTACGGCTTTCTGCTTTCGGCCGCACCCATGATCCTGATAGTCTCGTTTTTCCTGGTTCGCGCCTTCCGCGCCGCCCCGCAGGCACTAACGCCCTTTCTAAACATCCCCTCCGGCGAAAACTGGCCAGCCCTGGAGGAACTGATCTCCATGCCCCCAGGTATCCCGACCCTTGTTTCCATTATCGGCATTCTATGGGCCGGCAGAATCTTCGCCGTTTCGCTGCACCGGGGTTTGAAAATCGTTTTCGTGGGAAAGAAAAAGCGGAATCCCGTAACGGACAACCTGGTAACCCTGGCTATCGAATTCACGATACTGGTCGTTATGCTGGCGGTAATCCTGGGATCCAGGGCCGCCAGGCACCTTTACAGCACGGCCGGGGGTTTCCGAAGCGCGCCGTTCCCCTACGTTTTAGAATTCCTATCCAGCCACCAAACCCTTCAGCTTGTCCTCTTGGGGATCCTTTTGTACTTCGCGTACCGGGCAATCCCGGCAAACCCACCCAGCAGGCTTTCCGCCCTTTTCGGCGGCGTTTTCTGTGTGGTCGCCTACGGTGCCGCAACAACACTGATCGGGCTATTGCAGGGACAACCAGGGTACAACTTTCTTGAGGGCGCTCTTGGGGATCTTTTCGTTCTGCTGGCAAGCATATACTTCTTCTTCCTGTTTTTCTTTCTGGGCGCCCAGTTCGCCGCCGTAACCAATTCCTTCGACGCGCTTTTTTTCCTGCGGCTTAGGGAAACAAGAATTAAGGCGGCGGGAAACGGCAAAGCCCCAAAGCCAGCGGACAGGCTGTTCCGATCCACCGACGGAAAGCTGAAAAAGTATTACCGGTTTTACCGCGCGGGCGAAACGGTACTGTCGAAAGGGGATTTGGGAACCAGTGTTTACTTCCTTCTGGAAGGCGAGGCGGAGGTGCTGTTGCCATCCCTGAACGAACCCGGGGATTCCGCCGGCACCCTGCAAGCTGGCACCTTCCTCGGCGAGATGGGCTACCTGCTTTCGGAGAGCCGTACCGCGACGATAAGGGCAAAAACCGACCTGGCCGCCCTGGAACTGCCGCCGCAGCTTTTCGAAACAATCCTGGACAGCGACGTAAACCTGGATCGCTCCATTATAGAGAACCTGTCCAGCAGAATAAAAAATGACAACGAACGGATCGCGGCCTTAAGCCGCAACATTGCCCAGGGCAATCTTGCCCCGCCGCCCGCTTGAAAAAAAATCCGTTTTCGGCTTTACTTAAACTCAAATTCCCCAGGAGGCTGCTATTATGTCAAAGTTGTTCGTCCCGAAAGGCTACCGATCCGCGCTCTCGCTCTACGAAACCCAAACCGCGGTAGGACACATCAAAAGAGTGTTCGAGGACAAGCTGTCCGAAGCCCTCAGCCTTAAGCGCGTTTCCGCCCCGCTGTTCGTGGATCCAAAAACCGGGCTGAACGACGACCTCAACGGCATTGAACGCCCCGTGGAGTTCGAAGTACTGCAAACGCAAACAAATGCGCAGATCGTCCACTCGCTGGCCAAGTGGAAACGCATGGCCTTGCACAAATACGGCTTCCCTGTCGGCGAGGGTCTGTATACCGACATGAACGCAATTCGCCGCGACGACGACATGGACAACCTGCATTCCATATACGTTGACCAATGGGACTGGGAAAAAGTGATCGACCGCGACTCGCGCAACGAGCAAACCCTGAAAAACACGGTAACGGCAATCGTCGGCGCGATCTGCGACACCGCCGACAAATTAAGGGAGCTATTCCCGACCCTGGCAACGAACCTTTCCAGGGAAGTAAAATTCGTCACGGCGCAACAGCTCGAGAACGCATACCCCAGCCTAACCCCCAAGGAACGCGAGGATGAATACCTTAGGGAACACAAAACCGCGTTCATCATGCAGATTGGCGACACCCTGGAATCCGGCGAAAAGCACGGCGGGCGAGCACCTGACTACGACGACTGGACGATGAACGGCGACATCATGTTTTGGGACGAGGTGCTGGAGTGCGCGATCGAGATTTCCTCGATGGGCATTCGCGTCGACGAGAAATCACTGGACGAGCAGCTCCGGAAAACCAGGTGCGACAACCGCCGGAACCTGACGTACCACAGAATGCTTCTAGAGGGGAAACTTCCGCTTACCATAGGCGGCGGCATAGGACAGTCAAGGCTGTGCATGTTGCTGCTGCAAAAGGCGCACATCGGCGAGGTGCAAGTATCCCTTTGGGACGAGGAAACGCTGTCCAGTTGCAAGGACGCGGGAATAATACTATTGTAAGACAAGGACGGGGGCGGATACGATGACGAATGATATTAAGGATATTTCAACGCTGTTCGGCAGCATGGTCTTCAACGAATCGGTAATGCGCTCCCGCCTGCCCAGGGCATCTACAAGGCGCTGAAAAAAACGATGTCGCGAGCATCGTACCAGCGTGCATCGGTTACCAAAACGAACTTGCGGAACTCCTGCAACGCAAACTTGCCCTAGGCGGCACACACGACTACGACACATCGCTGGAAGCGCATTTGCTGGGTAGTATCTCTAAGCTATCGGGGTGTTTGTTAAAGAAGCTGACCTTACTTGAAAATGCGCTAAGCGAATCCGAGACTGCGGTCTATAGGGAGATTCTGGTCAAGACAGTTTTCTACCGCGACAGTGCTTTCACGGCAATGTCAGATTTGCGGGTCACGGTTGACAAGCTGGAAACGCTGGTGTCAAAAAAACACTGACCATTTCCAGTATACGGGGAAATATTTTACAGCGTGTGATGGGATGATACGGAAGGAAGCCGAACAGGTTTTGTTAGTGTGTGTTAGACCATTTTTTATTACGGTTTGATTTATTCTATACAACTGGTATTTGTTGAACCAATAAAATCTCGATAAGCAATTTTTATTCCCTCAGCCAAACCTATTCTAGGTGAAAAACCCAAGGCAGCAATCCTAGAAATATCCAATAATTTACGCGGAGTACCGTTCGGCTTTGAAGCATCCCATTCAATACGACAAACCCTGCTTGGGGTTTCCTCGTACACTACATCCCGAACCTTCTCAGCCAATTCCTTAATTGTAATATCCGTGCCACTACCGATATTAACGAAATCACCAGCAGGGTTTGACAAATCGCAGGCATCGTTGTTTTGCATTAACATGATCAAAGCTTCCGCCAAATCGGAGCTAAACAGAAACTCTCGCCTCGGCGACCCATCGCCCCAAAGAGTTACCACTTCGGAATCTGAAACTTTCTTCGCTTCATGAAATTTGCGAATAAGGGCGGGCAAAACATGAGAACCATTGGGATCATAGTTATCGCCAATGCCATACAAATTGGTGGGCATGACCGAGAGAAAATTTGTCCCATATTGCCTATTATAATAGGCACAAAGCTTAATTACGCTAATTTTCGCCACAGCATAGGCCTCGTTGGTTGGCTCTAGCAAATCTGACAAAAGGCATTCCTCTTTCATTGGTTGAGGTGCAAGCTTGGGATAAATACAGGACGAGCCAAGATTGAGGAGCTTCTTCACCCCAGTTTTGTACGCGGCGTGAATCACGTTAAAACCAATTATCGTATTCTCATATATGAAATCGGCAGGGTAGGTCGAATTTGCTCCAATACCACCGACCTTAGCAGCGGCAAGGAAAACAAATTCAGGTTTTTCCTTTTCAAAAAAAACATTTACCGCCAACTGATCAAGCAGATTCAATTCGCAGAGAGATCTTGTCAACAGATTGGTATACCCGTCACTCTGCAAACACCGCATTATCGCACTGCCAACCAATCCACGATGCCCAGCGATATAAATTTTTGCGTTTTTTTCCATGAGTTACATATTCCCTTGTTACTCGTAATAGTTTTCCGTCGCGTACCCAGCCTCTTTTAAGTGGACCTCACGGCGCGCAAGCGTCACATCCTGCTCCACCATCATTCTAACAAGCTCCGGCAACTTGACCCTAGGTTCCCAGCCCAGTTTTTGCTTTGCCTTGGACGGATCGCCTATCAGCAAATCGACCTCGGCGGGGCGGAAGTAACGCGGATCTATTTCCACCAGAACCTTGCCGTTTTTCCGATCAATACCCTTTTCATCTACGCCCTTTCCTTCCCAAGTCAAATCGATATCTACCTCCTTGAAAGCCATGGTAATAAAATCCCTGACAGTAGTGGTAACCCCAGTGGCCATGACATAATCATCCGGTTCTGGTTGCTGGAGCATCAGCCACATCAGCTCGACATAGTCACCGGCAAAGCCCCAGTCCCGTTTGGCATCTACGTTACCCATGTACAACTTATCCTGCAAGCCAAGGCTGATGCGAGCCGCCGCCCTGGTAACTTTGCGTGTAACAAAGGTCTCGCCGCGGATTGGGCTTTCATGGTTAAAGAGGATACCGTTACAGGCGTACATCCCATAGCTTTCCCTATAGTTCACCGTGATCCAGTAGGCGTACATTTTAGCCACGGCGTATGGGCTGCGGGGGTAGAAGGGAGTGGTTTCCTTTTGGGGAATCTCCTGAACCTTACCATAAAGCTCTGAGGTGGACGCCTGATATATGCGAACCTTCCTTTCCATGCCGAGGATCCGAATCGCTTCCAGCAAGCGTAAGGTCCCGACACCGTCTGTGTCGGCGGTATACTCTGGAACCTCGAAGGAAACCTGCACATGGCTTTGGGCACCGAGATTGTAAATCTCGTCCGGCCGCACTTGCTGGATTATACGGACAAGGTTCGAGGTGTCGGTCAGGTCGCCGTAGTGAAGGATAAAACGTTTGTCTTCCACGTGCGGATCCTGGTATAGGTGATCTATGCGCTGTGTATTGAAGCTGGAGGCACGACGTTTTATGCCATGGACTTCGTAGCCTTTTTTTAGGAGGAATTCGGACAGGTACGCGCCGTCCTGTCCGGTTATGCCAGTGATTAACGCTTTCTTCATTATTGCATTGCCCCTACATTTTGGAATCAAGAAATTTTCCTGTTTCTTGATGATTAAATTCCGATATCATATAATTAAAAAGTCTTATCAATTCAATGCGTGACCATGAACCTTTCTTCCGAAAAGAATTTATCGTATCTTCAAATATTTTTAGTTTTTCCTCTTCGTATATAGCTTCATTTTTGATGATACCTACAGCACTGAAACGATTCATATCAAGTTTTTCGTTTTCGGTATAAAATTCTTCTATGCTTTTTTCACCAGTAGTATCACTTTTAAAGAAATATACTGGATATTGCTTGTTCGTTTTTAATTCCTGCACACGTATTCTAGCTTCTTCCTCAGTCGCGCATCTGACTGGTTCATACCCAAGATAATGTAGATATCGTTCCGCGATCTCACTAAAAGTTATCAGATTAAGATTATGATCGAGTTTCGGGAAAAAAATATCACGGTTTTCCCCAAACAGGCAAGACAGAAGGCACAGTTCCCCAGATTCCTGTGGAGTCACAAAATACCTGCGTACATCATTGGGTGCGGAAAGGGGCTGTCCCTTTTCCATGCGCCTATTAAAACCGTAAAGAAGACTACCGTCCGAAAAGGCAACATTCGCAAAACGGGCCGTAGAAACTGGTATTTCCAAGGAACGGCGCATCAAAAACATTTCCATTATACGTTTCGAAGCCCCCATCATATTGACTGGATTCGTTGCCTTGTCGGTAGAGACACAGAAATATTTTTTCGCATCTTTTTTTTTCGCTAGCTGTATAGTCTTATCAGTATTGAAGATATTCACATCCACCATCCGCATCAGGGTGAATAGATCCTTCTCGCTACGCACATGCTTGAGAGCGGAAAGATTAAAAATATAGTCATATCCCTGCCCATTCTTCATGAATGAATCGAAAATATCGGAACCACAGTCAATCACAAACGTGGCAAATTCCCCCTTGGTATAACCCAAGGAACTTCGAATATCACGCACAAGTTCCACCATGTTATTTTCACTAATATCTACTACATGAAGTAACTTTGGGTTGCGTTTGAATAATTCGTATACTACTGCCGAGCCAATAGAACCCGCGCCACCTATCACAAGAAAACGAGACGATGCTACAACAGCAGACAATTCCATTTCGTTATAGGACATATCCCTTGAAAACAATGGCTCATTACGACCAAGGAGAGAGAGAATATCCTGCATATTAATCTACCCTTACACTACTTGGAATGTTCGCTAAACGATCCGCAATATACTCGGCACTAGGCATTTTTGTATGTTGATAACATCGATATGGAGGTAATGTATGGAGTAATGTCCATGCAGGTCGTGTCTGAACACCATTGTTGTTTGAGTATTCAAGAAAATCATTGCGTTGCTTGTTAGTATCAAACAAAATGGCATTTAACCAATAATTTGATTTTGTATTGTCAGGCTCAGTAATAAATTTGATATTCATTGAGTCAAAATAATTTTTATATATACATGCCGTTTCTCTTTTATTTTTAAGTATGGTATCAAAATATTCAAGTTGAGCGACCCCAATTGCCGCGTTGAGGCTAGGCATCCTAAGATTGTACCCAACCTCGTCATGAAAGAATTCCCATCGATGAGAGCGTTTTGCTGTTGTCGAAATATAGCGTATCCTATCGGCAATCGTTTCATCATCGGTAACAACCATGCCACCACCACCCGTTGTCACCAGTTTGTTTCCATTGAAGCTAAATACCCCAGCCTTACCAAAAGTGCCAGTATGCTTTCCCTTATAAAAACTCCCCAAAGACTCAGCAGAATCTTCGATAAGTAATAATAAATATTTGTCGCATATTTCTTTTATTTTTTCTATATTTGTAGGATGCCCGAATGTATGCATTGGCATGACCACTTTTATCTGCTTATCTGTTATTTTATTGTAACATTTTCCATCGACAATTACGGCGTGTTCCTCCAAAAAATTCAGAAGACTTTCTGGCGACATACCGAGAGTATTTCGCTCTATATCCACAAACACAGGTGTGCCTTGTGCATGTACAATTGACGCAGATGTAGCCACAAAAGACAAAGACTGGGTTATAACCTCATCACCAGGTTTTATCCCCACAGCCAACAACAATAGGTGTAGAGCAGATGTTCCATTTGCTAAAGCCACAGCATGTTTTGCTCCTGTTATTTCCTTTATCATATTTTCCATATCAGCAACAAAGCGACCAATATAAGAAACATATTTTGTGTCAATACACTCTAGTAAATATTTTTTCTCATTTCCTGAAAATTCAGGGCAATGCAAAAGAACAGGGTTTTGCTTCGGATAGAGATTTTTTATGCACGCAATTATTTCTTGATTAACAGACATGCTTATTATTCCCTAGGTTCACATCAAGTCCATATGATTACCAATTTACTAAAAATCATCTAATTTATGATATTTAATTGGCTTAGCAGGTACACCCACTGCCGTACAATTATCGGGAATATCACTTACCACCACAGCTCCCGCGCCGATGATAACATTCTTACCTATTGATTTCTGTTGGATGATATTTGTACCCACTCCAATTTCAGCATGTTTTCCAATTGAAACATTTCCAGATACAGTGGTACTTGGTAATATGGTAGAAAAATCAGCTAAAACAGAATCATGTCCTATAACAGAATTATTCATCACCAAAACAAAATCACCCAACGTAACATTTACTGTAATTATCGCAGAAAAACAAATGATACAGCCCTTTCCCATTTTTATATCATCAGAACACTTAGCGTTATCGGCAACAATGTTTGGAAAAACAACATTGCATCTTGTGCTATATTTAGCAACCGCCCTTTCCCTTGCTTTTGGGTTTCCAATACAAATAACTAGATTTACTTTTTTTTGATAATTAAGTAACCATATATCATCACCTAACACAGGATAACCATTTATTGTTTTTCCCTTCAAAGAAAGATCGTTGTCTACGAATCCTAGTATTTTATAACGATTAAATCGCCTATTTATTTCCGAGATAATGAAGACCATCTCGCGTCCAAAACCACCAGCACCCAAAATCACTAACTCTTCACACAAATTCATAGTACTACCCTTTATTATCGTATAAAAATTTTTAGTTCTTCAGGTATTATTGGTAAATCTTTGAATGCTCTCATGTAAATATTGGACGATGACTTTAGTACAATTAAAACCGTAACAAAAATAATTTTGAAATAATTTTTCAAGTTTGCATTGTCAGCGTACCAACTTTCAAGTTTTCCTTTATATGGCATGACGACATCTTTGTAAAAGTTTTCCTTATCTATTACGCATTGCATGATTTCTTCTTCATTTCGAAACATAATAGAACCTATACCAGATAAACCTGGCTTTGCATTTCGGATTTTTTTTTTCGCCTCTTCGGAATATTTTTCGTAACTACATTTCATCAACGGCCTGTATCCCACAATACTCATTTGCCCTATAAATATATTTATCAGTTGTGGGAGCTCGTTTATTTTTGTTTTTCTAAGGAATTTGCCTATCGGCAGTATTCTAGGATCGTTTGTTCCTGTAAATATCCCACCAGGCAAATTTGGAGAATCTCTAAGCATGGTTGCGAACTTGAACAAATTAAATTCTCTCCCATTATAGCCTACACGTTTTTGCACATAGAAAATATCGTGTTCTCCTGTACATTTCAGAATAACCATTACTGGTAACATGAAAGGAAACATGACAACAATTGCCATTACAGAAAACAATATATCAAAAAATCTAATTAAAAATTCTTGTGGTCTTTTTTCAATCATTCAAATGCCTTTATTTGCTAACAAATTTTTATATTCTTTCAGCAATGCCTCCCAAACAATTTGCTGCTGATACCTCGATATTATCATTTGTCTTGCATTCTTTCCTAAAGTATTTCGAAAACAAACATTCTCTATAAGGAATTTCATTTTTTCTCTTAAAGCATCACTATTTCGTGGAGGAATTATTATCCCATTTTCATTATTCACAATAATTTCATTGCAACCATTTATATCAGTCACAATACACGGCAATCCCATAGCTCCTGCCTGAATAACAACATTAGGGAACCCTTCTCTGTAAGAGGGAAATACAAACACATTACTAATAGCAAAATATGGACGCACATCGGATTGATAGCCAAGTGAAATAATATCATTATTACTTTCTATTAATTTTAAAGTTTCATTATGTAGGGGATCTATTTCATGTTCATATGGACCAATCAATAATAATTTTACATTTTCATAACTTTTAGTAATCTCCATAAAAGATATAATCAATTCATTAATACCTTTATCTGATACTAACCGTCCAACAAAAAGAAAGATAAAATCATCACGATTTATTCTTAATTTTTTTCTAATTTCCATTTTTTTTTCGCAATTGTAATAAGACGGATCAAAATAATCGTCGTTGATCCCATTAACATTTCCATTTGCTAGTACCTTTAATGGCTTGCCAGTAATTCGATACTTTAACAAATCTTTCCTGACTCCCTCACCTTCGGGATATACATTCGTCGCACATAAACATAATATACGATCCATAAAAATTAAGAGCCATCTAAAAAAACCCTTTTTAGTAGGAAATATTAATCCAGTAAATGTATGCATTCTTATGGGGACATTTGTAAGATATCCTGCAATCATACTTAACAGACCAGCTTTTGGTGTAATTGAATGTATAATCTGTGGCCTTTCTATTCTTAAAATTTTGCATATCTTTGCTAATGAAATTACATCATTAATTATAGATATTCTTCTGTTAATAGGAACACTTATAGTTTTTACCTCTTCATTTTTTCTGACATCATCTAGTTCTTTACCTCCAGCTGACACAGCTATAATCTCAAAATAATGACTTAAGTACTTTAATTGCCCTTGCAACAATAATTTCAAAGATATCGGCACTGTCGATATGCGTATTATTTTTATCACGACAAAAGGGTCTTCCTAATGAATACAATTATTATGCGTTTCACATATTTAACCATTGAAAAAGCAACAGCAAAGGAAATTACGGCTATATTCAAATGCTTATACATACGACATATTGCATTTACTTCCCCTTTTCCCATTTTCCATAAATTTCCGCTTAACCCAGATTCACCATATACATTTTTTCCAGTAATTGACTTAGCAAATATTGCATCAAAAAATGCAGATGTATAATTTGCTACAATTCTATTAAAAAAATCAAAATCTTCACTGTATCTCATACTTTCGTTAAAATAAATATTATCTCTAATAATGTCACGGGAGATAATAGTTGCTTGAGCAGAAAAATGATTTTTAAATATTTGTTTATGTATAGTTACAAACTTCAAATTTTTATGTAAATTCATTTCATGAGACCCGTTCTCTTTACTACTTCTCCCAACATATTTTACTCCCAAGCATCTAATCTCAGGATATTCATTTAATACACTCATAGATAACGATGTCTTTCCACTTATCCAAAGATCATCACTATCACAAAAAGCTATGTACTTCCCCAATGCCATTTTTAAGCCAACATTACGAGCCGATGCAACCCCTTTGTTTTTTTGATTTACAACCTTAACAACTTTTTCATATTCCAATTGTAACTTTGCGAGTCTATCTTTTGTATTATCTATAGATCCATCATTAATTATTATTATTTCAAAAACATATCCAGATTTTTCCAAATCGGCATAAACCGATTGAAAACATGCATTAATTGTTGTTTCCGCATTATAGGCTGGAATTATTGCAGTTATATCCATCACGTACAAATCTCACAAAATATATTACACGTCAAATTATATAGAGACAAAAAACATCCTATATTCAGTCACCCATTGCATGCTTGGCAGAAACCTAAGAAAACAATACAAAATTAACAAACAATATGCAATGACCTTAGTGGAATTAGATTTTAGCAACAACAAATATGACGAAATAGCCACGCATATTGCAGAGGCATTAATTATCGAAAATCTATTAAGAATACCGACCTGCCAAACTAATGCACCAACTAATATGCTGGCAAATGACATCGATAAAATAAGGTTTACATTTACGCCTTTTTCTGCTAAATTTTTTCTAAAAATTATGAAAGGCAAAATAAAAATAAACAAGAACGCAAGCGATCTGATTTCTGCACCATCACCTGTTAAATAATACTCAAACCGAGCAATACCAATAATAGATAATGCTATCTCAAAAATGGGTCTAATAGAAATGAATATTGCCGCAATAACAATGATAAAAAGTCTATATATGTTGTTTTTATTAAGCCAATTTATTTTATAAAGAAAATAGGTTGCTATAATTCCTAGAGTAGAAAGGTGAAATGATAACGCCAAAACAAAAAGCAACCAAAATTTTCTTTTTTGTCCATTTGGTAATATACTACAAGCATACAAAGAAATAGCTGTGGCCACCCCAAACCTCATCTGAACAAACATGAGAGTAAAATATTGAGCAAAAAAAATAAATAAGGCTATTATAGGGTAATATGCTAATTTATTGAATGCTTTATACAGAAAAAAGGTCATTAAAATTGTTGAAAATACAAATATAGATTGAGGCCCAAATCCAAGAGCCTTTAGAATACTCTTTACTAATAAATATCCCGTTTCTTGACCATGCGAAAAGGTCATAGCAAAAATTGCCCCTATATTTGGAAATACAGGAACCGCTTCATATAGAGCTACGTAAACAGCAAAGTCATTGTCAGACTGATAACGAAACCCAACAAAAAATATTAAAAATGATAATATAACAAAAGTAAGAAAAAATCTATTAAATACAGTCGGTTTGAGCAAATCTTTAAATGCAACCGCACCAAAGAAAAGAAAAACCATATAATACATATGCATTTTATTTATTTAGATTAGAGGTTACTTAAAAGGTTGTCCCACATCATAAATATATTTTCTGGCTTATATTTTTTTACGTTCATTATTGCGTTTTTACCGAATTCGATTCTTTTTTCCTGGTCGTCCATCAATTCAAGAAGAGCTTTTGCCAAACCCTTAATATCCCCATTCTCTACCAGCAATCCATCTTCGTCATGGTACACAATCTCAGAAGGGCCTTCTGGGCAGTCAAAACTCACTATTGGTAACCCACAGGACTTTGCTTCAATCATAACCATTGGCAGACCTTCAAATCTGGAACTTAAAACATAAATACTGGCGTCCAAATATTCTTGTATAATGGCATCCGTTGGCGGATAAATTTTTACGATATTTCCTAATTGCAAAGTTTCTATCTTCTTCCTTAAATTGTCTTCATCTTCGCCAGAACCAATTATTTTCACTTCCCATCCATCGCATTCGGGTTTTATAAGAGATATGGTATCTATCAGTAGGTCAAATCCTTTTTGATACGTTAGTCGCCCTATAGCCAGAACCCTCTTAATTGTTAAACTGGCCTGTTTCTCTGGCATAAAAGACAATGAATTGGGAATTACTTTTATACTTTCAAGATAGGAATGATGCTTCGCATCTGATTCCGTCAGAACAACAACGGCATCCAACAAAGGGTATATTACTTTCCGCATAACCCTTGAAGACAACGATGCCGATTTATAATTCAAATGTTCGCAACCTATTTTTTTTATATCCTTTTCTAAAAAAGAAAGCACCATGTTCATACCAGGGGCCGTTCCTAACACAACCTCAATCCCGTTTGTGTAGCATAATTGCCTAATAGTACCTATTAATCGTCTAAAAAAAAACAGTCTTGGTATTTTATTTTTAGAATAAAAAAAACCTAAGTGAAAAAGATTTATTTCACTGGCTATCGTGTATGCCGCTTCTCCAGAAACGGAATGCACACTTATTATCGAAACGGCATATTTATGCGACTCAGTCAACAAGTTGGAAAGATTACATACCGCACGTTCCGTCCCTGCTCGATCTGTAATATTAAAAGTGATAATCGCTATTTTTTTCACTCAGATTAACTCAAAGTCCATATTGTTATTTTTTTCGCATCTCAAACGATAATTTAATATACCATCTAAAAGGATAAGCTATTTTTCTATACAAAAAATTATTCTTCATATAAAGCCACCACAGTCTAAAATAATCTGTTTTCTTCAAAACCCCCATTTTCTTCCTATAAATTATGGATTCCTTAAAGCCGTCTACGGTACTACTAATCCCCCCGTCAAGATAGTTTGAGATTGTCTTATTTACATATAAAAATTTAGCATCATTATTGAACAATAATATATAATGTAACCAATCGCCAGTAAATTTGACATTTTCAAAATATCCTAGTTTATCAAAATTAGTTTTTCTTTCAAAAGCAGATTGATGGCAAAATCTTGCATCTGACAATATTTTGTCATCAATCACAGAACTGGGATAAATTGTATAAAAATGCACTTTATTCCAAATGTTAATAACCAAGTTAGTATTTCCATAAATCACATCCACATCTGGATTTTGCAAGATCACATTTTTTATTATATCACACGAATTATTTTCATAGAAATCGCCTGCATTCAAAAATCCAATAAATGATCCTGTTGTCAATTTTATTCCTTTATTCATTGCATCAAAAACATTTTTGTCAGGTTCACTCATCCAATAATCTATCCTGTCTTCATGCTTCCTTATAATATCAAGTGTTCGATCAGAACTTGCACCATCAACTATAATATATTCTATATTTGTATAAGTTTGATTAATCACGCTTAAAATAGTCTCCTCAAGTGTTCCCTCTCCATTATATACTACAGTCACAACAGTAAGAAGAGGTTTATCCTTCTGTGAAGCCTTTACAATTCCTTTAGTACGCATACCGCCGAATAACATAATTTCCCCATTTCCAGACATGAAAGCACAATGTTCCAAAGAGAGCCATCGCCCTCCATGTTTTTTGGGTTTATTCTATGGCACCTGTCTTCCCACGTGCTGGAGTACCATTTTAATTATTCCGTCTCCTAACAACAAAGTCACCGTCAGGATTCATATACATAAATTCCGTATTAGCAAAATATGGCAAATTTGCCCCTTGCAAAATAACGTCGAACAAGGCTGGTGTCCCAAAACTCACTATAGTTTGCCCATTTATGGCAGAAAGAAAAGTTGACCCTGGATAACCGCCTATGAACACATTATCGTAAAGAAACATTATCGTTTCTGATGGGATAGCCGCAGGAATGTCGATTATGTCATGCAAATCAAGCCATTCTTGTTTTTCACCATCGGTAGGCGTACCAGGATGCCCCTTGTAAAAAATATTGAACGATTCCCCATAGCGAGCGATTACTCTTTCCATCAGCCCACCAGTCCCGATAAGCCTTAGCCCAACCTGATTTACTCCGTTAATCCATCCCCATGTAATTCCCGGGGGATAGGTATAAATTAAGGCATCTTCAGTATGTGTATGCGTCCCAAGTATCATTAATGTATCCTTGTTGTTTCCTCTGTCCAAAAGCCCTCCCATACTATCGGCATCAGCATATCCCCACCGCAAATTCAGCAACCACTCAAGATCTGTTGCCTTGCCTCTTGTATGTATTCCCTGAACCATGTTTTGAATGTTTCTTTCAACTATGCGCCCCTGATTGGCCAAATCCCGAATAACATCCCGTAACTGGGGAATTGTGTTTTCAAGCGTCGTGATACTGCCCACCTCCCATGTGATGTTATCAAATAACTTAACCATAGCCAAAGAATATCTTTGCAATTGCGCGCCTGTCCTGAGATCTCCAATATCCAAACTTGCCAACCAATCCCCACCGGCGACTGCTATTTTGAATGCATATCGCACCGCTTCCATATCCGCATCAAATATTTCTAAGGCATTTGCACCAGCGTATCTTTGTGCAGGTATATTTATCGATCCCGTGCCATCCATCCAAGCCGTTACAGTAAAATTTGTCGCAGGGATGCCGTTATTTATCATAAAATAAACGATAAAACCAAAATCACACAGAAAGAGATTAAATCTTGTCGTCTTGTCATTCAGATAAAGGTTTCGGATAAAACTCGCTGTTGTAGCTACATGATCCGTCCAAAAGCCACCCCCCATTGTCCCAGGAATCGGCAACACATTTGCTGGAAGTCTTTCCCAGTTGAGCGTATTCCTGCGTTCAATATTGACGAACGTCGGAACCCGACTTAGGTCAAAACTATTTAATGCAAAATGCACAACAGGAAAAGTCGCCCGCAGATAAACAATGTTTACCTCATTAACCGTTCCACCAGTTTCTGGGATATAGTCATTTGGAGTATTACCATTATTACACCCCAAAAATAGGCCAATAACCCCCACCAATATAACACCGAAAAAACGCACATGTTTTTTTGCCACCATTATCTTCCTCCTATATTTTCTCATTTTTCATCGGGTTCGTATTTCAAATTTACAACATTTTGCTTACACATTCAACACTTCTTTCCAATGGGTAACCAAATCCCGTAAAGTGTCCATAATTGGAATCGCAGGCTCCCACCCTATCAAACTACAAATTTTTGAATTATCTCCTATAACCACCCTATTATCGCCCAGACGAATCCTATTTTTATCAGTTTCTATATCCACTCGCACGGCGAGCAAATCACAAAGCATATCTATAATCTCTTTAATACTATGCCCTTTTCCAGAACATATATTATATAGTTCACCAGTCTTACCCCTTTCCAACAGCAGATAGTACGCTCGAACAACATCCCGAACGTCAATAAAGTCACGTACTAATGAAACATCACCAACATATAGTTTTACATTTTTATTCTGGTTTATTTTCGTTTGCTCAAGTATTTGCCTGATGAAAGACGGTATTGCAAATATGTCACGTTGCCTGGGACCAATGTGGTTAAACGAGCGGGTAAGGACTATATCCAACTTATACGAAGAAACATAGCATTGCGAAAGCATTTCTTGCGAAACTCTGGCTATTGCATAGGGGCTAACGGGATCCAGTCGCAAAGATTCTTTTATGGGAATACATTCAACAGGGACGTTGCCATATTCCTCGGATGAACCCACGGACAGCAAACGGCATTCGATACCGTTTTTTCTGATTATTTCAACTAGGTTGAGAAAAACATTTGTATTATTGATGAAAGAATTAACTGGTTCTTTCCAGCTTTGGGCGACGCTACTGAAAGATGCCAAATGAATTATGTGCGTTGGCAAAAAAGACAAAAGTGAAGCTTCTAAAACTGCTGAATCCAATAGATTCAATCTAACAAAACGCAAGCGCAAATTGGAAAAAAAATACGATTCCATATCACTTGGCATGACAACATCAACCCCAAGGACTTCGCAATCTTCTTGGAGCGAATTCAGATACTCAAAGAAATGATATGCAACGAAGCCAGATGCGCCAGTAACCAAATATTTTTTCATGCTTATTCTCTGTTCTGTTAAAAAGATGTCCCGAGATGAATTACCTCTATTTTTTCTGCGTCAATTTCAGGATATAATTTCAGAATGTCCACTTTCGTGTTTTTTGATATTGCGATTATCTTGTCGGCATTTTTCATCATCAAATATTTGCTAGAAGCAGTTTTATCCTTACAAGAAAACGCTTCTGGGAATAATTCGTGAATCATGTCATATACCGTTACAACTAAACACTTACCGTTTTGATCTGGCAAAGATAATAAGCTGGAATAAACCTGCGCCGTATTCCTTGTAGTCTTCTCCCATGAAAAAGAGGCAAGCCGATCATGCCCCTTTTTAGCCAATGTTGATTGGAGGGAACTGTCTTGCAATACTCTTCCAATGGCTTCCCGCATATCTTCAATGGAATTGGGATCAAAATAAACCGCAGCATCTTCCGCAATTTCAGGGAAACAGCTTGCGTTGCTTAAAACCACAGGGCATCCCGAGGAAAATGCCTCAAGAATGGGGATACCGAAGCCCTCATACAAAGATGGGAAAGCGAACAGAATGGCTTTGGCATATATGTCCCTAAGCTCACTATCCGAGACAAATTTGCTTGTTACCCTATCACCAATCTTATGCTTAAATAAAAATGCCTCTTCCTCTTTTGTAAAAGCCTGTCCAGTACATATAAGCCGTAAGTCATAACGAATCAACAACGGAGCAATAGCTTCAGCAAATTTGCCAAAATTTTTATATCCGTTACGCTGTCCAGTAAACAAAATATAACCCTGCTTTTTGTGCGTTAAAACCTCATTCTTGTGTATAGCTATGTTTTCTTCCCAAGGCAACGTATCTTGTTTTTTTTTGCGATCTGTTTGGCGAGAGCATATCTTTCCAAGCATATATGTGCCGTAATAAGTAGGGTGAATAATATCATAATCCCCTTGCTTTATTATTTTTATCGAATTTAGTTTGTTGAAAAAATCAACTACCCTATACTTACCTTTAAAACCAGTCTTTATAGGGAATTCTTTATATATTCCCAACTGTTTCATGTACACATTCTCTGAATAAACACCAGAAACGTCATATTCAAACAAACCATTGCTATGCTTCATCAACTCAAAAAAATACCGTGAAATTCCACCAAATTTCTGCGCCGTGAATACCTGGTGGTCGTAAAGCACTCTCATTTATCGCATACTTCCAAGTTTTTTGTTATTTGGATAATAAATAGTTATAATCATCCCATATTTTTGGCCAATAACTTATCACATATGTCCCCAAAATTTTAGCTTTAGAGAACCTTTGGATCTTCTCTTTACATACTTTACATTTCATCACCTGTAGCCGCCACATTCATTTCCGAATAATATATTCATAAACCTTTCTGCCACACAAACGAAATAAATGATATGCATATTTAACCCAAGTTAGAACATTCCCATCATTAAGACTATAAGTTTCATCTATTTGTTTATTCTGAACAAAAACTGTTGGGTGCTTCAGCACCCCTATTTCAAATGTTGGTATATTCGCATTTTTGTCCAACTCATTGAAAGTATGGGTTGCAACTTCTCCAAATCCGATATTTGAGACAAGATTTTTTTGGGGCAAAATAGTTAGCCCTTTATTTGCCCAAATCGAAAAGACCAATTGATAATCCCATGTATCAATGGGCTTCAATCTCATCATATTATACATCCAAAACCAATATCTTCGAATAGATTTATTACTAAAATATTGTTTTAAACAGCGCCAAAAAAACAATTGTGAAATATCTTTAACACTAAACTTATATTTTTGCCAAGTTGTTCTCCACGTAGCCCAACCCCAAATATGACTGAAAGCCGAAAAATAATAGGAATCGTCTATCAAAATAGGATTGTGAGCAAGCTGATTCCCACTAATAAGCATAACCATGTCATTATGACGATAATATTCCAGTAATTCCTGACAATAGGAAAAAAAAGACGGATGCGGTAAACAATCGTCTTCCAAAATGATTCCTTCTTCAACATGATCAAAAAACCATGTGATAGCAGAACTCACCGCTCTACCACAACCTAGATTTTCATCTCTGAACAGTGTTTTTACTTCACAATCCCAATCCACCTGCCGAACGATTGCTCGTACTGTCTCACATTTTTCGGCTTCTCCCGCGTGGTTACATCTTGGCCCATCGGCGGCAACAAAAAGATGTTTGGGTTTCGCTTGCCTAATCGCATTAAACACCTGTTGTGTTGTATCAGGGCGGTTGAAAATGATAAATAAAATTGGTGTTGAAAAGGGCATCATGTTTTACACCTTACTAAATGGAAAAAATGACTTGGTCTTTAGCATGAATAGAACTCGTGTCTTTTTTGTAAAAGCATCCGATAAGTAACTAACCACGAATTGGGAAAAAAGGGTGGTCGCCGCGGCTCCAACAGCCCCGAAATAAGGAATCATCCAAAAATTTAACCCAATGCTTAGGATCGCACCAGAAAGCGTTCTTGTAAAATGAAGTCGTTGCAGTCCTTCTATTACATAAAAATTACTTCCTCCAACCCCCAAAAACGTAAAAACACCCGTCCATATATGGATGGCCAAAATAGAGGCTGCAGCCATAAACGCCTCGCCGTAAAGCACCCTAATAATCAACCCAGAAAAAACAGTCATAAGTAAGGCACCAGAAAACGTAATCACGTTCATCAAACGAAATACTGTCAGGTATCGCTTTTGATACAGCACCACATCCTTTTTCCTTGTTTCTATTAGGTTCGGGTAGACGGAACTCGCCATAATCATGGGCAGAAAGTACCATATCTCAGAAATTCTGACCGCTGCAGAAAAAATGCCCACTTCGACATCGCCTATCATATTTCCCAGCATAATTTGATCGATACGCATGTAAAGCATAACGGCGATTCCCGAAAGAAGCAAAGGCCAACTTTGTTCCAATAACTTCTTGCAACGAGAAACAGAAACACGCCATTTCCTTATTGTGGCATGGCTTTTCCCATAAAAAAAAATCAAAAATATGCCCGAAAGCAATATTTCTATAACTGCCAAATAGGCAAGTTGGATTAATGTCAGTCGATTGGTTATCAGCAAAACGACCTTCATAGCCGTAATAACTAAAAAGGCAATATTTTTGGCAATTATGGAATACTTGAATTTGACAATCGCCACATAATAAAAATCAATAACGTTAATCGCTTGAAAAACGGTCCCTAGAGACAAAAGGAAAATAAAAATATGGACAACATACTCTTCTGGTCGGACAAACAAAATCGATACACTGGCAAGTAAGCAAAGAAATATCCCACCTAACGTTCTTAGCACAAATGAACTGCCAAGCACCTCGAAGATACTTGCTGGTTCATTAACTATATCTTTTGCAGCAATACTATCAAGCCCCAAAGTTGCTAAGGCGGAAAACAATGCAACGTAGGCGACAGCATAATTAAAAATACCAAATTGCGCAGGGCCTAAATAACGGGCCACCCACACGCCAACAAACAAACCGACACCTAGACGAAGAAATCTGTCACCAACTTGCCATAAAACATTGGCGGTTATTTTAGCACGAGTAGTTGTTAAAAAAAACATTTGCTTAGCTTGACTAAGCAAGGAAAAAATATTCATTTGCTATATAAAATTTTTATATTTTTCTCTTAAAAAACTCAATGGTTTTTTTCAGCCCTTCTTCCAAAGGTACGGAAGGCAACCAGTTTAAAGCGGATTTCGCAAGACTTATATCTGGTTTTCTTCGAACTGGATCGTCCTGGGGCAACTCGCAATATTCAATTCTCGATTTTGACCCTGTCAATTCAATAACCATCTGCGCCAGCTCCGCAATAGTAAATTCGCCAGGATTTCCAATATTAACCGGGCCTGTAAAGCTATTCTCGGTTTCCATCATTGCAACAAGCCCCGTTACAAGATCGTCCACATAACAAAAAGAACGGGTCTGGGAACCGTTTCCATATACGGTAATATTCTTACCCTGCAAAGCCTGAACTATAAAATTGGAAACAACTCGCCCGTCATTAGGGTGCATCCTGGGACCGAAAGTATTGAACAGGCGCACGACTTTTACAGGCAACCCGTGTTGCCGATGATAGTCGAAAAATAGACACTCGGCCGCCCGTTTCCCTTCGTCATAACAGGAACGAATGCCAATGGGGTTTACGTTTCCCCAATACTTTTCTGTTTGGGGGTGCTCCTGCGGATCTCCGTATACTTCCGAAGTGGAAGTTTGCAGCACCTTCACTTTCAGACGTTTGGCAAGACCCAGTATGTTGATGGCTCCGTGAACCGATGTTTTCAGGGTGCTGACTGGATCACGCTGATAATGAATAGGCGAGGCAGGACAGGCAAGATTATAGATTTCGTCAACCTCCACATAGAGAGGGAAAGTGACATCATGCCGCATGAATTCAAAACGGGGATTTTGCATCAGATGGTAGATGTTTTCCTTGGTACTACAAAAAAGATTGTCCAAGCACAACACCTCCGCACCGCTGTTCAGCAGGCGTTCGCAGAGATGGGAGCCGATAAAACCAGCACCACCAGTTACTAAAACACGTTTTACTATATCCATAAAATTCTCTCCAATATAAATATTTTTACCGCCACGAGATTGCCTTTCACACCATACTGCATAATCCTAGGGTTGGATGTTTGGAAATACACCACACTAAATCCACCTAATAAAATCGCAAACAATGCAAGCATTATTCTGGCATAGAACAAACACATCACAGAAACAAGCCCTTTCAACAGTCCATAGTCAACTTCAGACTTTTCTTCTGCTGTTTCAGACCTGTTCCTTGAGGGTTTTTACCCCGCTTAGAACGGATGAAACGTTTCTGGTAAAAGACGGATTAAATCCAAAGTCCAGCAGTGTAACTATAGCTACGATGCTAGCAAACACCATCCAAATGCCGATCTGCTCTTGCGGTAAGGTCAAAAAATAAACGGTAAAGGAACCGCTTTATATCTGTATATTATCTGCCCACAGAAGGTTTCAAAACTACTCCGCTTCCAGTCCTTAAAGCCAAGGAATATAACCAAATATTTGCCCTGTTGCTCTAGATACCTCGTTCCAGCAGCCTCTATCTAATGTCTTACCAAAACGGCGCGGGCAGGGTCACAGAGTGGCCACGGTGCCTCTGTCCAGAATGCCCTTTATCAGCGGGTTTTACCCACATAGTAACAACCGTCCTCGATCACACGATCGAGGAATGACTGCCTCATGTACAATGGAATCTTAGGATCCCTTTATGGATGTTCATTTTGACTTTGTGCCCATTGCCAAACAACACACTCCACCCAAGCCGCCAACGCAAAACGGCGGCTACTTTCCGTGAGGCCGATTGGGGGAAACCTTGCCGCCGCCGAAACTGACTGACCAGGTTTGCGATCGGGAGAACCCCAGGTTCTCCCTTGCCATTTACGGCGAGACCTCTTAAAAACCGCCTGGGCAAAAGAGAGCCTGCCTGTGGAGGTTATCAATATTGCGGAAAACTGTCAAGCCGCAAAGGATGTACGCCCCTGGCTTTAGGTTACTCCATTTTCAGCGAATCCAGCCTTTCCAGCGCCCAAAAGGTGTACTTGCGAATGCGGCTGTCCGGATCCTCCTTCAGTTTTTCCAGGATTTCCCGCCCTTGGTCGCTATTCAGCTTCTCCAGGGCCTTTACCACGCACACGCGCACTTCCTGGTCGGGATCCTTGGCCGCGGTGACAAGGCCCCGGAAGGCGGGCAAAGTGTCCATGAGCGAAAGCTGCAGGGCGGCCTCCCTTCTTGTCTCCACGTTCCTGTGCGAAAGCTGTTTTTTCAGCCTGTCCATGTACCCGGACTCTTCCAGGATTTGGACAAGGTAGGGCTTTAGGGAAGCGACCTCGTCCTTCAGGATTTCCAGGATTTGGGTCTCGGCTTCCCTTCCCTGCGCCTTGAAGACGGGGATTAGCTTTTCCCTTAGCGGCGGCTCGGCGTCCTTGAAGATTTCGATTAGCCGCTGGACGTCCTTCCTGGACGTCCTCATCACAAGGGCGCGCTCGGCGTGGCCCCGGAACTCGTCCATGGAATCCAGGACGTCGATAAGGATTGGGATGCCCTCGGCGCCCGTCGCCTGCCCCAGCCCCATGACCACGCCGGCCTTAACGGAATCGGTCTCGTTTTCGTCCGTCATTATGGTTTTCAGTATCTCCAGGGCCGAGGCGTTGCCGTGCCTCGCGATGACCTCCACCGTGGCCATGCGCACCCTTTCTATCGGATCCCTAAGCATGGAGGTTTCCTGGTTCAGGAGCTTGATCTCGCCGAAGCCCAGCAGGGCCTTGATTGCCGCGACCCTGACGTCCGGATCGACGTCCTTCAGCGACGCGCGGATTTCCTTTAGGAAGCTTGAATTTTTCACCAGCGGGAGGATCGTCATTATGGAGGCCCTGATCCTGGCGTCCGGCGAGGCCAGGAGCGTCCTTACCTTGTCCTCGAACATTTCCTCCGGATAGTCGGCGATAAGCGCGGCGAACTCCTCGGCCTCCTCCGGGCGGAAGGTGGGGAGGCTTTCCAGTATCCGCTGCAGGCAGAACGGCAGGTGCAGGTGGCCAAGGATTTTCAGGGCGGAAACGCGCACCGCGTGGGGGGTCGCCATGCGGTCGCTGTTTAGGATGCGGAACACCCCGGACAAAACGATTTCCGGGCTGAAGGTCCCCAGAAGGCGCACCAGCTCCTCGCGGGCGGGAAAGGCGGTGTTCCCCAGGAAACGGAAAAGGATCGGGGCGAACATCGTCTCGGCGCTCTTGGGGATCCTGGGCAACAGGTGCTCCAGGAAAATCCGGTCGGTTTCCCTGCGGGAAAGCTCCTCCGCCAGGATCTCGAAGGCCTTCGCGTTCCCCTTGGCGGCGACGACCTCCAGGGTCTTCGTGTAGATATCGACGGTCGCCGGCTCGATCCTCTTGCCGGCGAAAAAGGCGAAGATTCTTTTCTCCAGGCCGCAGATGTCCTCCTGCGTCCCGCCCTTGCCGGACAGAAGCCTGGCGACCGCCAGCAGGGGCGCCCCGTCGCCGGAGGGGTAGTCCTGCAGGAAGCCGGAAACGCTTACCTCCAGGGCTTTCTGCAAAATGTTGACGCTGTGGTCAAGGTTGTTCGAATCGTCCAGGGTGTTCTTGGCAAGGTTGGCGGAAAGGACCCCGCACCTGTCCAGGAACGCCGCGGCATGGTAGCGCAGCTCCTTGTCCCGCTTCTCGGTTTCCAGGGTGGACATCGCGAAGGTCCTGTCCTCCTGGCACTCGGGATCGAGCAGTTCCAGGATGCGGGCCGTTTCCTCGGGGGTCAGGGTTCTGTCCCCCAGGCTGTATAGATCGGTGAACTCCCCGGCTATGCGCCTGCGAGCCGTCTCGCGCACCTCGTACACCGGGTCGTGGATAAGCTTGTCCCACAGTATCGCCCAGGTCTTTTCCCGGTCGACGGCAAAGCCCTGCGCCAGGGTCTTCCTGACAAGGGGATGGGGATCGGTAAGGCCGTCCTCCAGGCTTTTTTCCGTAAGGGCGTCACCGTCAAGAAGCAGGAACCGGTAGGCGAAGTAGCGGGCGTGCCACTCCTGCTCGCTGGTCAGCTCGCGGAAAAGCGCCCCCTGGGTCTCCAGAAGGCCCGCGCAGAAGGAGGGATCGAATTCCTCTCCCCTGCACGATTCGGCCAGCATCCTTATGACCTTTTCCTCGCCCTCGCCCTGCATCCAGGCGAAAAAGAATTTCCGCAGGCGGGGGTGCGACGAGGCGGCAAGGAAGGCCTTGAACAGGGACTCGCTTGGGCAGAACAAGAGAACGCGCCGCAGGTTGACAAGCCCGGGCGACGAGGCCAGCCTGCTGACCCACTTGTCGGCCAGGCCCGTCTCGCGGACGACCCTCGGGCCCATTTGCCTGGAGTACCTTTCCATGCGCCGCGAGTAGCGCACCAGCCTGTCCGCCGGGTAATGCGACTCGAACTTTCTTATCGCGTCCTCGGTCTGGTACACGCCCTGGGCCACCACGATTTTTTTAAGCCTGGACTTAAAAAGCCGCGTGCTTACGAACCACACCAAAAAAAGCGCCAGAAGAACCAGGGCCACGGGCGCGGCGACGTAGGCCCACGCGGGAACGCCAAGCCCGCCAATATGATCGACAACCATTTCCAAAACTCCTCTCCGTAGGATTTACTTCATGCCCAAGACATTGTATATCTGCACGGGCTTTTCCTTGCCCTTTACCCGCACCATCGGTTTTTCCTCCAGGCGGAACTTTTCGCCCAGGTGTTTCCGCGTGTCCTCGGATATGATAATCTCGTCGGCCTCGGCCAGGTTTTCCAGCCTGGCCGCGAGGTTCACGGCGTCGCCTATCACCGAGTAGTCCATCCTCTGCTCGCTACCAAGGTTTCCCGCCACCAGCGGCCCCGTGTTGATCCCTATCCCGATGCGGAGGCGGGACGCGTCGTTCTTGAAGAAGCTCCTGCTCCTTGAACGCACCATTTCCTGGATGGCGAGGGCGCAGGAAACCGCGTCCGCGGCGTCGCTTTTCCCGGGCATCATGGGGACGCCCCACACCGCCATGATGCAGTCGCCTATAAACTTGTCGATGTAGCCCTTGTGCCTAAAGACGTGCTCGACCGCCTGGCTGAAATACTCGTTAAGGACGTCGACAATCCTTTCCGGCTCGCGCTTCTCGGAAAAGCTCGTGTAGCCCCGGATGTCCGCGAAGAACACCGTGGCGATTCTTTTGTCCCCGCCCAGGTTTATCCCGTCCGGGGATTCCAGCAGGCTCGTCATGACCTCCTGGGACATGTAGCGGCTGAACATGTCCTTGATCACGCGCCTTTCCTCGCTTACCACGCGCACGGTCTTTTTGAGTTCCTTTTCGCGGGTCTGGTTCGTAAAGAGGAGGGTCAGCCCCTCCTTTTTCCCCCTGGGCGTTTTGAGGGGCGTGATGTTCAGGGAGTAGTCCATCTCCTTTTCCCCGGACCGGTATATCCCCTCCAGGCCCAGGATTTCCTTTCCGTCCACCAGGCTCTGGACTATCGTTTTAAGGGTCTTGGAGGAAAGCGACTTGTTGAAGGCCTTTTCCAGGTTGCGCCCCAGGTCGTCCTGGCTCAGGCCCATAACCTCGACCGCCGGCTCGTTGAAGTAGTAGATGTCGCCGGCGGCGTCGGTGGTGACGACGATGTTGGTCATGGAGTTAAAGACGTTGTCCTGGTAGCGTTCCAGGGAGTCGATTTTCTTCGAGGATTCCCGCGTCTCGTCGAAAAGCCTGGACGTCTGCATCGCGCCCCCGGCAAGCTTCGTGTAGGAATCCAGGAAGTGGAAGCGCCGCCGGTTGAAGAAGCAGGGTTTCTGGGATCCCACGAACAGGACGCCTATCTCGCGGGGCGGGCTTACGATGGGAAGCGCCATCCCGCTTTTCATCGCGGGGTTGATAAGCGCCTCGGCAAAAAAGGCCGGGGTTTTCCGCGCCCGCGCCCCGTCCTGCCCTGCGGCCGGCCAGTTGTTGTAAATAAGGGCCTCGCGGCACTCGCGCAGGAAACGGACAAGCTCGCTGCCGCCGGAAATCGTTCCGGGGACGGCGTGCCTGCCCCTTTTGAAAACCAGCCTGAGGTTGCTGTCGCGGTCCGCCGGCTCCTCCAGGACGTAAAAGGCCGTCAGGTCCGCGCGGGAAATGTCCTGCGCCTGTTCCACGAAGGTGCCGACCAGATCCTTGAAGTTCCTTTCCCTGGCCAGCAGCGCCCCGGCCCGCACCAGATCCTGGTCCGCAGGCAGGGGGGAATCCTCCGCCCTGGCGACAGGCTGGGATCCGCCGCCCAGAAAAGGCAGTATACGTTTTGAAAATAAACTCATAATTGCCCGCGAAGAGTTTCGAACCCTTACATCCTTACGGACAGCGGGCGCCGGTAACCGGACAAGCCCGCCGCGTCTGCCATTCCGCCACGCCAGCAAAACACCCACTGGGGTATTCATAAATTATACCCTAAATATCCCTTATGGCAAGGCCGAATGTGTGTCCGGAGAATTTTCTTTTCGGCCCTGCCCCGGGGGATCCCCGGGACAGGGTTTCGCGAAGGCAAAACGCCAGTGTCTTACTCCAGCTTGAGATCCCGACATAATGTGCGGTGCGATGCGTGTTGCAAGGTTCCCATACTCATTTACGATATTATGTCACTTGCGGTTTTGGGTGTCAAGATGCGCCGACTTATTCATCAAAAATCTGATCCAAGACGATCCGCAACCCCGTAAGAACCGTGGAGGTAACCGTGTCGCCGCCCTTGTAAACATGGAACCCCAGGTTTTCCCCGAAACGGTATATCGTAAGCTCCTTGTTTTCGGGATCCACGACCCAGTATTCACGAATTCCCGCCCGCTGGTAAAGGCCGAACTTCCGTTGCATTTCTATCGCGCTGTTGGAGGGGGACAGTATTTCGACCACCAGATCGGGGGCACCGCGGCATCCCTCGCTGCCGCGCTTTTTTTCGTCGCAGACAACGGTAATGTCAGGCTGCACGACCGTGTCGTCGCCGTCGTCTTCCCTGTAGAAAAGCCGCACGTCATAGGGGGCGGGAAAAACCCTACAAGGCTTGCCCTTTAGGTAAACGTGAAACTGGCTCGCTAATTCCATAAGAATAAGTTGGTGCCGTTCGCCCGGCGCGGACATGGCAAAAGCCTCGCCGTAAATAACCTCGTAACGTTCCCCTTCGGCAAGTTCCCAGTCCTTGTAATCGGCATAGGTGAACAAGCGATCCTCTTGCGGTAAAGCGCCCATACTCTCTCCTGTTACAGGTCACTATATTGGAAGGCAAGAGGTTATTCAAGCACGCCGGTGCCTTGCCGTTCCCCTCCCTTACCGCTACACTTGTCCAATGGCAGAAACCCAATTTATCCGCAACTTTTGCATAATCGCGCACATCGACCACGGCAAGTCCACCCTGGCGGACAGGCTTATCCAAAAGGCCAAAATCGTGGACGACCGGCACTTCCAGAACCAGATTCTAGACAACATGGACATAGAGCGGGAACGCGGCATCACCATCAAAAGCCAGGCGGTTCGCATCCCCTACACCGCCGCCGACGGCAAAACCTACGAGCTTAACCTGGTCGACACGCCCGGGCACGTCGACTTTACCTACGAGGTAAGCCGCGCGATCAACTCCTGCGAGGGGGCGCTGCTGTTAATCGACGCGACCCAGGGGGTGCAGGCGCAGACGCTTTCAAACATGTACCTTGCCCTGGAAAACGACCTGGAAATAGTGCCCGTAATCAACAAGATAGACATGGCGGCGGCGGACGTGGAAGCCGTAAAAAAACAGATCGACAAGGACCTGGGGCTGGATCCGGACGCCGCCCTGCTGGTTTCGGCGCGGAACGGAACCGGCATAGACGAGCTTTTCGAGGCGATCGTCACGCTGATCCCGGCGCCCTCCGGGGATCCCGAGTCGCCCCTTCGCGCCCTGATTTTCGACTGCCACTACGACCCCTACAGGGGCGTCGTGGTGCACCTTAGACTGTTCGACGGCAAAATCAAGAAGGGGATGAAGATTTCCTTTATGTACAACAACTCGACCTACGACGTCGAGACCGTCGGGGTCTTCAAGCTTGGGCTTGTCGAGACGGGGGAGCTTTCCGTGGGCGAGGTCGGCTACATAATCGCCGGAATCAAGACCGTAAGCGACGTTCGCGTGGGCGACACGGTAACCGGGGCTGGCAACCCCTGCGCCGAGCCGCTGCCCGGCTTCCGCGAGGTAAAGCCGGTGGTGTTTTCCTCTATATACCCGGTCGATTCCAACGACTACGAGGAACTTAGAAGCAGCATGGAAAAGCTGAAGCTGAACGACGCCTCGCTTGTCTACGAAAAGGACTCGTCGGTGGCGCTGGGCTTCGGCTTCCGCTGCGGCTTTCTGGGGCTCCTGCACCTGGAGGTCATACAGGAGCGCCTGGAGCGCGAGTTCGACCAGTCGGTGATTTTTACCGCGCCGTCGGTAAAGTTCAAGATACGGCTTAAGAACAAGGACGAGGAAATCCTGGTGGACAACCCCTCGCTGTACCCGGACGAGAGCCTTATCGAAGGCGCGGAGGAACCCTACATCCGCGCCTCGATAATAACGCCCACGACCTTCCTTGGCAACATAATGACGCTGTGCATGGAAAAGCGCGGCGTCCAAACAAACATGACCTACCTGGACGAAAAGCGCGTGGAGATGATCTACGACATGCCGCTGTCCGAGGTGCTTTTCGACTTCTACGACCGGCTGAAGAGCATATCCAAGGGCTACGCCTCGTTCGACTACGACATCACCGAGTACAAGCCGACGCAGCTTGCCAAGATGGACATACTGCTGAACGGCAAAGCAGTGGACGCGCTTTCCCAGCTTGTCTTTAGGGGGAACGCCTACGACCGCGCCCGCAAGGTATGTGAACGCCTGCGCGAGGAGATCCCCAGGCAGCAGTTCAAGATTCCAATCCAAGGGGCGATCGGCAGCCATATCATAGCAAGGGAGACGGTAAACGCGCTTCGCAAGGACGTGCTGGCGAAGTGCTACGGCGGCGACATCACCCGCAAGCGCAAGCTTCTGGAAAAGCAGAAGGAAGGCAAGAAGCGGATGAAGATGGTCGGCGACGTGGAGCTTCCGCAGAACGCGTTCCTGGCGGTGCTGAAGGCCAAGGAGGACTAGGGAACCCGGCCGCGCCTTCGGCACCGCCGGAGCGTGGTCTTGGCGCAACAGCCGGATGAATCGGCTGTTGCGCCGGTCGTCAGTCGCCGATGGAGACCGCTATTCTGCCATTCCATCCTACAGCGACAAACCTGTTGTTGCCCCAGGTTATGTCTATGATGTCATTGGTTCCGAATGTGCTGTCCTCCACGGCTACCCAGCTAATGCCGTCCATGGAATGTGCCATTATGCCATTTTGCCCGACCGCGACAAACCTGCCACCACCCCAGGCTATGGCATAGATGTGACACGTGAGTGGGTGATCCTCAACGGCTGTCCAGTTAACACCGTTCGTGGAATGTGCCATTATGCCATTGTGATTGCCGGCGACAAACCTGTCGTTGCCCCAGGTTATGGTATCGATCCTATAACCCGCGAATGGGTGATCCTCGACGGCTGTCCAATTAATGCCGTCGGTGGAATGCGCCATTATGTCGTTATGATCGCCGGCGACAAATTTGCCGTTGCCCCAGGCTATTGACCATATATCATTAGTTCCAAACGGGCTGTCTTCCACCGATGTCCAGCTAGCGCCGTCCATCGAATACGCTATTCTGCCGTTGCCCCCCGCCGCGACAAACCTGCCATTGCCCCAGGCTATGGCGTAGATGTCATTGCCTTCAAATGTGTTGTCTACTACGGAGACCCAGTCAATGCCATTCGTTGAATGCGCCATTCTGCCGCGGAACCCTCCCGCAACAAATCTGTCGTTACCCCAGGCTATTGGCCATATCCAATCATGGAATGTACTATCCCCCACGGAAACCCAGCTGCTGCCGTCAATGGAATGTGCCATTTTGCCATACAAATCGCCGGCGACAAACCTGCCAGCCCCCCAGGCTATGGCGTAGATATCACCATCAAGCTGGCTATCCTCCACCGCCGTCCAGTTAATGCCGGCGTTGGTAACATTGACAACAAGATTTCCGGCGGACAAATTTGTCGCCGCATACCAGCCCAGTGCCGCCGCCACGTCAAACGTTACCGCAAAGGTTCCCTCCGCCTGGGGAACCGCCGTGTTGCCGTTATAGCGAATGTTGACCACCGCGCCCGGCGATACGCCGGCGTTCGGCGTAATGCTAACCGCCGTAACGTTCCCAACTGTTTGGGTAAGATTGCCAAAGCTGTAATGCCCGGCAACCGGAGTACGGGGCTGTCCAGGGACTGTTTGGTTTTCGCCGCCATTGTCGTTGTTGCCGGCCGGGTTGTCGCACCCGGCCATCAAAACGGCGGTCGCCAATGCCGCCGCCATAATCCAGTTTTTCGCCTTCACTATAAACTCCTTCTTTTCGGCTCCCGCGTCCTTGCGGGCGCGTACTTTAGTCCTGGTTTACCCGTTCTTTTACGGGCGTTTCCCCCAACGGGGGCTCTATATACAAGCCGAAAGCCGGCTTTGCACCGGGGAACACACCGCCGGGTAGACGTACCACCAGAGACATCGAGGGTAAAACCGGGGCAAATTTTTTTCGTGAGGTAAAGATGCGAATACTAGTGTGTGTGTGTGTGTGTGTGTGTGTGTGTGTGTGTGTGTGTGTGTGTGTGTGTGTTACCAGAAACGGCGGAATTTGTCAAGGGGGTAGATTGGGGAATTTCCTGCCGTATTTTGGGTGCCGTCAACATGTTTCAATCGTATCGTAAACGCCGGGAAAGCGTCAAGATGCCGTCGCAAGTTTCGCGCGGTTATTTTCCCGAGAGGGGCTTACTTCAACGCTGCCGAAAATTACCGTCCTGTTCATGCACCCCCTTGGCCTTGCAATCAATCCGGCTTTTCGTTATCTTTCATAGTCAGGATGAGCATCAGTGAGAATCTTCAAAAATACGTGGTTTGACAGATTTGCCGACAAGGAAGGCATTACGGACGAAGATTTGCGAAACATGGTGGATCTGCTTGAGGCTGACCAGGCTGATGCCAACTTAGGTGGCGGGGTCTATAAGCTAAGGGCCGCCCGCCCCGGCGAGGGGAAATCGGGCGGTTACCGCGCGATCGTGTTTTTCAGGAGCGGGGAAAGAGCGTTCTTCACGTATGGGTTTGCAAAGGCCGATAGGTCTAACATAAACGCTGGGGAGCTGCGGGCATTCAAGGCCGATGCAAAGGTAAGTTTTTCATTAACCGATGAGCAGATTAGGGGCCGATTGGGAAAACGAACTTTGATCGAGGTTTTTTTGGAGGGCGGGCATGAGATACAAAAGCGAGATTTATGAAGTGGTACACCAGGACGCGATGGCAAATTTCGAGGTGGGGGCAATTTCGGAAGCCGAGATGAGGGAGTTTGACGAGATGTGTCTTGCCACGGAATCCAAAGCAGATGAGGAAACCGTGGCGATGGAGCGTATTACCGCATAACTTAACAATAACCCACTCAGGGGTCAACGTATTTCAGGCGTACAGGAAACCACATACGGCGATACAAGACAGCACGTATCGTCAAGAAGACGGCTGCTTTCCAATATAAGCCAAAATCCCGCCGTCCACGTACAGGATATGCCCGTTCACAAAGTCCGACGCGCTTGACGCAAGAAAGACCGCAGGCCCCTCAAGATCCTCGGTTCTGCCCCAACGGGCGGCCGGGGTCTTGGCTATGATGAACTGGTCGAAGGGATGGCGGCTGCCGTCGGCCCGCCTTTCGCGCAGGGGGGCGGTCTGGGGCGTCTCGACGTACCCGGGGCCTATGCCGTTGCACTGGATGTTAAGGTGCCCGAACTCGCTGGCGATATTTTTCGTCAGCATCTTAAGCCCGCCCTTGGCCGCGGCGTAGGCGCAGACCGTCTCGCGGCCAAGCTCGCTCATCATGCTGCATATGTTGATAATCTTGCCGCCGCCCTTTTTTATCATCGAGGGGATTACCGCCTTCGCCACGATGAAGGGCGCGTTCAGGTCCACGTCCACCACAAGGCGGAAGTCGGCCGCGCTCATCTCGGTCATCGGCATCCGCTTGATGATCCCGGCGTTGTTCACAAGGATGTCCACCACGCCGACCTCTTTTTCGATCCTCGCCGCGGTCTCGTTTACCGCGGCCTCGTCGGTAACGTCGCAGACGTAGCCGGCGGCGGGAATACCCTCGGCCCCGTAGGCCTCCAGCCCCTTGTCAACCTGCTCCCGCCCCCTGTCGTTAAAGACCACGGTGGCCCCGGCCCTGTGGAAGGCTCCGGCAAGCGCAAAACCAATTCCGTAGGAAGCGCCGGTAACCCAGGCGACCTTCCCCTTCAGCGAAAACGTGTCAAGAACGCCCATTTGTCTCTCCTTAAACCTCGGGTTATCGCAGATCCTCCGTCCGGATCGCGTCCATGTCGTCGAATGCCTGGTTCTCGCCGGCCATCGCCCAGACGAAACTGTAGGAGGCGGTGCCGACCCCGGAATGTATCGACCAGGAGGGCGAGATTACCGCCTGCTCGTTGTCCGCCACTATGTGCCGGGTTTGGTCGGGCCGGCCGTGCATGTGGAAGACCACCGCGCCCGGCGCCACGTCGAAATACAGGTACACCTCCATGCGCCGCTCGTGGGTGTGGCAGGGCATGGTGTTCCAGACCGAGCCTTCCTCCAGCACGGTCATGCCCATTACCAGTTGGCAGCTTTGGCAGACGGCCGGGTGCACGTACTGGTAAATCGTCCGCTCGTTTACGGTGGCGGCCTCGCCCAGCCTGCGGGGGTTGGCCTTTTCGATTGGGATGAAAACCGTGGGGTACGGGGCGTGGGCCGGGGCGCTGGCCAGGTAGAACTTGGGCGGGTTGGTTTTGTCCGCGGACGAAAACAGCACCTCCCCGGCACCCTTGCCCACGTACAGGCCGTCGCCCTTTTTCATGGCGTACTCGGTCCCTCCGGCGGAAACCACTCCCCAGCCAGCGACGCAGATGATCCCCAGCTCCCTGCGGTCCAGGAAAACGTCGCCGCCGAAGTCCCTGCCGCCCTCCAGACAAAGCGTCTGGCCAACGGGGAACGCCCCGCCGAACACGACCCTATCGGCGTGGGTGTAGCACAGGTTTATCTCGTCCGCGACGAAAACGTCCTCGAAAAGGAAATGCCCGCGCATGGCGTCGGTGTCGTAGCGGGCGGCGTCGTCCGGGTGCGCGGCGTGGCGGATTTCCAGGTTCATGGTTGCTCTCCTTGCCCTTGGGCCCGTGCAGTATACCACGGCGGAAACAACCCCGGATGGGACAAAAACGCGGAGAATGATCACTTTTCCGGTCACGCGCGCCGATAGTATTTCCCCGGAAGATCGGGTATAGTGTAGCCGGGGGGAAGATGGAAACGGCGACAGCACTAAACGACTCCGGCATAGCGCTTACCGAGGCGAACCGGCCAAACGACGCAATCCCTCTCTTTCGAAAGGCGCTGGTAATGGAACCAGACAACCCCCTTCTGTGGCTGAACCTTGGCATAGCCCAGCAGCGCACCGGGAACTACGAAGAGGCGATCGACAGCTTCCACCGGGCGCTTAGGATAGACGAGAGCCTTACCGAGGCGTGGCTTTCCATGGGTCTTATCTACTACGAGACCGAGGAATTCGACATGAGCGAGAACTGCTACCACTCGGCGCTGGCGCACGACGACGCCAACCCGAAGGTCTGGAACAACCTGGGGGTCCTGTCCTTTTCCAAGGGGGACTTCGACGACGCCAGAGCCTGCTTCGAGGAGGCGGTAAGCCTGGTTCCCCATTACTACGACGCCCTGTTCAACCTTAGGGACACGTGCAGGAGGCTGGGCGACCACCGCGCCGCCGGGGAATTCGATCGGGCCCTTTCGGGGCTGCCCAACAGGAACGGGCCGGTCGCCCACCCCGGAGCCGGCGGATGAGGGTTCTGTACGTCGCCGAGATAGTGGGAAAGGCCGGGGTTTACGCCTTCAAGAAGTCCCTTCCGGAGCTTAGGCGCCGGTATCCCTGGGATTTCCTGGTCGCCTGCGCGGACGGCACCACCGGGGGCAACGGCCTGGGCAGGAACCACGCCGCGTACCTGCACAAGCTTGGGGCGAACGTCCTGACCACCGGGGAATGCTGTTTCTACAAAAAGGACCTGACCGAGAACATGGAAAAGCTTCCCTACGTGCTGCGGCCGGACAACCTTAACCCGGAGGCCCCGGGCTTCGGATCGCGGATATACAAGGCGGCCGGGGGGAAAATAGCCGTGGCGGTGCTTCTGGGGCAGAACGGGTTCGCCAGGCTCCACGGCAACAGCCCCTTCGCCCACATGCCGGCGCTGCTGGAACGCCTGCGCCGGGAAACGCCTTACGTGGTCGTCGATTTCCACGCCCAGGCAAGCGCCGAGAAAAAGGCCATGTTCTTCGCGGCGGACGGGCTCTGCTCCGCCGTAATCGGCTCCCACACGAGGGTTCAGACGTCCGACGAGCGCGTGTTCCCCGGCGGAACCGCCGCGATAGGCGACGCCGGCCGCACGGGATCGTCGGAATCCGTTGGCGGCTGCGAGACCTCCTCCCGCATAGGGGAATACCTTTCCGGCATTCCGGACTGGACCAAGGAAGCCTGGGACAAACCCGCCCTGCAGGGCGTGTACCTGGACATAGGGGCGGACGGCAGGGCCCGTTCCATAGAGCGCGTCCGGATCGACGTGGAGGCGCCGGACCGCGCCGAAAAGGACGGGAAGGACGGCGGGACGGAAACCGAATAAAACCCCACGGCGTTACACTGTACCTTTTCCCCGTTATCACATATAATGAAAACGATGCTGTTTGATTTCGTTTTTGCGCTCAAGCGGATAAAGGTGTTTGCACTCGTCGGGGAAAGCGGTACGGGAAAGAGTTTCCGCGCGAAGCTGGTGGCGCACAAATACGGCATCGAATACATCATTGACGACGGGCTTTTGATCAGGGACAACCGGATAATAGCGGGGAATTCGGCCAAGAAGGAAAAATCGTTCCTGGCGGCGGTAAAGGTGGCCCTGTTCGACGAGAAGCTCCACCGCGACGAGATTGCCCGCAAGCTCCAGAGCGAAAAGATACGAAAGATTTTGCTGCTGGGCACGTCGGAAAAAATGGTGCGGAAGATAGCGGCCAGGCTGCAGATTCCCCCGCCTAAGAAAATAATCAAAATCGAGGACGTCGCCACCCAGGACGAGATCGACAAGGCCATAAGAACCCGCCGCATCGAGGGCAAGCACGTAATACCCGTGCCGGCCATCGAGGTCAAGCGCAATTACCCCACTATCTTTCACAACGCGCTTCGTATCTTTATGGGGCACAGCGAGGCGGGAATAGGCCCCACGCCGGGCGTCCACGAGAAGTCCGTGGTGCGGCCATCGTATTCCAAACGCGGCAGGGTGATTATCTCCGAGGCCGCGCTAAGCCAGATGGTAATCCACTGCGTGGACGAGTACAACCAGAACATACGCATAAAAAAAATCCTTGTGCGGAACACCGAGATAGGGTACAATTTGGCAATCACCATTGACGTTCCCTACGGTACCCAGCTTGGGGGAAACATCCACGAACTTCAGCAGTACGTCATTGACAACATCGAAAGGTACACCGGCATCCTAATCGAGGAAGTAAACATTATTATCGACAAAATAATCCAGTAGGAGGGGACAGACATGGGTTTTGCCAACCGGCGTTTTATCGGGTGGTTTTTGTTTCTCGCGGGCGCGGTTCTCCCGCATACCGCCTTCGCCAACCCGGAGGGCGAGGCGGGGTTCCAGGTGTTCCGAACGGAGCATTTCGAGATACGCGCGCTTCCGGAGGACGCCATGGTCCTGGCCGCGCAGATGGAGGGAAGGTTCGCCGCGTACAACCGGGTGTTTCGTTTTAACCCGGGGACGCTCGCCGGCCCCCTAAGGATAAGAGCCTTTCGGGACGGGGAACAGTACGAAAGCTACGTCGCCGCCCGCATCGAGGGGGGGGTTCCCCCGGGGGCGGTGTACCTGCATTTCGCCCAGCCGGAAATGCGGGAGCTGGTTATCCACCTGGGAAACGAGGCGGAGACCCTGCCCTTCCAGGCCTTTATCCAGTTTCTGCGGGCCTTCGTTCCCAACCCCCCGGTCTGGATACGGGACGGCTTCGGGGTGCATTTCGCCACTCTGGGCTTTGACGCGGAAGGGCGGCCGGTGCACGCGGAAAACCTTGCCTGGCTCGACGCGGTAAAGGCCACGCGGGAACTGCCCACGCCGGAGGCGATAATGCGGACGCTTGCGCCCGAGACGGTGGAAAATTTCCCCGGGCTGGCCTGGTCCCTCGTGTCGTTTTTTCTTAACTCCGGCAACGACAATTACCTTCGCAGCCTTACGGAAGGCTTTATGGTGCTGTCCTACGCCAATACGGCGGAGGAAAACGCCGCGGCGGTTTTCAACCGGATAGCCATGTGGAACGACATGGGCGCCATGGCGAGGGACCACCTGCTGTACCTTGGCTCGCGCGACTCGTTTGTCGGGCTGATCGCGGAAGGCCAGGCCGCCTACATCGGGGGAAGACCGGCGGAGGCGGAGGCGATCTTCCGGCGGGCGCTTGGGATACGGAATGACCATTACGCGGCCTGGTATTACCTTGGCCTTCTGGCGTACAACGCCGGCGACACCGAGACCGCCGAGCGGTACTACCGCATCGCGCTTGGGTTCGGCGCGGACAACGCGTCGATACTGTACGCCCTGGCCCTGAACGCCGCGACCGCCGGCAGAACGGCCGAGGCGATCGAACTGTTGCGCCAAACCGCCGAGCTGGATCCGGGGCGTTTCGCCGAAAGAGCCTCGATCCTGATCCTCCGGCTGGACGGCATAAGGGAAAGGCAATGAGCGAAATCCAGGTGCGCCACGCGGGCGGCGCCAACGGAAAGGAAAAAACCCTGAGCCTTCCCTACGGCACCGTAGCCGACACCCTGCTTTCAGACCTGGGCATCGACGAAACCACGACCGTGGCGCTCAGGGTGAACAACGAGATCCGCCCGCTAAAAACCAGGCTCGCGGTCAACGCCACCCTGGAACCGGTGCGCCTGGAATCGCCGGAGGGCACGATGATTTACCGCCGCTCGCTTTCCTTTCTACTCGCGATTGCGGCGCGAAAGCTTTTCCCGGATCGCGGACTCTACGTGGGGCATTCCCTGGGAAGCAGCTACTACTACACGTTCAATTCCGGCAAGCCGCCCACTAAAAGCGAGGTCGCCGCGCTGCAGGACGAGATGCTGGCCCTTGTGCGGAAAGACCTTCCCGTTACGTTCAAGTACCTTGCCTACGAGGAAGCCTGCGAGATGTTCGCCAGAAACCGGCAAACCGACACGGCGCTGCTTCTGGAGCGTCACAGCAGCTCGCGGATAAAGGTGAACGAGTGCAGGGGCTTCCTGGACATTTACGTCGAGCCGCTCGTGCCGCGCACCGGCTTTCTTTCCGTCTTCGCCCTTATGCCCTACAAGGAAGGCTTCCTGTTGCGCTTCCCGGGCAGCGGCAAGGGGATGAGCCTTGGCGACTTCGTGGACGAGCCCAAGATCTTCGACGTTTACAGCGAGTACAAAAAATGGGGGCGCATAGTCGGCGTGCGGGTCGTGGGGGAGCTTAACTCCATGGCGGCAGGCAGAACCGTGCGCGACTACATACGAATCGCCGAGGCGCACCAGGCCCGCAAAATCGCGGAAATCGCCGAACGGGTTTACGACAAAAAGGAAACGGTAAAAACCGTGCTGCTTGCCGGCCCGTCCAGTTCCGGCAAAACCACGACGGCGAAAAGACTGTCAATAGAACTGATGGTACTTGGCATCAGACCCATTGCCATAAACCTTGACAGCTATTACGTGGGAAAGGACAAGACGCCCCTCAACGAAAAGGGCGAGCCCGACTACGAGTGCCTGGAGGCGCTCGACGTCCCCTACCTGAACGAGCAACTGCAGGACATTTACAGCGGCAAGGAAATAAGCCTGCCGGTCTATGACTTCAAAACCGGAAAAAGCGAAAAGTCCGGCGGCCAGAAAATCCGGACGGGACGGCGCACCGTGCTGATAATCGAGGGCATACACGCGCTTAACGACGCGCTTACCCCAAGCATACCCAGGGACAGCAAGTTCAAGCTGTACGTTTCGGCCCTGTCGCAGCTTAACCTTGACGACCACAACCGCATCCCGACCAGCGACAACCGCCTGCTTCGGCGCATGGTTAGGGACTCGCAGTTTCGCGGAAAGGATGCCCGGTTTACCATTGGGATGTGGCCGGACGTAAGGGCCGGGGAACGCAAGTATATCTTCCCTTTCCAGAACACCGCGGACGTGGCCTTTAATTCCGCGCTGGACTACGAGCTTTCCGTGCTAAAGTACTACGCCGAGCCGCTCTTGCGGGCGGTAAAGCCAGGCCATCGCGAATACGCCGAGTCGTCCCGGTTGCTTTCGTTTCTGGAAAACTTTACGCCGATACCGCCGCAACACGTGCCTGGGACAAGCCTTTTACGGGAGTTTATCGGGGACAGCGAGTTTAAGTATTAGCTAGGCACTAGAGGCGTTTTGCCCGCCACAGATCGTCCAGCTCGCGGGTTTGGACGGCGAACATTTCCTTGCGATATTCGCCCTCGCGCTTTTCCTTTAGCTTTTCCATAACCTTTAGCTGGCGGGAAGCCTCTATGTACAGGTTCCGTTTTTCCTCGACGACAAGCTGTGCCCTGGCCGCCTCTTCCATAAGGCGTTCCGCTTCCTGTTCCAGGCGCTGTATGTAACCGTCCCAGGCAAACATGGAAACGGCACCGCTCCCGCCCCCTGTCACCGCAATCCCCGAGAAACGCTCCCTGCCCGCGTTAAGCTGTGCGGCGGCGTTTTGCTTTATCTTGTTTTCAATTTCGGTAAGAACGCCAATGGCCTTGCCAAGTTCAATTTTGGCTTCCTCTTCGCGGTACTGGCGTAGCTCCAATACCTTTTCGAGGTTAAACCTGAACCTTTTCATTTGCCCCGCTGGTTAAGCCCGGCAAACAGGGAGGCGACGGTATTGGCGACAGAAGGATCCACGCCCCCAGCCTTGCCAAACGCGGCACCTGGAACCGTGTTCGGAGCCACACCCGCCTGCGTGTCACCACCAGCCAAGCGACCGTCCGGAAACTCGCCGGACGAAACAGGAACGCCGGATATCCTTTCCATCATCGCCAGGGTGTTTTCCAGCGACGATCGCTCGTCAACTTCCTGAACAAGAAATTCGTCTATGGCCCGATGCTTAGCAATGGCATCGTCAATAAGCGAATTCGATCCCGCCTGATACGCGCCCACATTTATAAGGTCTTCGGCCTCGGCATACACCGCCATGCTCCGACGTATGGAAGCCGCCGCCTTCATTACCGAAGGCCCTGACACGGCAGGCGCAAGACGGGAAACGCTTTGCAGCACGTCTATCGCCGGATAATGATAGGCTTGGGCAAGGCGGCGCGAAAGCACGATATGGCCGTCCAGAATACCACGCACGGTGTCCGCCACAGGTTCGTCCATGTCGTCGCCGTCAACCAGAATCGTGTAAAACCCGGTAATACTGCCAACGTCGGAAGTACCGGAACGTTCAAGCAGCTTTGGCATGGAATCGAACATGCTTGGCGTATAGCCCCTGGTCGCCGGCGGCTCACCGGCAGCAAGGCCGATTTCCCGCTGGGCACGGGCAAAACGGGTAACCGAATCAAAAAGCAGCATAACGTCCAGGCCCTGATCGCGAAAAAATTCGGCAACGGCGGTTGCGACATAGGCACCCCGCAGACGGGACAGGGGCGGGGAATTAGAAGGTGTTACGATAATTACACTGCGGGCAAGGCCTTCCGGCCCGAGATCGTTTTCGATAAAGTCGTTTACTTCGCGACCGCGTTCACCTATAAGGGCGACGACATTTACGTCGGCATTTGTATTGCGGGCAATCATTCCCAGCAACGTCGATTTGCCAACGCCGGAACCGGCAAAGATACCAAGACGCTGTCCCCGACCCACGGCAAGAAGACCGTCAATGGCGCGCACCCCGGTGGAAATACGCTCGGTAATGCGCCGTCGCTTAAGCGGATCCGGGGGGGAGGCCAGAGCGGGATACATGGCCGTTGCCTCAATTTCGCCCTTGTCGTCAACGGGGTTTCCCATTGCACCCAGCACCCGACCCAAAAGCCCGGTGGAAACCGGCACTTCCAGCCGCGTTCCCTGTGCGATAACCCGGTTACCCACCTCCAGCCCGTCGGTTTCCTCGTAAGACATTAGCTGTACGGTATCGTTTCGCAAGCCGACAACCTCGGCAAGAATCATGCCCCGGCCTTTGGGAACCTCGATTTTGCAGACCTCGCCTATGATTGCCTGGGGACCCCTGCTTTCAATAAGAAGCCCCTGAACCTTGGTTATCCTACCGACGCACTTTATGGGATCTATGCGCTCGGCGGTTTCAAAATATTTTTCAAAAACGGCGGTTCCCATATCTTGCTCATCTGGACGCACCGGCGCCAACTTTCGTCTTCGCTTTTATCGGGGAAATCTCGCGTATCTTTGCCTCTAGCTCGGCAAGCTGGCTGGAAATACGGGCATCAATTTCGCCAAAATCCGTTTCGATAATACAGCCGCCCGGATCCACCGAGGAATCCTCCGCCACCTGTATGGATTTTGCCCCTTCCATCATCTTGATAAAATCTTTTGTATGCGCGGTGGCAAGCTTTAGATCGGCCAGGTTCACGCGGATGATGATATTCCCCCGATCCCTTATCTTGCGAAGAGCCTGAACCACGTTGGAAACAACCACCTCGCGCTGGTTTTCGGAAATAACCTTAACAACTTTTCTGGACATAAGCAACACCAAGTCGATAATTTCCCGCTCGGTATCGGAAAGGATTTCGCCCCGCTTGTCCTGGGCGCGTTCGAGCACGACACGGGTTCGTTCGATTAGCCTATCAACTTCAGCCTTGCCCTCGGCATAGCCTTCGTCCCGACCCGTCTCCCTACCCTGTTCAAGGGCCTCTTTTTTTTCGTCGTCAAGGGTCTTGCGGACTTCGGCGTTCAGCTCCTCCGCCTGTTGCCGCACGTCGGTAATGATCTGGTTGGCTTCCTCCTTGGCGGTGGCTCTAATCGCATTCGCCTCGTCGGAGGCCTGTTGTTTTTCCTGTTCGGCGGCCAAGCTCGCCGCCTTTACGATCTCGTCGGCCTCGGCCTTTGCCGATTCTATCATTGCCTGTTTTTCAGTTTCCCACTGAACCCTGAATTCCTCGGCTTCACGGCGAAGATCCTCGGCGGTGGGCCCCAGGTATGTCTCCCTTTCGGGTTCCACTTCGACCTCGGTTTCCATTTCCTTTGACACCGTGGAAAAACCAGTAAAATCCGTAAAATGAACCGGGGTCTCGATCATCATTGTCTCTTGGATGAGAGTCAACTCGTTCGGTCTGAACACTGCCTTGGCCATACGTTATCCTTACACAACCATTTCGTCTTCGCCGGAACGCGCGATGACAATCTCGCCGGTGTCTTCCAGGTGGCGAATAATCGAAACGATTTTCTGCTGGGCTTCCTCGACGTCTTTCAGCCTTATCGGCCCCATGTACTCCATGTCCTCCTTGAGCATGGTGGCCGCGCGCTTGGACATATTCTTGAAGATCTTTTCCTGTACCTCGATCTCCACGCTCTTGAGCGCCTTGGAAAGTTCCTGGGAATCCACTTCCCGCATAACCTTCTGGATGTCGCGGTCGGAAAGAAGAACGATATCCTCGAACACGAACATGCGCTTCTTGATTTCCTCGGCAAGTTCCGGATCCTCGTCCTCCAAGGCCTCGATAATCTGTTTTTCCGACGCACGGTCAACAAGGTTGAGAATCTCGACAATGTTTTCAACACCGCCGGCCGTTGTGTAGTCCTCGCTGGACAGGGTGGAAAGTTTCTTTTCCAGTACCCGCTCAACCTCGCGAAGAACCTCCGGGCTTGTGCGATCCATCGTGGCGATACGGCGGGCCACGTCGCTCTGTATCGTATGTGAAAGATTCTGCAAAATATACGATGCCTTGTTCGGCTCAAGGTAGGCCAGAATAAGGGCGATGGTCTGGGGATGCTCCTGCTGAATAAAGTTCATCAGATGGGCAGGATCGGTTCGGCGGATAAAATCGAAGGGCCGCACCTGAAGACTGGACGTAAGGCGGTTTATGATGTCAATGGCCTTCTGGCTGCCCAGGGATTTCTCCAGCAGCTCCCTGGCGTAGTCTATGCCACCAGTGGAGATGAACTGGTTTGCCATCATGAGTTCCTGGAACTCCTGCAGGATCGTGTCCTTCTGCTCGGAGTCTATCGTCTCAAGCCGGGCAATCTCAAAAGTAAGGGTCTCGATCTCGTCCTCGCGCAGGTACTTGAAAATTTCCGAGGAAAGCTCCGAGCCAATGCTGACGAGAAAAATAGCCGATTTCTGGCGACCCGAATACTCCTTGGAGCCTTTTTTCTTTGCTCCTGCCGTAGCCCCTCCCGGAGCCCCGCCTCCCTTTGCCATCTGTTACTCCTCCAAAAGCCAGGTTCTGATAAGCTGGGCGCAGTCTTCCGGGTGTTCCTTTGCCAGGTTGACCACGGATTCCATAAGTTCCATACGTCCCCTGTCCTCCACGGAAATGGAAACGTCCAGACCGTCCTGTTCGGCTTCCGCCATGGCGCTTTCCCGCAGAGCCTGTTCGCGGCGCGCGCGTTCCTCCTCGGCAAGTCGTCTGCGGCGCTCCATCTCGCGGGCGACGATCCTGAAAACAATGAAGCCAACCAGAACCAGAACCAAACCGAATAGAAATATCATAACGGTTCTTTCAAGTTGCCTTCGCCTAAAGTACTCCGAGTCCTCCTCGGCAAACTCCCTGCTCCTGTCGAAGGGAATATTCTGCACGGTTACCGAATCGCCCCGCGCCGCGTTGAAACCAATCGCGTTACGCACAAGGACTTCCGCCGCACGGCGTTGCTCTTCCGGAAGGGGGATGTATTCCCGCTGAATGGTACCGTTGGGCAGCACCACCGGGTTTCCCCTTTCGTCATACACACGATTCCAGGTGCCGTCGATGTTTACCGACACGGTTACACGGCCAACCTGGGGGCTTCGCTCCTCCATGATTAGCCTCTGGTTGATTTCATGGTTCCGGACCAGGGTTTCCTGTTCCATCGCACCGTGAAGGTTCGACATGTACCTAAAGGCCGGGGGGGTATGGCCTTCGACACCAGAAGGCCCCTCGGGATTAAAACCAGTCCCCCTCCATTCGGTTCTGGACTCGCTTAGCGAACGGGTTACATAGGGGACTATCTCCGAATCGTCAAACGGGCTGCCAGGAGTCCTTGGCCTTATCGTAATCGGAAAATGCTCGGTGGTTTGGACGGTCATTACCGACATGTCCATGTCAATCGCGACGTTAAGATCCCGGACGCGGTCGGAGGAAAAAATGTTCTGAAGTTCCCGCAGAACCTGGGCACGCATCCTGGTTTCCAGCGCCTGCCGTTGCCTCTGTTCCCTCTCGATTACGTGCAGGCGATCTATGGCCGCCATGTTGGCAAAATCATTAAGGATATTGGCGTTATGGTCGGTTATGACAATGTTGTCCGTCTGGAGTCCCTCGACCGCCAACTGCAGGAGTCTCTGGATGCCTTCGATTGCGTGTCGGTTTTGGGTTATATCACTGCCCGGCCGGGGCCAGATAATCACGCTTGCCGTAACCGGGTTTTGTTCGGATCTGAACAGTGTTTGCGTTGGCCACACTATACTTACGTTGGCGTTGTCAACGCCTTCCACGGCCCTTATGTGTTCCGTGACCATCTGGGTCTGAGCCCGCTGCCTGTTCACGTTTCGCTCAAAGTCCGTAATGGTCCAGCGAGGCGTGTCGAAAATTGCCCAGGGATCGATCCCCCGGGGAATAAGATCCTCGCGAATAAGTATCGTCCTTAAACGCCTGGCGGTGGGTTCGTCGGCAACCATGATGTGCCCACCGGCGGTTACATTGGCTCTTATGCCTTCCTGATTAATCCTTGTGACAATCCTGTCCCGTGCATCCTCGTCCCGTATCGGGGCATCGATAACCGCCACGTAGCTGGGCGTTGTCGACACGCCGAAAAGGGCGACGATGCCTATTATCGCCACCACCGCGATCCCGACAAGAATCGCCCGTTGCGGGATGGACCACTTGGCCCATAAGGTTTTGATCTGCCCCAATATTTTCTTCAAAAACTCATTCATCTAAACCCTCCCTCTCCTGTCGGGCGCAAATTTTACGAAGTATCACTCTACCGTGTGCTCACACTATCGTGTGTTGATAACGTCTCTCCAGCCCTGTACCAAGCGGTTGAGAACGTTCATCGTTATCCCAAGCGACATATTGGCCTGTGCCTGGGCAATGGAAACGTCATGCGCGTCAATCAGATGGGGATTGACGATCGCCTCGTGCGCAAGTCTGGACGCGTTATTCTGCGCCCCGCTTACCCTGTCCAGCGCCTGAAGCATCGCGTGCTGAAAAGTGCCCGCGCCGGTTACGCTTTCGGCCCCTATCGTCCTTTCCAGATGAAGCATATTTGCCCCGCTACCGGCAAAAGGACTGTCAATCGGACCCATGTGACTCCTGTGGGTATGAACCATGGATATCGAATTGTTAATCATGCTTCCTCCTTTTACCTACCGCCCGCGCCAATGTTCAGCGCCCGCTGAAACATGGACTTGGAGCCTTCGATTATCGAGGCGTTGGCCTCGTAAGCCCGCGTCGCGGAAATCATGTCCACCATCTCGGTAACCATGTCCACGTTGGGCAGTTCGACATAACCGGCCCTGGGGCCCGTTCTAATGGCATCGGGATGCGTCGGATCCCAGCGAAGAGGATTTTCCGTGCTAAAGTCCCGCTGTATTTCGGCAACCCGCACCCCGCGCCCAATCCCGTTGTCCATAGTTTCCGGCAGGAAGGGGGAACGCCAGAATGGGCCTTCCACCGCCGGCCGCATAATCACGCGCCCGCGACGGAAAGGCCCGCCTTCGGTCGTGCGCGTGGTGTTAACATTGGCCATGTTGTCGGCTATAACGTCCAGCCTGACACGGTTGGCGGTTAGCCCCGTGGCCGCCGTGTTAATCGCACCGAAAATACTCATCGTTCACCCCCGTTCCGTGTTTTATAGGTTAACAAAAAATACCTTCCCATTACTAGCCCCTTAGCACCCTGGTAATCTGACTGAACTCGAAGTCAACGGCACTAGCCAGAAGCTCAAATGTCATCTGGTTCTGCAAGGCAAGCATGAATTCCTGCTCCGGATCAACGTTGCTACCGTTGTTGGTATAGACGCTGGTAAAATCCACGACCCTGCGGATCTGCACGTCGCGCCAGTCCCGCTCGCGGTGGTTGTTAAAGTGCCTGGCATCCGTCTGGGTAAGCTCCAGCGCGGGCCTTTGTCTTCCGGAGTCCAGCGCGCGCTTCAACTCGCTTTCGAAATTTACCGTGGAACGCTTAAAATTGGGAACATCCGCGTTCGCTATATTGTCCGCGATAACCGCCCGACGTACCACATTGGCGCTAAGCGCCCGATGTAGTAAATCGACGGTTTTTACAAAGGTATTCATGTATACTCCCTCCCCTTGTAGATCGGCAAACCGGGCACTCCCCTTTAGCGAAACTACAACATGTACCGGCCAAGATCCTGGTCTTTAACCACGTCCGCCAGCTTTTCGTCAACATAAGCTACCGTAACCGGAATTTTCGCCGGCGCGATATCCGGGGCCTCGAAGGAAAGCTCCTCCAGCAGGGCCTCCATGATCGTGTGCAGTCGTCTTGCCCCGATATTCTCCAGCTTGGAATTGACCTCGGCGGCGAGCGCGGCAAGCCGGTCGATTGCATCGGGGGTAAACTCCACCTCGATGTTCTCCGTGGCAAGAAGCCCGGTATACTGCCTTGTAAGGGCGTTTTTCGGCTCGGTAAGGATACGCAGAAAGTCGTCCTTGCCAAGCGAATCAAGTTCCACCCTAAGCGGGAAACGCCCCTGAAGCTCCGGGATCAAATCCGAAGGCTTGCTTACCGTGAAGGCCCCGGCCGCGATAAACAGAATATGGTCCGTGTTGACCGGGCCCCATTTGGTGGAGACCGTCGCGCCTTCCACTATTGGCAGAATGTCCCTCTGCACACCCTCCCGGGAAACGTCCGGGCCGCCGCCCCTGTCGCCCTTTACGGCTATCTTGTCGATCTCGTCAATAAAGATTATCCCCGTTTCCTCGACACGCTGTCTGGCCTCGTCGCTTACCCTGTCCCGGTCGATCAGCTTTTCAAGCTCCTCGGCCTTGATTATCTCCCGGGCCCGGGCAACGGTAACCAGCTTTTTCTTTTTGCCGCCGCCAAAGAAGCTGGCGAAACCAGAAAGGCTTTCCTCCAGATCGCCCATGTTCATGCCCATCATCTCGAAGGGTGGAAACTGGGGGGATTGGCTGACCATCAGCTCCACGGTTTTTTCCTCAAGCTTGCCGTCGCGAAGCATCACCCGGAATTTTTCCCGGGTAACCTTGAATTTTTCGTCCTCCACACCGTTCGTCGAAGCGTCCATGGAATCATCCATCGGTTCCGCTTGGTCGGCCTGTCCCGTTTGTCCCGTTTGCGCGTATGCATTTGCCGCGTCGGTTTCCCCGCCGGCCACGGCTCCCTGGTTTGCGGGAGCCGCGTTCCTGTTACCCACTACTGGAAACCCCACCTGAAGAACCGTTCCGATATGGCCGCCGTTGGGGTTGCCGTCCGGGTTAAAAGAGAAAGAACCCACCGGGCTTACCATCGGGCCGGGCATCGGTCTTTTCGCCGCCTTGGTCTTTTTCCCGCTGGAGGGAATCAAAAGATCAAGCAGGGCTTCCTCGGCCCGCTTGTCAGCCTCGTCCTCGAAGGATTCCTGCATCTCCTGTTTCACCATCTGAAACCCGGAGGCCATAAGATCGCGCACCATGGATTCCACATCCCGGCCCACGTAACCAACCTCTGTATACTTGGTGGCCTCGACCTTGATGAAGGGCGAACCGGAAAGCTTGGCAAGCCGCCTTGCGATCTCGGTTTTTCCAACACCGGTGGGGCCGATCATAAGAATGTTTTTTGGGGCAACGTCGTCCCGGAGTTCTGGCTCCAGCTTTAGCCGTCGGATGCGGTTTCGCAGGGCAACGGCAACGGCGCGCTTGGCCTTGGCCTGACCGACAATGTACTTGTCCAGTTCGCCGACTATCTCCCTTGGGGTCAGTTTGTTCAGCCCCTCGTCTTTCTGCCTGTCGCTCATTATCCTAGTTCCTCCAGGGTTATGTTTGTGTTGGTGTAGATACAGATATTGCCGGCAATGCCCAGACTTTTCTCGGCAATCTGCGCCGCCGAAAAGCTGCTTCCGTCAAGATAGGCAAGAGCCGCGGCGTGGGCGAAACTGCCGCCAGAACCTATGGCGATGGCATCCTCCGCCGGCTCTATCACGTCGCCGGAACCAGAGACCAGGAGGGTCTTGGAGGCATCGGCCGCAATCAGCATTGCCTCCAGCCGGCGAAGGCTGCGATCCATGCGCCAGTCCTTGGCAAGCTCCACGGCGGAACGGGCAAGATCCCCGGAGTACTCTTTCAGCTTCGCCTCGAAGCGATCAAAAAGGGTGAACACGTCCGCCGTCGCGCCGGCAAAGCCGCAAAGCACCTTGCCGTCCATAAGTCGGCGAACCTTTTTGGCGTTGCCCTTCATCACCGTGTTGCCAAAGGTTACCTGACCGTCCCCGGCCATGGCAACCTTGCCGTCCCTACGCACCGCGATAATCGTCGTCGCGTGAATTCTGTTGTCCTTCAAACCAATCCTCCCAAAATATATCCTAGCGCGAATCCTCGGTTTTAGACCCGCCGGTTTTTGGACGGCCGGGTCTTGAACCGTGCGGATGCGCCTTCCCGTACACTTTTTTCAGCCGGGCAATATTGACATGGGCATAACGCTGAGTCGTGGAAAGACTCGCGTGGCCCAGCATTTCCTGAACGATACGCACGTCGCAGCCGGCGTTCACAAGATGCGTCGCGAAACTGTGCCGCAGACTATGGGGGTGGATGTTCTTTCCCAACCCGGATTGCTGCGCATAATGCCTTGCGTAACGGGCGATAATCCATCGCACCCCGGGTACCGAGATTGACTTGCCCTTCCTGCTTACGAACAACGCACCCTCCGCCCCCAGTCCGGCGTTCCGTCTCCTAGCGTCCCGTTCCGGCAGATACTCCAGTATGGCAGATTGCGCCTCCTCGGAAAAGAACACCACGCGCTCCTTTCCGCCCTTGCCTAAAATACGGGCGCCTTCGATGCTTCCATCCAAGGCTTTCATGCTTAAGGACACCAGCTCCGAAATACGCAGGCCCGCGGAATACATCGCCATTATGATTGCCTTGTCCCTGGCCGGCCAGAGTATCTTCTTGCTGTCCGGAATGGCGGCAAAGTCCGCCATCTCGTCCTCCCACAGCACGGAAGGCAGGCATTTGGGGGATTTAAGGTTCCTAAGGGCGTCGCAGGGGTTGTCCGATCTCCTGCCGAAGCGGATCATCCAACGATAGAACCCCCTGACCGAGGATAGCCGGCGGTTCACGCTGGACGGGGCGGTTCTCTCGGCGGCAAGGTCGGCGACAAACCCCTGAACCTGGTTGGAATCGGCCTTCTCCGGATCGGTTCCCCGGTTGTCGCAATAGTTGGCGAACTTGG
>Ga0209755_10000443_pt1 | contig 75595 bp, 86 predicted proteins | sample TergutCo191P1_FD_187301 | JGI IMG/M metagenome (GOLD analysis project Ga0209755, IMG submission 187301) | Cornitermes sp. P1 segment gut microbial communities from Petit-Saut dam, French Guiana - Co191P1 (SPAdes) (version 2) | ecosystem: Host-associated > Arthropoda: Insects > Digestive system...
ATATTATCATTAACGCTACTGATGAATACCGCGCGGAAATGGACGTTATCGGGAATTTTATTAAAGAGCGTTGTGTTCAGGAAGTTGGTTATGAAATTAAAGCGAGGGAACTTTTTAAGTGTTATCAGGACTGGTGTGATGATCATAATGAACACGCTGTAAGCGAGCGGTTTCTGGGGCTGCGGTTAAAGGAACTTGGGCTTGACCAGAAGCGGAATAATGACGGGCGGTACTGGCAGGGGTTGGGGTTGAGGGGGTAGAATTTAATACTAAAACTCTTATTATTGACAAATTTAAAAATAATATTTATTTTAATTCTATAAGGAAAATATGGCTTTAGAAATATATGATGAAAATGACACCTTGTTTCTATACTATTCTCCTGATGTCCCAGATGGTTGGGTTCAAAAAGGATTAATGAATTATGGTAAAGTTGTAATAAAAAAGGTATTTGAATTTAAAGAAGTCGATTTATACGAAAATGACACAGATGAAAATGCAAGTGTATTTATATTAGGTACACTAGATAATGAAAAAAATATTTTGTAATAAAAGGTGAAAAATTAGGTATACCATACGATATATTTTTTGATAAAAATATTGTTATTAAGAGTAAACATTTTATAGGTGAAAGAAACATATCAATATTTAAAAATATATCTAAAGTAATAACTGGAAATTTGAAAATTGGGTTAGAAAATGACGCTGATATTAATATAAATGTCTTTGAAAAAATGTTAGCGAGTATGCCAAACTCATATGAATTAGAACGATATGTTCAAATGCGCATATATAATATAATTAAAGATGAATTTGATAAAATAAAAAATACATCAAAATTATATGAAAATTATATGAATAAAAAATATAGTAAAAAAGAAATAATAACAAATGACGTTATTATACAAAATGAGAAATCAAAATATGAATATATTCTTAATAAACTTAAAGATATGTTATTAAATGAACTTTCATATAATGAAAATACATGGCAAGATCAAATTTTTGATATATTAAAAATAATATTCCCAAAATATGAACATATCTTAAAAGGAGCACCTATTCGTGATTATTATGATAATAATAAAAAACGATACATTGATTTTTTATTAGTTGATATTAATGGTAATATTGATATTATTGAAATAAAAAGACCACATGATGATTTAATTTTAACAGAAAATGAATATAGAGATAATTTTGTACCAAAGAGAGAACTCGCAGGTACAGTAATGCAAATTGAGAAATATTTATTTTATTTAAATAAAAGTGGGAAAACTGGTGAACAGAATTTAAATAAATATTTCCATGAAAAAGTAAATTCTAAAATAGATATAAAGATAATAAATCCATCTGGAATAATAATTATGGGCAGAGACAAAGGAATAAAAGAAGAACAAAAAAATGATTTTGAGATAATTAAAAGAAAATACAGAAATATTATTGATATAATTACATATGATGATTTAATAAGAAGGTTAGAACAATTAATCTTAAAATATTCATAAATATTATTAGTGAATTGTTTTATAAGTTTGATTGTTTTCCCCCATGCCCCCTTTTGGTTGCGGTAGTGAAAACACTGTGGGTTAATTCAAGCGATATTTTGTTACTCTGTATTACTACTGGTTACCCTGTATTGCTCTGTATTTCTGTAAAAATAAATCAAGAAAAATTATGCTTCATAAAAATATTTTCAAACTAGAAAATTATGGCAAAATTTGTGGGACGCACACGCCCCCCTGCTATAAAAAATTCATTGCTAAAAGTGTAGTTTGTGAAGGGGTGTGTATAGTTCGTTTTGATTTATGCTACACGTTTTTTATTGCTTCCTGTTACCCTGTATTACTCTCAATTACTCTCTAATAATATATTTTTTTTATTTTGTGTATGTTAAAAAAAATAAAAGGAAACTTTTATAAATATAAGTATATATATAGGGAAGTCGAAATTTGAAAATTATGCTTCACAAGATACACTCTTGCATGGTCGGTCGTCCCTGCCAAAGACTGATTTTTCGCTATCACTTTCAAGGCTTTTTTATTTAGCGGTTTCACTTTCATTTTTTCAAGTCTGTGGCAGGGAAAGTGCCGATTATTGCCATCACCTTGTAGACCGTCCGCTATGGCAGTAAGAGCCGATGATTTCATCACTAACAAGAACGCCGCTAGTCTGCCGATTGCGTAATGAGCGAAGCGAATGGAGCAAGCGGCTGTCTAGCGGTAAGAGCCGACAAACGCCTTTGTAAGTCCGTGCCGACAAATGTGCCGAAGAAAAAACGCAGTTTTTTTTCGGCGCTTTTGGCGGCGTATGTGTTGTACGCCTTTGGTTTAATTCTGCCATAGCGGAAAGAGCCAACTCTTTGCTTCAGGAGCAAGGCGGTATCAAAATTAGTTTTTATTTTTCGGTTGCGAAGTAAAGAGCCGACGGCGGCTTCATTGACTATCAACGCCGCTAGTCCGAAGTTTGCGGAGTTGAGCGTAGAACCGCAGGTTCCTAGCGAAACGCAGCAAGGCTGAGGACTAGCGATAGAGCCGATAAACTGTTCACTACGAAGGAATTTGTTTCATTGGCAAGGCGGTAGCGGAATTCAGAAAAATGTATCGCTACGGAATTTGGGAGACGGCTTTCACTACGTTAGCCGTGGGCGAACTTCGAAAGACTTGTAGGTTAGAAAAATTGGGTGGGCGGATTACGATAATCTCTCACGGTCTTTCATAATGCTGATGAACGTATCACTTTTGATGGGTGGGGTGCAGGGATTTTTGTACCGCTTTTGTTTTTATACCTTTTGTTGACCGCAGAAAAATATGGGCGTGATGGATTAGCCCATATTTTTCTGTTTTGCCTTGCAGGACGCAAGGCAAAATTGGGATATACACTTTTGAATGATTGCGGTACAAAAAGGGCTGCTTTGATGAATTGAAAAAATTGCGGAGTTCGGCGAAGCCGGACGGAGCAATTTTGTCTGCATATATCAAACAACGCTTAGATTTGTTTTAGGGTGGGCGGCGTCGGCTGTGGGTACGGGGTTTTTTGCGTATGCTTCATGACGAAAAAATTTTTAGAGACTGAATTGAATTATCATTTTTCATTTTCGTTTACAAAAAGAAAAGTAGCAAAAAAGGGCGAAAAGGGAATTAACTTGCCATTGAGAAAAAAATAATGGAGAGAGGATAACTTAAAACTTTTAGAAAAAAGTGCGGGACAGCCGCCACCGCCCACCCGTACGCTTCGCTTTCTCCTTTTGGGTTTGACGTTTTAATTTGGTATTCAAAATTTGGCTGTAAATGGGCTTTTGAAGTGTTAAAGGTGAAATGATACGGCAATGGGTATCTTGAACGCTCTATGGGGTTATATATGCTACATTTAGGGGTATTTTGTTTATGGTCTGCGGCGTAGTTTTTAATATGTTTTGTCGGTACGTTATGCGAAACTATATAGAAATGTTATCAATTATGACATCAATTTTTGATAGTAACGCAGGGTAACAGGTAGGAAGGGAGAGGAAGGAAGAGAAAAAGTAATTGACATAAATCCTTATGTAATATAGAATTAGGGTAGTACAGAGTATCACAGGGTAAGGGAGAGAATAAAGGTGTATGACCAAAAAGAAAAATCATGGTGAAACTGTGCAAGCGGATTTTCTGCGGCTGCGTGATGGCATTCCGCAAAAACAGGAAGCGATTAAGATACATGATTTATCTTTAAAAGATTGCGGTAAACGAAATCAATGATTTTCTTTCTGACTTTTACAGGTTTTTTACCTTAATTGACAGCTTTACATTTGTATAGTAATATTAAGGGTATGGACTATAAAGACAGTTATATTGGTCAGAAAATGTCGGGGTTTGCTTCCCCTTCTCAAGGTTATGAAGAGCAGGGAATAGACCTGAACAGGCTCATTTTAAAGAATTTAGCGTCTACATATTGTTTCAGGCTGGAAACAGCGGAAATGGAAGATTTAGGCTTGCCAAAAGGGGCTTTGCTGGTTGTAGACCGTTCCATTGCTCCGTATAATAACGCTTTTGGAATTATTAAACACGAAAATAATTTTTTATGCAGGCAAATCATAAAATATAACGGAAATATTTGTTTTAAAAACGGCAATGAGATTATTTACCCTATTGTTAATGAAACAGAAATAATAGGTATAGTTACAGCCTGCATACAGGAATTCTAACTGTGGTTTTTCATATAGACGGAAACAGTTTTTACGCTTCCTGCGAAAGGATTTTCAGACCGGATTTATATTATACGCCTATTTGCGTATTAAGCAACAATGACGGAATTATAGTCGCTCTTGACGCAGCATGCAGAAAACTCGGGTTTAAGCGCGGAGATGTTTTTTATCAAAACAGGGAAAAGCTGGAAAAATGCGGCGTAGCTGTATTTTCAAGTAATTATACTCTTTATGCGGATATTTCGGCAAGAATGAATTTAATTTATAACAGGTTTGCTCCCGAAGTGGAAATTTATTCAATAGATGAAAGCTTTTTATTTTTTCCCGATTGGGAAAACGGCGATTATTCAGATATTGGTTTTAAAATAAAAGAAACTGTTAAAACGGAAACAGGCATTCCTGTTTCTGTCGGGATTGCTCCAAGTAAAACATTGGCAAAAATGTGCAATAAACTTGCAAAGAAACATGAAGGGGTCTGCGATTGGAACACTGTCAATCAGGATGAAGAATTAAAAAACTATCCTGTTGAATATATTTGGGGGGTCGGTTATTCAAAGACAAAGTTTTTGAAAAAACATGGAATAACAACGGCTTATTCATTAAAAAATTATGATTTATTAAAAGCAAAGAAATTTTTAACAGTTAACGGATACAGGACAGTACAGGAATTAAACGGAATAGCGGCTATTGATAAAATAAAAGAAAAGGCAAGACAGGTTATCAGCGTTTCAAGAAGTTTTAAAGCTCCGGTTTACGAAATAAAAGATATAATCACGGCATTGTCAGAGTATACGCAGGAGGCTGTTGCGCGTATGAGAGATGAAAAATTATCGTGCAAGTATATATCCGTATATTTAATGACAAACAGTTATGCGAAAGGAGACCAGTATTTCAACACGCTGTCTGCTGAATTGCCGCATTTATCGGCTTACCTGCCGGAAATACAGAGGACCGCAAATGAACTGGCTAAAAAGATTTACCGCCCGAATTATAAATTCAGAAAAGTAATGATTGCATTAACAGGTCTTGATTATGATAACAGCCGGCAATATGATTTATTCGACAAAAGCCGTAAAATAAAAGAATTTAACGAGCCTTTAATGCAGGCTTTTGATACAATAAATAACAAGTACGGAAGGGGAACATTAAAATTAGGCTGCGGGTTAACCGGCAATAAACCGCAGGAAGAAGGGCAAGACCCATGGAAGTTAAAAAGGGATTATTTATCACCGAGATATACAACAAACATAAATGAAATACCGAAAGTCTATTAGAGACAAGAAATTTTTCAGCCTGCGTCTTCTATCAGATTTTTCATTATATACTCGCGTCTTTCGGGGGTATTTTTGCCCATGTAGAAATTTAAAACCTGCGGCACCTGTTTAAGGGTATTAACTGATACAGGCACCAGCCGAATATCTTCACCTATAAACTGACCGAACTCTTTAGGGCTTATTTCGCCCAGACCCTTAAAACGCGTAATTTCGCATGACGAACCGAGCGCAGAAGCGGCTTCATCGCGTTCTTTTTCCGTGTAACAGTAACGGGTTTCTTTCTTTGTGCGGACACGGAAAAGCGGCGTTTCCAGAATGAAAATATGTCCCCTTGTTACCAGTTCTTCAAAATAAGAAAGGAAAAACGTTAAAAGCAAATTGCGAATGTGGAAACCGTCAAAGTCGGCATCGGTAGCTATAACAAGCCTTGCATAACGCAGTCCTTCGATATCGTTGTCGATGCCGAGCGCCATCATAAGGTTAAAGAGTTCTTCATTTTTATAAATGGCGGCGCGTTTTTTACCGTAAACATTTTCGACTTTCCCGCGCAGAGAAAAAATAGCCTGTGTCATTACATCCCGGCTTGAGACGATTGAACCTGACGCGGAATCTCCTTCTGTAAGGAAAATGGTTGTCATCTCTCCGTCCTTGCCATCTTCCAGATGGAACTTACAGTCTTTCAGCTTGGGTATTTTAAGCGCGATCTTTTTCGCGGCTTCACGCGCTTCTTTTTTTACGGCATTAAGCTCTGTACGCAACGCTTCATTCGCGGTTATTTTCTGCTCCAGTTTTTTGCTTGCTTCCGGGTTTTTATGCAGCCAGTCTTCTACCGCATTTCGCACTTCCTGCACAACCCATGCGCGAATATCGGAATTTCCAAGTTTGTTTTTTGTCTGGCTTTCAAAAACCGGGTTTTTAAGCTTTATCGCAATCGCCGCGGTTGTGCCTTCGCGGACATCCTCGGAGCGGTAGTCTTTTTTATAATAGGTTTGAATTCCTTTTAAAAAGCCTTCCTTAAAAGCCGAAAGGTGCGTTCCGCCGTCTGAAGTAAATTGGCCGTTTACAAACGAAAAATATTCTTCGCCGTAATTATTTGTATGCGTAAAAGCGATTTCCAGCTGACCGTTAGCTGAATGTTCGCCCTTGTAATAACCAAGAGGATACAGCCCGTCATCGCCTGTTTCTTCCTGAAGCAGATCGTATAACCCTTTTGTTGAAATAAATTTTTTGCCGTTAAACGCAAGAGTAAGCCCTGCGTTAAGGTACGCGTAATTCTGAATGCGCTTTTCGATAAATTCGGAATTAAAAAGATAATCTTTAAATATATCAGGGTCAGGGGTAAATTCAACCATTGTCCCGTCTTTTAAATTTTCCTTTAATTTTCCCTTGCGTTCGCTTATTAATTTCCCTCTTTCAAAAATTGCCTCCGCAAATTCACCGCCGCGTACGGCAACTACCCTGAAATGAACAGAAAGCGCGTTCACAGCTTTTGTTCCGACTCCGTTAAGACCGACGGAAAACTGGAATACATCGTCGTTGTACTTTGCGCCTGTATTGATTACAGAAACGCACTCGACAAGTTTTCCCAAGGGAATACCGCGCCCGAAATCGCGCACCTTAACCGTCGCTTTCCCTGATTTATCAATCTCTTTGACAGATACGTCAATCAATTTCCCGTTACCCATGATGAATTCGTCAACACCGTTGTCAATTATTTCCTTTAACAAAACGTAAACGCCGTCATCAGGATTGGAACCGTCGCCGAGACGCCCGATATACATACCAGTCCGCAGGCGGATATGTTCAAGTGAAGAAAGCGTTTTTATTTTTGATTCATCATAAACAGGCGTCTTCGGCGCGGCGGTTTTGGAAGCCGCTGTTTTTACAGATGATGTTTTTTTTGCAACAATTTTCGAAGCCGCTGTTTTTGAAGATTTCTTTGCCGCAGTTTTTTTGACAGGTTTTTTTCCTGCCGGTTTTGTCTTTTGCGTACTCCTGCCTGCCGCTTTTGGTTTTGTTTTTACACAGGGCTTTTTAACTGTTTTCTTCATAACTGTTTCTGTAATTCCTGAATGAGATTCTCTGAATCCCTTATGTTTTCTTCAAGATCTTTAATTGTTCTTTCTATATCAACGATCTTGTCTTTTTTATCCAGAATTGATTTTTTAAGTTTTTCGATTTTTACTTTTTCATCGTCAATGGAAATGGAAGCTTTTAATTTTTCTATGGCTTTATCGTTATCTGAAATGGACTGGTTAAGCCGCCCTGCCCTGCCGATAATTTCTCCGTCTTCGGCGGTCACTATTGTATCAATAAAATATTTCCGCTCAGGGGTAATATCTTCATCTATTCCGGCTGCCTGAGCTCCGAATTTCCTGTAAAGGGTGCGAAGTTCCTCCCTTACATTGTTTATGTGATTCTTTACAGATTGAATCTGTTTTTGAGGATTTCCGTCAATCCCAAATCCGGCGGCAATAATCCGTTTTTCATCCTTTAACAAAGCAAGCTCATCCATAATGGAACGGGAAATTTCGCGCAGCCTGTCAATCTCGGAACGCGTAACTGCAACATCATCATTACCGGAAAGCGAATCGCGGTTACTGTAATGCTCTCCGACATTCAAATAAAGCTGTTCCTGGCTTTCCTTCGCTTTTGACAGAAAGGAGCGAAGAACCAGCCCTTGCGCGCTCTTGCCTATCCATGAAAAAACGTTCCCCCCTTCCTTATTGTCAAGTTCGCTTATTCGGGTTTCAAGAGATTCAAGTTTGGTGTTAAGGGCATCTGACTGTTCTTTAAAAAGGGATGTAAAATCACTGTAATCGCTGTTTTCAAGCAAAGCCTTACCCAGTTTGCGGAAAACAACCGCCATTTCTTTCGAGCTTTCCCTTTCTTCGATTTCTTTGGCTTCGATAGCTTCTTCAAGTTCTTTAAAACGGCGGTTTTTTTCTTCTATTTTACCGATAGCTGTATTGGATTCGGCAATGTCCCGCAGAAGGGCATGATAATGAGCAATATCCTCAAAATCCGACTGCATATCTTTCGCGCGTACATACAGATTTTCCCCGAAATTATCCAACAAGGTATCAAGAGATTCGCGGCTTTCCTGATTATTTTTAATTAAATCATCTATTCTCTTTTTTCTATCATCCATTTTTATACTATACGTTATATTAAGGGAATAGGGAATACTCCATCTCTTGATCAAGTAAGTTTATTTATGTATATTATGGAAACAAGAAGTAATTTTAGATAAACAGGAGAGAAAATGAACTTAAACGAATTAAAACATGCGAAACTGAAAGCCTGGGTTGAAGATGCTGCAGCTCTTATGACTCCGGATTCAGTCGAAATCTGCGACGGCAGCAAAACTGAATATGACAGAATGCTGAAAACAATGGTTGACGCCGGTCTTGGCGTTCCCTTAAACCCGAGTAAAAGACCGGGCTGCTATTGGTTCCGCTCTGATCCTTCAGACGTAGCAAGAGCCGAAAGCCGCACCTTTATCGCAAGTAAAAATAAAGACGATGCGGGTCCCACCAATAACTGGACAGATCCTGTCAAATTAAAAGAAGACATGAAGGCGCAGTACAAGGGTTGTATGAAAGGTCGTACAATGTACGTTATTCCATTCTCGATGGGTCCTGTCGGCTCCGATATAGCAAAAATCGGCGTTGAAGTAACAGACAGCCCGTATGTTGTATTCAATATGCACATTATGACCCGCGTAGGTTCAAAAGTTCTTGATGTTCTTGGCTCAGACGGCTTTTTCGTACCATGCCTCCATTCAATCGCTAAGCCATTAAACCCCGGCGAAAAAGACACAAGCTGGCCGTGTGAACCGGACGTAAACAAGAAATTTATCTCTCACTTCCCCGATACTTACGAAATTTGGTCTTACGGTTCAGGCTACGGCGGAAACGCGCTGCTCGGCAAAAAGTGCCTTGCTCTTCGTATCGCGTCGGTTTTGGCCCGCGACGAAGGCTGGCTTGCAGAGCACATGCTCATTCTTAAACTTACTAATCCTCAAGGCAAAGTAAAATATATTACTGGCGCGCTGCCGTCAGCTTGCGGAAAAACAAACCTCGCCATGCTAATTCCGACTCTTCCCGGCTGGAAGGTCGAGACAATCGGCGATGACATCGCATGGATGAAATTCGGCAAAGACGGTCAGCTTTACGCTATCAATCCTGAAGCAGGATTCTTCGGCGTAGCTCCCGGAACCTCCGACCACTCAAACCATAGCGCGATGAAATCAATCGAAAAAAACACAATCTTCACAAACACAGGTTTAACCGAAGACGGAGATATCTGGTGGGAACAAATTGGTTATCCTGCTCCCGGCAAAGAAATCACAAACTGGAAAGGTCAAAAAGTTCCTTCTCCGCAGACTGATAAATCACCCGCAGGTCAGGAAGTCGCCCACGCGAATGCACGCTTTACAGTACCTGCCGCGCAATGTCCTGTTATCGCCTCTGAATGGGAAGATCCCAAAGGCGTACCTATCAGCGCATTCCTTTTCGGCGGACGCCGCGCTTCGACAATTCCATTGGTAAACCAGAGCAAGGACTGGGTACACGGCGTTTTCATGGGTTCGATCACAGGCTCAGAAATAACAGCCGCTGCTGTTGACCTTCAGGTTGGCTCAATCCGCCGCGACCCGTTCGCGATGGTACCGTTCTGCGGCTACCACATGGGTGATTATTTTGCACACTGGCTCAAGCTTGGCAAAAAAGCGCAGGACGAAGGAAACGGCGATAAGCTGCCTAAGATTTTCTTTGTTAACTGGTTCCGCAAAAACGAAGAAGGCAAATTCGAGTGGCCGGGCTACGGCGAAAACAGCCGCGTTCTTTCATGGATTTTCGATCGCTGCGACGGCGCAGATAACTGCGTTGAAACACCAATCGGCAACCTGCCCAAACCCGGCAGTATTTCCAGACCCGACGGCGTAAGCGAAGAAACAATGGCAGACTTAATCAAACTCTGCGTTGACGGCTGGAAAAAAGAAATTGCAGACGTACGCGAAAACCACTATTCCAAATTCGGCGACAAACTCCCCAAAGAGTTATACGCTCAATTGGACATAATGGAAAAAGGCTTGAACAGCTTATAAAAAAGCTAGATTTGTTCGATAACTTCAGTTGTCGGACAAATCCACTCTGTAAAAGCCTCAGAGACTTTTAGTCTTTGAGGCTTTTTTTCGCAGGGAAGAAAATTCGTATGAATGGATTACTGGATTATCTCTCTGTGGAGTTCGCGGTTCAGCATGGATAAAACCAGATTTGTTCCTGCCGGCAGTTTGTAAGGGAATGTAAATTCTCCGCCTAAATAATCTACCGTAAACAGCCGTATCCGCTCTCCCGAAGTAAGCAAGGCTTCAAGACGCACTTCAAGTGGATAGGGGTTTACAGGAATAACATAAGAAAAAATACCGAATAATTCATTGTTTTCCAGTCTTTCAGGAGCTGTGACTGTAAGCTGAACCAATGTATTCATTGGGGCAGTCGTATTAGCCGGAGGATTTTGTGAAACAACAGTTTCTCCTCTCTCGCCTGCGCCTCTTTCCCTGGATCTAAACCGGAAATTAATTCCGGTTGACGATATCAACTGTAAAGCCCTGTATAAATCCAAACCTGTCAATTGCGGTATATCAACTGTAGCATTTTCCCTTCCCCTGCTTACCACAAATTCCATCGTCATAGGTCCTGATATATCAGTTCCCGGCTCAGGTTTTTGTGCAAGAATGGTTCCTGGATTTTCGGGTGAAAATTCATACATAAGCGGCTCTTTTAATGAAAGCAGGGGAACATTTCCGGCTGTTGTATAAACTGTCTGCAAATCCATCCTTACTTCATCGATGCTGCGTCCGATAAAATTTTCGATTCTGTTAATGACAACTCCCTGACTTACAACAAGACGTATGCGCCGCCCTGCTTTTACGATGGTTCCGGGTCTTGGATCCTGTTCAAGAATTAATCCCTTATCCAGGGAGGTTTGCGAGTAACGAAGCTGAAGGCGCGGGTACAGTTCTTTAACCTGCAGTTCAAGAAGCGCTCCCGTTAATTCCTTGCCAACAACATTTGGAACCATTGTCTGTTCTTCTCCGTGAACGGCAATAAAAAAAACGGAAACTGCGATAATACCCAGAAACAAAAGTAATGCCGCTACCGATATAATAAACATTCTTAAATGATTTGCGACATAATCTTCTATTGAGCTTAAATCCAGCTTTATACCCATAAACGCCCCTCTTGCCTATCCCAGTACGGAACCTGTAAAATCCCGCGCTCCATTTAAAAAATCCCGCCAAAAAAGCGCTTTTTTTGCCTGATACTGTAATTCTGTAACAGAAAGAATTCCGTCTCCTGTCTGTATAAGTATACCATTCTGTTTATCCATTCCCAAGACTTGCCCCGGAATAATTTCTTTTCCGCCGGCTTCGGAAAAATAATCACCATCAAAAATATCAGCCTTTAATATAAATAATTCACGCCTGTTATGAATAGTCCTGCAAAGAGGCCACGGGGTAAATGCCCGTATTTTTGCTTCAATTTCAAGCGCGTTTTTTTTCCAGTCAATAAGCCCGTCATCTCTTGAAATCAATGAGCAGTAACTGGCTTTACTTTCATCCTGCGCTCTTCCCTTCCCGCCTTCAACAATTTTTTTTAGCGCTTCCGGCAGCAAAAAAGCCGCTCTTTGAGAGACAATTCCGCTCAAAGAACCTGCCGTTTCCATGCCTGTTAGCTGCAATTGTTCGGACGCGAGAATATCGCCGCAATCCATTTCCTTCGCAAGATACTGTATTGTAATTCCTGTGACAATATCCCTGTTTAAAATCGCAGCCTGTATCGGAGAAGGTCCTCTGTATTTAGGAAGCAGACTGGGATGAATATTTATCCCGCCGAGCGGAAAAAGCGCGAGAAATTTAGGACCAAAAAGACGTACATATGCAAAAGAGATTAAAAGATTGAAGTTGAACGCAGTAATTTGTTCTCTTGCAGCGCTATCAAGTTTTTCAGGCTTAAAAACCGAAGATATGCCCAGTTTCTGCGCCGCTTCGCCGATTTCTGTCGGTATAAGCGCGCTGCTTCTGCCTTTTGCGCTGTCAGGATTTGTTAAAACTCCAACAAGCTCAATCTCTTTAATACTGCAAAGAACTTCCAGAGAAGGAACGGCTATTGCAGGACTTCCGGCAAATAAAACCCTCATCTTCCTGCCTTGTGCGCTTTATCGAATTTTGCGACAAGTTTTTCCCGTTTTTTATCAGATATCCGGTCAAGAAATAAAACGCCTTCAAGATGATCGTATTCATGCAGGATAACCCGCGCAAGAAGTCCGCCTGTTTCAAGGGTAAAGGGGCGTCCTTTTTCATTCCATGCCTGAATTTTAATCGTTTCAGAGCGGACAACATCTGCGTAAATACCCGGAATCGACAAACATCCTTCTTCAAATTTTTTTGTTTTAACTGAAGTTTCCAAAATGGACGGATTTATAAATACTCTCTCTATATCATCTGGTATATGAACGACAAATATTCTCTTCATTAAACCGATTTGCGGTCCTGCAATCCCTACGCCTTTGTCTCTTTGAAGAATTTCTATCATGTTTCTTGCAAGTTTTACTGTTTCTTCGTCAAATTTATCTATTTTTTCCGCTTTTTGCCTGAGTAAATCGTCGCCAAGAGTAATAATTTGCATGAAAACAGTCTACAATAAACGGCTAATCTTATTCTACCCATTTGCCGTCTGAGCCGTTTTCCTCACCTTGTTAAAATAATGAAAATATCTCTATACTAAGTCATGTTTAACGATTGTCTTATTATGGCAGGAGGATCAGGCACACGGTTATGGCCTGCGAGTAGCTCACGCCTTCCAAAGCAATTTCTGCCTGCAACGGAAAATTTGAGTTTTTTCTCTATGGCGCTTGAGCGCGCCCTTGAACTGGCTGAAAAAGTAATAATCATCACAGGGAAATCGCACATTTCCCATGCAGCCGCAGATATAGCAAAATTAACTTCTGCCGAAAAAAAGCGCGTTATTGTCATATCTGAACCTGCGGCAAAAAACACGGCTCCGGCAGCCGCTTGCGCTGTAGTATACTCACAATTAAGCGGCAATAACCGCAACATGCTTGTTCTTACAAGCGATCATATAATAAAACCGCTTGAAGTTTTTAAGACTGACGCCTCTCTTGCCGCCGCCGCTGCAAGCGAAGGAAAGCTTGTAGTTTTCGGAATACCGCCTGCGCATCCTGAAACAGGTTACGGTTACATAGAGATTATACCGAAAACAGACAGGAAAAATGTGTATACCGCAGCCGCTTTCCATGAAAAGCCCGATCTTCAAACCGCAAAAAAATACCTTTCAACCAAACGATTTTTCTGGAATTCGGGGATGTTTGCCTTTAATACATGTTTTATGGCGGATCAGTTCCTTTCACTTGCTCCCGATGTATTCAAGTGTTTTGAAAAACTAAAACAGCCGAAACCAGAGGATTATACCGTTTCCAAAGGCGTAAAAATATTAAACGGCTGGAAAGGGCTTGATACCGCGTATAAAAAGGCAAAAAGCGTATCTTTCGATTATGCGATTGCTGAGAAATGCGGAAAAACTGCAATGGTTCGCGCAAATTTTGAGTGGATTGATATCGGTAACTGGGAAGAGTACGCAAAAATACGAAAGAATAGCGGCTCAGATATTTTCAATGTTTCAAGTCAGGCTTGTTATGTTGATTCCGATATCCCTGTCGCGCTTGCCGGAGTTGAGGATTTAATTGTAGTAATCCGCTCCGGTAAAAACGGAGAAAACCCTGCGGCGCTTATAACCAGAAAAGGGCAAACCCAGAAAGTACGCGATATTGTGGAACAGATAAAACTTCAGGGAAAAAATGATTTACTATGAATTTTTGTTTTTTTATTATGGAATTTAAAAACCAACCGATGTTTTTTTAAAGTTCCCTATGTTGACATTAAAGTTTATACTGTATAATATTTTAACGAATGGGATTAGTCACAAGCCAGAAAATATCCGGCTATTATGAACTATACAAAGATATTCATGTTACCTTTACCAAGGAAATTATACAGGTTACAGGGATATTAACTCAGCAAATACATCTGAAGTGCGGTAATGATTTTTGGCCTTGCGTAGTATATACCGCTTCATTTGAAGGCGCAAAAATTGTCGCCAATATCAGAACGGGTCTTCTTGGAAAGCTGCAAGCTGTAAATAATTTTGTAAATCTTCGTTTCTGCTTCAAGCCGCCGGGTGAAACAAATACTATCACCTTTTTTATAGCAGGCCGCGTGCTTGCCAATGCGCCGTACAGCAATTCGCAGGATGTAAATATGTTTACAGTCCAGTTTTCAAACAGACCGCCTGATGATTTTATTGAAATAATCGGGCGCGTTCTTGACGCGAATGTAAGTTCCGCAAAAAGAAAAGATATACGCATAACCCTTACGCCTGATAATGTCCGGAAGCTAAACATCATGTCTACAGAAAGCGCTGTTTTTATCGAAAGGGTTCCGCGCCGCTGTATTTTAAGGGATTTATCATTCTCAGGATCAAAAATAATAATGATGGGGGTTTCCAAATTTCTTCTTGAAAAGGAAGCGGCGCTTAAAATTGAATTTAACGACCCAAGAGAGGCGTTTTTGATTAAAGGGAAATTTGTACGCGCCGAAAATGTTGAAGGAAAAAAAGAACTTGTTGCCCTTGGGCTTAATTTCGACGAGGCTATGGTTCCGATGGGTTTTAAGATTCGGTTAAACGAAATGTTATCTTCTTCCCGCGCCGATTTCCGCGGTACTCTGGAAGAAGGCAATACGTCCGGAGCATGAAAAATAAATTAATCTTTTTACAAATCCCTAAAAACTATAGAAATCGTATTTGCAGCGGAGAAGAAACTTTTCCCATTAACTTAAATATCCCGTTTCCTGTAGAACTTCCCGGCTCAAGCGAAGTTAAAGACAATTTGCAGACAGGCGAAATGCAGGAATTTTTATCTGACCTTGATATGGACATGATAATTTCCGGTATGTTACGCGCAATTGAAGAAAGACAGGTGAAACAGGAATGGATTGATTATTACAGCAATTTTATTTTGTTTCTAAGACCGGATATTCTTGAAATCTGCCAGACCCACGAAGCTAATAAAAATACGGAAGCCCCTAAAAATTAATTTTTTTAAGAACCAGTATATCTCAATCAGGAAGCGCAAGAGCCATTACTTCTTCAAAACGTTCAACAGGATGGAATTCTATTCCTTTTTTTACATGATCCGGTATTTCGTCCAAATCACGTCCATTCTGCTTCGGGTAAATAATGTGTTTTGCCTTGTTTCTTCTGGCGGCAATTGTCTTTTCCTTTAAGCCACCGATTGGAAGCACAAGACCTGTCAGGGACAATTCTCCTGTCATCACAAGTTTTTGAGTAACGGTTTTTCCGCGCATCAGGGAAAGCAGGGCTGTAGCCATTGTAATGCCTGCCGAAGGTCCGTCCTTGGGCGTAGCGCCTTCAGGAATATGCAAATGAATGTGATTTTTTTCGAACCATTCCTGATTGACGCCGTACTTTTCAGAAGCAATCTTCTGCGCTACAGTCATGGCAATAGTTGCGCTTTCCTTCATTGTATCGCCCATCTTTCCTGTGAGGGTAAGCCCTTCCTTGCCGGGAAAATATGTCGCTTCTATCACAAGCGTATCGCCGCCCATGCTCGTCCACGCAAGCCCGACTGACATTCCAGGCTTGTCCGCTGTTTTTATATCACCTTCCGGAAAGATGGGTTTGCCAAGGTGTTTTTCCACAAGTTTCTTGTCAATATTGAATTGTACGGGTTTTGCGACGGCGGTTTTCTCGGGTTTTTTCTCCGTTTCCGTATCGTTTTCTTTTTTTTCAGGTACGCTGTTTTTGCTTTCTTCATCTGCGTCAACTATCTGCTTTGCGATTTTACGGTGTATTTTATCAAGGTTTTTCTCAAAATTCCTAACTCCCGCTTCGCGTGCGTAAGAATTCGCAATATGCAAAAGGCTGTCCTTTGTATATTTAACCTGATTTTTTTTAAGCCCGTTCTTTTCAAAACTTTTGGGAAGAAGGTAGCGTTTGGCAATCTCAAGTTTTTCAGTGTCGATATAACCCGGAAGCTGAATGATTTCCATGCGATCCAATAGCGGCACAGGAATTGTATCCAGGGTATTTGCAGTTACAATAAAAAACACATTTGAAATATCAAAAGGCAAATCGAGATAATGATCGCGGAAAGCATAATTCTGTTCCGGATCAAGAACTTCAAGAAGTGCGCTTGCAGGATCACCCTGATAGCTTACGCCCATTTTATCAATTTCATCGATCATGAACACAGGAGCTCTTGTTTTTACTATTTTAAGCCCCTGGATTATTTTTCCGGGCATTGCTCCTATATAAGTGCGTCTGTGCCCCTTGATTTCAGCTTCATCCCTCATGCCGCCTACAGAAAACCTGAAAAACTGTTTTCCCAGTGCGCGTGCGATTGATTTACCTACAGATGTTTTTCCTACTCCGGGCGGTCCTACAAGGCAGATAATCGAACCCTTAGTATCCCCGCGAAGTTTCCTGACCGCAAGATATTCCACAATCCGTAATTTTACATCTTTTAATCCGTAATGATCTTCTTCAAGAATTCTTTGGGCGTTTTTTAAATCAAAAGCTTCAGGAGTTATCACTCCCCATGGAAGAGCGGCAATCACGTCAAGATAATTGCGTGTAACAGTAAACTCGGCGGAATTCGGCTCCATAAGGGAAAATTTTTCCAGTTCCTGATCAACTACTTCCTTTACTTCGCCTTCAAATTTAAACGATTCAAATTTTTCCCTGAAACGCTGATAATCAGAGCTTTTGGCGTCTGTAGTCATGCCCAGTTCCGATTTTATCGCTTTCAGTTCTTCTTTTAAAAAATAATCCCTTTGCGATTTTTCTATTTTTTCATTTATCTCTTTTTGTATCTTTTTCTGAATACGCAGGAGTTCCTGTTCTTTTTTTATAAAAACCAGAACCTGTTCCATGCGTTTACGGACGTTCAGGATTTCAAGAATTTTCTGCTGCTCCGCTTTGTCAATGTTCAGTATACTGGTGATAAAGTCGGCGATTTTTCCGGGATGATCGATATTGATCATGTTAAGCCGCATTTCTTCGGAAAAAAGCGGGTTATTCTCGCTGATCTGTTTCATTTCGGAAATCAAAGCGCGGGTAAGGGCTTTTACTTCGCTTGTATTGTCTTCTTCTTCTTCAAGATACTCTACAGCAGCGACAATCGGATTTGAGGAATGAAGTGTTTTCTTTACTTTGAAACGTTTTAGCGTGGAGATAAAAATATTAACTCCGCCGTCCGGCAGATTTATTTTTTTTACTATTTTCGCAACTGTCCCGACTGTATAAAGGTCTGTAATTGCCGGATTTTCAGTCTCGTTCTGCAGCATCACAAGCCCTATCAGCGCATCTGAGGCAACTGCGTCTTCTATTACTTTTACATCGGTTGTGTTTCCTATCATTATAGGCGTAAAAATACCGGGAAAAATAGGACGACCCATAAGAGCCACTAAATGCAGTTTATTGGGTAAAAGCTGATCTATAGGAACTATATGTTGATCTGACATAGAAAAAATACAAATTTAATTTTTACCGCAAACCTCACGAACCATTAGTTTTTATTACTACGTTAGTCCGTGCGGTTCGCGTAAAAATATTCTTAGCCTTTAATGCTGTAGAACGCTTTGCGTCCGGCGTATTGCGCGATGCCTTCAAGTTCGTCTTCGATTCTCATAAGCTGGTTGTACTTGCAGACACGGTCTGTTCTGCTCATTGAACCTGTTTTGATCTGTCCTGTTTCAAGCGCGACAACAAGGTCTGCAATAAAGTTATCTTCGGTTTCGCCTGAACGGTGCGAAATAATTGCCGTGTATCCTGCCTTTTTCGCCATTTCAACAGCTTCATAAGTTTCTGTAAGAGAACCAATCTGGTTTACTTTAATAAGAATTGAGTTACATGCGCCCATCTTGATGCCTTTTTCCAAGCGTTTTGTGTTTGTTACAAAGAAGTCATCGCCTACAATCTGTACCTTGCCGCCGAGGGCTTTGGTCAGTTTTACATAACCATCCCAGTCGTCCTGATCGAGCGGATCTTCAATTGATATAATCGGGTACTTGTTCACCCAGCCTGTGTAAATATCAATCATTTCATCTGCGGAAAAAAGTTTACCCGGATTGGATTTCCAGAATTTATACCCTTTCTTTCCGCCTTCGTCATAAAGCTCGGAACTGGCGCAGTCGAGGGCTATCATCATCTGTTCGCCGGGTTTGTATCCTGCTTTTTCGATTGCTTTCATGATGTAGTCAAGAGCTTCATTATTATCAATATCAGGAGCAAAACCGCCTTCATCACCAACTGCTGTATTCTTGCCCGCAGCGTGAAGAATGCCTTTAAGACTGTGGAAAACTTCGGCTGTCCAGCGGACTGCTTCTCTCATTGATTCAGCTCCGACAGGCATTACCATAAATTCCTGGAAGTCGATTTTGTTGTCGGCGTGCTTTCCGCCGTTGATGATATTTGCCATAGGAACAGGCAGAAGATTGGCATGGAATGTACCAAGATATTTATACAGCGGCACGCCAAGAAACTCAGCTGCGGCGCGGGCTGTCGCCATTGATACGCCGAGAATCGCGTTTGCTCCCAGCTTGCCTTTGTTTTCGGTTCCGTCAAGCTCTATCATGGTTTTGTCAATATCAACCTGTTCCAGAGCGTCAAGCCCCATCAATTCGGGAGCAAGGATATTATTAACATTATCAACCGCTTTTAATACGCCTCTGCCGAGATAACGGGCTTTGTCGCCGTCACGTAACTCTACAGCTTCATAAGCGCCTGTACTTGCTCCTGAAGGAACCGCAGCGCGTCCCAGAGAACCGTCTTCAAGCATAACATCAACCTCAACTGTGGGGTTTCCGCGTGAATCAAGAATCTCACGAGCCTCCACATATTCAATAATACTCATAATTATCCTCCAAATTAGTCTATTTAATGTAATAATGAAGTATTTTTGCAATCTAGTCAAGGTTGTAAAAAACCGTTACATTTACCTTAGCTAATTATGGAATTTACGAATTATAATCTGCATCCTGATCTGCAAAAAGGTATAAATGAAGCCGGATATATAAACTGCATGGCAGTCCAGGAGCAGGTGCTTTCCAAAGTCTTTGGAGAGCGGGAGAACGGCGCTTCGCAGGATTTGTATGTACAATCACAGACAGGGACCGGAAAAACCGCCGCTTTTCTTATTGTTATCTTCCAGCGAATGCTGACAGAAGACTCTCTTGCTAAACGCAAGGCCCTGATAATGGCTCCGACAAGGGAACTGGCTGTACAAATTGAAGAAGAAGCGAGGACATTGAGCAAATATCTGCCTTTTAAATGCGGAAGTTTTTACGGAGGAGTCGGATATACCCAGCAGGAAAAACTGCTGCGTGAAAACGTTCAGATACTTATAGGAACTCCGGGGCGCGTGCTTGATCTTAACAAAACAGGCAAAATGAATCTGATGGACATTTCTTTTCTTGTTCTGGATGAAGCGGACAGGATGTTTGACATGGGGTTTTATCCCGATTTGCGAAAATTAATAAAAGCTGTTCCTGCTGCGGAACGCCGCCAGACAATGCTCTTCAGCGCTACTTTAAACGCATGGGTAAAAAACCTCGCATGGGAATATACAAAATCGCCGTTTGAAATAGAAATAAAACCGGAACTTGTAACTGTAGAAGAAATAACACAGATACTCTATCATGTCCCCTCCGAAGAAAAAATGCCTCTGCTTTTGGGCATCCTGAAAAAAGAACACCCTGAAAGCGCGATTATTTTTTGCAATACAAAGAAATATACAGAAATTACCGCAAAACGCCTGCAAATAAACGGTATTGACTGCCAGTTTATCATAGGAGATCTGCCTCAGGCAAAAAGGCTCAAAGTAATTGACGATCTTAAAGCCGGAAAAATAAAAACTCTTGTCGCTACCGATGTCGCGGCAAGAGGGCTTGATATCGAAAGCCTTGCGATGGTTATAAATTATGATCTTCCCTGTGAAGCTGAAAATTATGTTCACCGCATAGGCAGAACCGCCCGCGCCGGAAAAACAGGCAAGGCAATCACCCTTGCAAGCGAACAGGATGTTTACGAGTTACCCGCCATTGAACGGTATATCGGAAAAAAAATTCCTTCGGAAATGGCGCTGCATGAATTATACGAAAATGATAAAAGCGCGAATGTGCGGATATATACGGATGATTATGGCGGGAATAATCAATCAAAGGGTTCCAAGTCTAGAACAGCCGGTTCGACAGGCATCGAACCGCGGGCTCGGCAGACAGAGAAAAACTTATCGCAGAAACGCAGAGACGTGAAAAACACAGAGGGAAGGAGGGAGAATAAAAAGAAAACTTCTTCTCCGCAGTTCCGCGGTTCCGTGAAAGGAAATGAACAGCAGGATTTATCACAGCTTTCAATGGAAGAACGGATGGCGCATTATAAAAATAAATACGCGGCATCTTCAAATTCAGCTAACGCAGATAACGCTGATAATAAAATAAAAATACAAACTATTAAACAGGAAGAATATCAGCAGGAAGATACTGAAGGAAAATCCAGGAAAAAAGGAATTTTATCCAAATTAATGGGAATTTTTAAGAAAAAATGATAACAGTTACCAATTTAAGCCTTACCTTCGGTGAGCGCAATCTATTTAAGGACGTTAATTTAAAGTTTACTCCCGGCAATTGTTACGGGATTATCGGCGCTAACGGAGCCGGAAAATCAACTTTTTTAAAAATCCTTTCAGGCGAAATTGAGCATGACAAGGGAGAAATCTCTTTCGGTAAGAATATGCGCATTGCCGTTTTAAAGCAGGAGCACTTCGCGTACGATGAATATCCGGCTCTTGAAACAGTAATTATGGGTTACACCAGACTTTACAATGTCCAAAAAGAGCGTGAAGCAATTTATGCAAAAGAAGATTTTTCTGAAGAAGACGGGATGAGGGCAAGCGAACTGGAAGCCGATTTTGCCGACCTTGGCGGATGGGAAGCCGATTCGCAGGCAGGACAGCTTCTTTCCGGTCTTGGACTTGATGAAGACGAACACTCAAAATTAATGGCGGAGCTTGACGAATCGAAAAAAGTGCGCGTTCTGCTTGCGCAGGCTCTTTTTGGCAGCCCTGACATCCTGCTTCTTGACGAGCCGACTAACGGTCTTGATCTTGAATCAATCTCGTGGCTTGAGGATTTTCTTATTGATTTCCCGAACACTGTTATTGTTGTCTCCCACGACAGGCATTTTTTAAATTCAGTCTGCACCCATGTATGCGACATCGACTACGGCAGAATCACGCCTTATTCGGGAAATTATGATTTCTGGTATCAAATGAGCCAGATTCTTCAGCGTCAGGCGCGCGAACAGCTTAAAAAACGGGAAGACAAGGCAAGAGAATTAAAAGAATTCATCCAGAGATTTTCATCTAACGCGAGCAAGGCGCGTCAGGCGACAAGCAGAAAAAAAGTTTTAGAAAAGCTCGATCTTGAAAATGTGCCTGTAACAAGCCGAAAATTTCCCTATGTAGGATTCAAACCTGAACGCGAAATCGGCAATAATGTGCTTCGCGCAGAGAAATTAAATTATTCTTTTGAAGGAACAGTTCTGTTAAAAGATTTTTCCCTGATGGTGAACAAAGGTGACAAAATCGCCTTTGTAGGACTTGAACATTCCTCCAAGACCGCTTTTTTTGACATAATCTGCGGGGATAAAAACTGCGAAGAGGGCGATTATTACTGGGGGCAGACAACGTCTTTTTCCTATTTCCCGAAAGAGAATTCATTATTTTTCAATTCAAATCTTTCCATTACGGACTGGCTGCGTCAGTATTCGGCGGATCAGGATGAAACATACGTCAGAAGTTTCCTCGGGCGTATGCTTTTTTCAGGCGATGAAGCGTTAAAGCCCGTAAACGTTCTCTCAGGCGGGGAAAAAGTCCGCTGTATGCTTTCAAAAATGATGCTTTCAGGCGCAAATGTCCTTATCCTTGATGATCCTACCAATCATCTTGATCTTGAAGCAATCACAGCTCTCAATGACGGGCTTGCTTCCTTCGGCGGAGCGCTGCTTTTTAATTCACACGATCACGAATTTATAAATTCAATCGCCAACAGAATCGTCGAAATTCTCCCGCAGGATAAAAATCCAGGCGCCTATATCGACCGTATGATGCAATTTGACGATTACCTTGTTGACGCAAGCGTGAAACAGCTCAGAAACGAAGCCTATCGCGGACAGAAACTGAGGATATGACATACAGGAAATTTTAAAGCTCAATTATCTTTTTTATTATTTTTTTAGGCGGAACTATTACCTGCCTGATTCTTTTTGATTTATTATCCCATAAAGGATACATTTCGCTTTCCCTAATTTTAATTGATCTTAATCCGTAATATTGTGCAATATCTTTATTGGGCCATTTTTCTTCCTCTGGCATCAGATCATCCAGTAAATAAAGCGCGACACGCCTATCTGTCGCATAAATTGGGTTAACTTCAATATCAAAAACACCATTTTCTTTTTCCGTCAATATTAATTCCAGACGATCATACCATCTTAAATATACACCTAATATTCTTCTGGATGTATCTATAAATGAGACTGACATAATAACCAGTCCGATAATAATAAAAATAAAACTGTTTCTTTTTATTATTTCAGGCAACTGTATTTTCATTTGAATCAATATATTTCCCAATGTTATCAGAAGAAATACAATTACTATCATAAAAGCCCTGTCTGGAAATCCGGGAGCCATAATCATTGAATAAGCGCCTGAAACAGCAGATAAAAAATAAAAAGCAGAAAATAAATTTATTTTCTGCTTTTTATGATAGATCAGATCAAAACTAAAAAATATTGAAATTGCCATAAGCAATAATCCGTTGTTTTTAAATAATATTACTGTTATTGAAATAAATCTCTTAAACATTGTAAATAATAACGGAGTATTAATAATATTATCATCTAATTGCCGCATAACATCAGCACGGACATAATTTCCAGGCGCAGTTAAAAGTATAATAAATCCAATCAAGAATCCGGCAGTTCCTGTTATTTCAAATAAAGTATATTTTTCCTTGCGAATAAATTTAGCCAAAAAATACGCTAAAAGGAAAAAAAGTACGGCAGCGCCTGAATTTTCATTACTCCATCCTGCAAAAATACCTGCGAAAAAGAATAATACGGATTTCAGCGCAGATAATTTATATTCCTGAATTTCATGTTTTTTTCTGAAAGGGACAAGAAAAAACAGAATAAATACAGCCGACCATAAATAAACACAACTGCCTGTAAGCCACAGAAAATTCTGCCCCCATACAGGGACAAAAAACCAAAAAAATACATTAATAAGCAAAAAATAAAAAGGATTAACTTTTTTTAATGTTCCAGTAATATGAAACTGCACAAGCAGAATAAAAAGGCAATATACAACCGTATTGGCTATGTTAAAAAACGATTTCCCTACAAACAGCCAGAATTGCGCAAGAAATAAAGATATACTTCTTCCGCCCCAATTAAAGTAATGGGAATATTGCGATAAAAATATATCACCGATAGAATTTATCCCCAATGAATATGAATAATCATCCGCTATTAACGGCGTATATATATTTAAAACCAAAAATAACAAAATAACGCAAGCGCAGCCAAAATAAATAAATTTTCTTAAAGTTGTCTTTTTTTGCATAGAACACCTAAAAATTCATTACAGATATTACATTTCTCTCTGGAAATAGTTTACAAAGTAAATTTACTATTATTTATAATTGTTCGATTATTTTACTTTTTGTCAATAAACCTCCGCTATGGAAATTTATACTTATTTTTATGTATACCGGAAAGGGTAAGATTCACAGAAAAAACTGTCCTGATGGAGAATCAGGAAGCGATATTCGAAGTTCCGAGGGACAGGAACAGCACGTTTGAACCTGTAATAATCCCCAAGCATGAAAAAAGAGTTCCGATATTTAACGACCAAATAATATCGATGTATTCATTCGGGATGAGCGACAGAGACATAAAATCGCATTTAGAAAAGATATACAATGTTGAGGTATCGCCCGATCTGATAAGCAGGGTAACAAACGCTGTATTGGATGAAGTGAAGGAGTGGCAGAACCGTCCAGTGGAGTTTGGAATTCTTGGAAAAGAAAGAAGCTTTTAAGATGCGGTAATATGTAAATGTATAGGACGGCGTTCAGTCAATTTATTGACAAAAAAAGTCGTTGTACCTGCAAAAGACGAGATTGAGCAGAATAATTTTTCTACAGCAGTTTTTATGTTATTATATGGAAATAATCCCGAAGAATTATAATGTTGATGATCAAAAAGGGATTAGAAATCCAATGGATATGATTGGAGTGCGCCTTGAATCGGAAGTGCATATAATTACATGTACGGTAACAGGCGCGCAAAATCTTGTTAAATGCGTAAATTGCGCGAGCTTTATGGAATGCTGGAAGACGATGAAACCGTTATAGTGCCTGGTATCGGCGGACGGGCTCGCATGTCAATTCCGCGTTCGCAGATATTAACAATAATAAAACCCAGAATGGAAGAAATTTTTTAAATGGCTAAACAGCATCTTGTTATCAAATCATTAAAGGAGGGATATATGGCTGTGTTTAAAAGCTACGTTGTTTTTGAAAACAAAATTTACTGTTGGGATACTAATAGACAGAGATATGTAAAAATAGTTTTAGAAGTAGACGAAGACGCATCTGTACCCGATGAAGCAAAGAAACTTATAGCAATGAAACAGTTTGATTTAGTTGAAAGGAAGGTTAGTAAATCCCTTCGGTAATCCCCCAGCTTTGCCGAGGGACTCACAGAGTTTGACATTTCAAGGAATATATAAGACCTTCCTATCAGTGAACCGCTCAAAGTTCAAAAGATAGGAGGTCAATGTGCCGAACGAAAAAAGCTTATCCCACAGTGTGTGGGAATGCAAGTATCATGTAGTTTGGATACCGAAATGTCGCAAGAAACAACTTTATGGAGGAATAGCAAAATATTTGGGAAGTATATTCCATGAGTTGGCAAGAGAACGGGAGAGTAAGATATTGGAAGGGCATCGTTTAGAGACATAGGATTGCATACGCTTGACAAATATTAAGTATTAATTTATTATTTTTATATTAATGAATAACTGCGAAATCATTGTTTATTGAAATACATAAGACTGAGTGCCTCCGTGTGAAATATCCTGTTATAATAAAAGAGAGGTAACTAAATGATCCTATACCACGGCAGCGACCAAATAATAAAATTCCCTGAGCTTCGTTCCCCTGCCAGAAATCTCGATTTTGGATCGGGCTTTTACACAACTACCAACAAAGAACAAGCTGAATCATTCGCCGTAAAGGTTCATAATCGTTCAATTAGAACAGGTGAAAATCCAAAGGGAAAATTCATCAGTATATATGATGTGGATTACGAATCAATGCAAAAAGAACTGGATATACTTAGATTTGAATCACCCAGCGAAAAATGGTTTGACTTTGTTATTGCCAATCGGCGAAACGCATGGCAAGGTAAAAAGTATGATATAATTTATGGACCTGTGGCGAATGATACTATTTATCGTACATTAATAGCGTTTGAAACAGGCGAATTGTCAAAACAAGAGACAATCGCAAGACTAAAAGTCCGCGAATTGTTTGACCAAATGACTTTTGCAACAGAAAGGGCAATTTTGAAATTAAATTTCACAGGTTTTACGGAGGTCTACAGTGACTGATATCCAATTCAAAGCAACCCTTGAAATGCTAATCCCCCTTGTTGTCAGAGAAATAAAAAAAAACCGCAACATATCAGAACAGGAAGCGTTTGAACTATTGTATTCCTCATTCCTGTACAGTAAACTTGAAATAGAAAATACAAAGCTATGGCATTTAAGCCAGTTAACCTTGGCAACCCTTTTAAATGAAGAAATTGAAACAGGGGCTATTAATTTTCCTGAGGAAGCTTAATTATAACAACTGCCATCCTTGGCGGCGGGAGAGTAAATGAGCGATAACGCCGATTTTATTACCTATTGCCTTGAAGAATACAAAGCCGCAAAAGACATAACGGGAAAAGAAGTCATAAATTTGTTTATAAAATACGACATTATCAGCTACATTGTTTCATGTTACGGCGCACTGCATACAATGGGCGGACTTGCCATTACAGAAGATATTGATTCGTTAATCAAAGATATAGAGAAAAATAAGTAAAAAACAAGCGATTTGTTACCCTTTTAAACGAAATATCGAAAGAAGTTAAATTCAAAAATAATTTTATTCAAACCTATAACCTTCAAGATAATATTTGTTTGTATTTAAAACAACATATATATTATCAATAAAGTAAATATACAATCCTGCTTCTTTAAGTATGTTTATTTGCTCATTATCATTCATAAAAACATAAACAGTATCGTTTCTGGGTTCACCCTTTAACAAATTAATCAGCTGCAAACTTTTATTTTCGTTGATTTTATCTGCATTTTTCCTTGCAAGATATGCGTCGTTAACCGTCATTCCAAAATTTGCCGCCATATCCAGAAAAGAATACGAGTAATCCAATACACGCTGACCGTTTTTATATAATGGATCGTCCATGAAAAATATGTGCTTATGTTCATTCGCAAGTTCATTCCATACAGGAGAATGCAATATAGACTGATACGTAAATTTTGTTTTAAAACTATTTCCTTTACCTGTAAACCACGGTTTTAAATCAGTCCATTGAATAAATAATAATATACTTAATAGAAATATGGATTTTTTTACGGAAATTCTTTTAATTGCCCAAGAAAAACAATAAATCATGACAATGTAAACTATAGACCAGGTCATTCTTCCCGTGCTCCTGAATATACCCCATACTTGTTCGACAGGTTTTACTCTTAAAAGATCAGGAGGCAAAAAAATATACTGATTTAATGTAATTACAGGTGATACTGAAAATAAAAAAAATAATATAATAATATAAAAAAAAGGAAACAGTTTTTTTATTCCGTTTTTCAGTTCTATTTTATTTCTTTGATTGAATATTTCATTATAACCTAAGATAAAAATTAATAAAATAAATCCCAATCCAAAGTACGCAAAGCCTTCAGACTGACCTTCTGTCGCAAGAGGCATGTTTTTTATAAAACGTGATGTTGATTGAGGGTTAAAAAAGGTATTAAGATTTGCGCTGTAATACCCAAGTCCTTCCTCTCTTGCGTTTTCAACGAAGTAAAACGCACCCAGAGAAAACATTGTTCCTGCCAATGCAAAGAACGCTGATCCGATAACAAAGCATTGTTTTTTAAGTTTCTTGTTGTCAAATATTCATCCAATTGCCTAAAAAGCATGAATATTAACACCATTGACGCAAAATAAATATGAATTCCTACAGAAAGAACAAGCAAGCTGCTCCATGAAAATATTTCTTTCTTTATGTCATTATTTTTATGAAGGCAAACATAAATAGACAATAAAATTATAAAATGAGCTGATAAAGATGTATGCCCATATATACGATACATCATAACTGTCGAGAAGATAAAAAATATAGCTCCTATAATTGACTGTATTGTATTGCCTCCAATTTTCTTAACTATTAAGGTGCCGATTCCGCCCTGAAGGGCATAACAAATAATTCCGAATAATCCAAAATACTGAAAATTATGCGGCAACACAGGCGATAGTATTTTAAAAAAAACTGCAAAAATCGGTATCGAATCTGTGTAAAATATTGATATTTTAAAAGGATAAACTATATTATCTATCAATCCAAGTGGAAAATACCATGCTGAACTGCGAAAAAATCTCCAGCCGAGATAATGCTGCGTTAAATCACCGCCACTCATAAGCCATGCGGTATATGAAAAATCAAGGACTGCGGTTCCAAAAATATAGATAAAAAATATAATGCCAAGAACGCTTCCGCTTGTAAAAATAAAAAGAGACGAATTTAAATATCTGTTTGAGGATAATATACATATTATTTTGTTTATTTTATTTTTAATTAAAAAATAGTCTTGATTGAAATATAAGTGCAAAAAAATAATTAAAAGTAAAACAAAAAGTGGAAAATAAATTATACTGTAATAATCATAAGAAAATCTGAAAAACAGATACAATGAAAAATATAAGGAAAAGGTAATCAACGAGAAAATAAACGAGAGAATAATTTTTTTTCGTATACAGAAGTAACACAGTATGATAAATAAAGCCGAGAGTTTTACTCCGGTATATATAAGCTGGTATTCCCATTTTGAAATATCACGTAATTCTCTTTTTAATATCATTGTTTCTGCAAAGTAAAGAATATTTTTTTGTATTTGCGGAAGTGTTATCAATATACAAACCAGAAAACCTATAATTGACATAGCCAAAAGTGAATACTTAACCGCTTTTTTTTCGAATATTTCAGCTAATTTAGTAAAAACCGTCCCTTCCATCTATCTATCTTGTTTCCTTAATAATAAAATGAGGACGCTGCTTAACTTCTGTATAAATTTTTGCCGTATACTGCCCCAAAATACCCGCAGTAAAAAGCTGGATGCCGGAACAGAAAAGAATGATGCAGACAGTTGAAGCCCAGCCGTCTACAGGATCTCCATATATAATTCTTCTTATAACAATAAAAACAATAAATGCAAACGCCGCAATAAAAAGAAAAAGACCTAAAAAAGAAGCTATAGCCAGGGGTTTTGAAGAAAAAGCGGTTATTCCGTCAAGAGAATACAAAAATAATTTCCAGAAAGACCATTTTGTAAACCCCTTTACTCTTTCGATATTTTCATATTCAAACCATTTTGTTTTAAAACCAATCCAGGGAAAAATGCCTTTAGAAAACCTGTTTCGTTCCGACATTGATAAAATAGCTTCCAGATATTTTCTGTTCATCAGACGAAAATCTCTTGCGCCCTCAACAATTTCTATGTCGGCGCTTTTTTTCATCAGAGAATAAAACAGTCCTGCAAAAAAAGAACGTACAGGCGGCTCTCCTTTGCGGTTTACCCGCCTGCTTCCCGCACAGTCATATTCACCTGATGCAACTGCTTTAAGCATCTGCGGGATAAGGAACAGCGGATCCTGCCCGTCAACATCCATAATTACAATATAATCTCCCTGAGCCGCCTGCAACCCCGCAAGAAGAGCGGCTTCTTTTCCGAAATTACGTGAAAAGGATATATAGTGAATGTCCTCATCCTGATTCGCAAGGTTTTGCAAGATTGATAGGGTATTATCCTGCGAGCCGTCATCTATAAAAATAATTTCAAACTGTTCGTTTATTGATTTACATATTTTTACAGCTTCTTTATAAAAATCAGGAATTGCGTATTCTTCGTTAAAGCATGGCACAATAATACTTATTTTTATTTTTTGATTTTCTTTTGCCATCAGCAAAATAATCCTTTATGTTTAAAAATCGTAAAAACCGTTTTATCACCATATTATTTCTCAAAAATTATGAAAATAACCTAAAAGATATAAAAATAATACATTTTACCGTATAGATAATTGTCAATACCTAAAAGGTCAATAATATAAACTAATTAACCAAAAGAAGGGATAATGACCAATTTAAGACAGGTACTCTCTTTGAACATGAAAAAAAGACGAAAAAGACTCGGTCTTTCGCAGGCAAGATTAGCGGAAAAGGTGAATACTGCTCCTACGTATATTGCGATAATTGAACTGGAAAAGAAATTCCCTTCGGTAGAAATGATTGAAAGAATCGCGGATGCCCTGGAAATGGACACAACGGAACTTTTTTCCGTTAAACCGCTGCCTGAGAATGCTGTAAAAAACCTCCAAAAGGAAGTATTACTGGATTTTAAGGAAATTATCTCAAAGAAACTGAAAGAACTATAATATTTTTAATCTTATTCTTTGGCAGATAAAATAATTTCCCATGATATCCTGGGTTTCAGGCTCTCCGCCTGTTATATAAAATGTTTCCAGTATATCAAACCCGGAATTTTTTAAATCTGAAAAAACCGGAATATCTTCAGTAACAAGAAAAAATTCTGTATATGGTTTTGAAAAAATATCATCATAGCTCTCAATAAAGTAATAAGTCTGCCTGTCATTCAGATATGGAACCAAATTTGCATATTTCCAGTAAGAGTATTTATGGGCTAAAACAAAAACAGGAATGTCCGCACTTTGTGAAAAAACATATTCATCCGGTTTATTTTTATATAAATGCTCAATTCTATTTCCATTTACGGCAAAGGCAAAAAAACCTGCAGCAATCAATAACATTGCGGCAAATGAAGCCGTACGGGATTTTACCCTTACGGAATTTATAATTACTGCCGGCAAAACAATAAAAAACGGAAATACAGGCATCCCGTACCGCAATATTTTATAGGGAGCAAGTATAAGGGTTGTTATATAATAAATCACTGCTATTAAAAAAACCGCCGTCAATTGATGATTGAAATAAAGTTTTTGTTTTTTTATCAGTAAATAAATAAGGCATACCGCACAAACGATGATAACAGGCAATGTGTAAAAATGACTTATTATCTGATTTTCCGCGGCGGTAATTGAAACTGTTAAATTTTCCGCAGCGTTTGATAACACAGTCCTTCCTGTTTCTACTCCCCTGTATGATGAAAAACCTTTTGAATAATTAGGATATAAAACATGGGCAAACAATATCCCAAGGGCAAAGATAAAAAAATAAAATATATTTTTCGCGTATAATTTTTCCCGGCAGTTAATAAAGATAATATATAATCCATAAAGCCCTATAAAAATTACCGCGTAATACCCTGTCAGCAGCGTAATGGCAGCTAACAGCGACATAAAAAGAAATTTTCCCAAAATAAGCATTTTATTGTCATTCAGGCTGAATTTTCTCAAATCAATCCATTTGAAAAAGAAATAGGAAATTACAATAAACATGGTTTCCTGCATCTGATACAGTCTTAAAAAAAGCGTATTTGAAATTGACGCGGTAGACAAAAAAGCGCAAAAAACTGCAAAAAACTGCACTGATACAGAATCCGGAAACAGAATCCTCATTAACAGAAAAAAGAATACAAATGATATTGTAAAAAATATTAAATTTAAAATTCCACCCCTGAAAATAACCGGTTTTATATCTGTTGTTTTAAGCCCAAGAGCGGCAAGCCTGAAAAACGTATAATATAAATTTGTATGAGGAGAATCGCGGTTATTAATGCGCATATTTTTAATATCGGAAAGCGCATCTTTAAAACCGGATTCGCTTACAAGGCTTTTTTCCTTTATCTCTTTTCCCGTGTACTTCCTGTTCATATCATAATTTTTCGCGGTAATATAGTCGTTATAAAACGAATAGGCTATTGTCATCCCCTCATCCACATGGAGTCCGTTTTTCTGCGACAGCCAGTATACGCGTATTCCCAAAGCCGATGAATACAAAACAAGAAAAATCAATATTATATGCGCCTTTTTTATCAATTTCCTTCTCCTTTATTCTTAAATACAATCAAACGCTGACCAAGATAATTAATCCCTGTAAATATGCACATTCCGGTAAAAAGAGCCGCATTTTCCCTAAGCCTCTGACCGCTGTCCCTTAACAGAAAATTCATTATAGGTTTTGAAATACCGTACGCAAAAAAATATGAAACAATAATTACAAGAATAAATGAAGTTATCATAAAAAAAGACCATCTCTTTACGCCGAAAGTAAAATACTTATTAAGAAAAAAACTTAAAATGCTTGTAAGAAAATAATTACACGCCGAAGAAAGCCAGTAACTGAAATTCGCTGCATTATAAAGCGCGAACATTATAATTGAACCTGACAGGGTATTAATTACTCCAACAATAACAAATTTAAGGAATTTTCCGTCAAAAAGCTGATAAACTTTCATATTAAATAATTATTATTACCGTCCTTACTGTATATTAATATAAAACCTTTCAAGATACGCTATCCTTCTGCGCGCGTCATTAATACGCGTACTCTGCGGATATTCCCGTACAAGACGGCGGTAATAATCAAGAGAAAGAAGAATATTCCTTGCCGGGCTGTTGGCTTCGTAATACTGACCGTAGAGCCAGTAAAGCTCGTCGCTGCCTACAGGGTAAAATTCCCTGTATTGATCGAGTAACGCTATTGCCGCGGCGGCGTTCCCTTCATTAAAAGATTCACTTGCCCTTCGCAGTAACATTTCCGCAGGAATAATTTCCCGCGCCGGAAGAGGCACTTCTCCATTCGGATCAGGAATTACTGTCGTTCCCTGAGGGATAGTTATCCCCTGTGATACTTCGGGCTCTCTTGCAGAATCAAACGCCGAAGGAGGAGTGGTAATTGTTTCAGTACGTTCTGCGGAAGGAGCCGCAGGTCTATTTCCCCTTAGGATTTCCGCTTCTTCAAGAGCGGACGGCCAGCGTGGATCGGCAACAACTCTGCTGCGATCTGAAGGAGGATTAAACCAGCCCGCGCCTTCGGCAGACGGAGCATCTCCGACAATTACCTGCACATGATCATTTAAAATATAATCCCTGATAAAATCCTGCCTGAAAAAATTTAAAACATAAGTACCGGCTTCTTCAGCTCTGAATATAAAGCACTGTCCCTCAGGATCAAGCCGCCTGGAACTGTAAACAACGCCTCTGCGGGAAGCCATTTCTCCCAGATAAACCCATCCGGTTCCCCTGAAAGGAATCTCTATCATCTGCCCCACTATTGCCCGAACTATCCTTGAAAAGACAATCTCATCATTTCGCGGCGTAACTACAGACTGGGGTGGAGTAACAGGAGTTTCCCTTGTATTATCCCTGCGCACAACAACACGGGGAGATTCATCTTCATCTTCCGGCGGCGGTACAGGAGCCTGCTGCGCCGGTATCTGCACAGGAGGCTGCGGCTGCGGCGTTTGCGCCGGAGGTTGTACCGGAGGAGGAGGCTGTTGTACAGGCGCAGGTAAAGGCTGAACTGTAGGAGGCTGCACAGGCGGAGGAGGAGGCGCCGGCTGCTCAGGTACTGATACCTGCACAGGAGGCGCTTCTTCAGGAGGCAGCCCCGATATCACAGGCGGCGTTTCTTCAGGCAGTTCCTGAACAAAAGGCATTTGAGCCTGTTCTTCTTCCGGCATTTGATTATCTTCGGCAATTTCTGTTTCAGGCTCCAAAACAGTTTCTTCTGCATCTTGTTCAAACAAATCTGAAAAATCTGCCTCACTTGCAATATCAGCCGGAGGAATATCTGCCTCAATCAATTCTTCTGTTTCATCAGCCAAAAACGGAAATTCGTCTGTACCCTCATCCGTTAAAACTTCATCTTCAAATGTATCGTTATAAAATTCTTCACTAACTTGGTCAATAATTTGTTCTTCGGGCGTTATGACCTGTTCTCCGCTCTCTGACCAGGCAGGTAATTGTTCGTTTACTGAACGCACATCCTTGGGCGCACTCTTGCAGGAAAAAACAAATAAAAAGATAAGTAAAGCTATATTAAGATATTTCACGGAACACGCTCCAAAAATTTATCTATAAAAGCTTCTATCTTCCGCCGCCACGGTTCCTCACCTGCCCTGAGCGGATCCTGCCAGTACTCGGCGGCATCCTGCTCACTCCAGCTTGCGCGCTTCTCCCTTTCCAGCAGCACACCCGGCAAAAAGTCAGGCTCATCTGGCAGAAAAAGTTCTTCCGCAGGGATCACGAGAGTAAAACTGTTTCTTTCAGATTCTAAAGGAAGCGTTTTACTGCCGGAATTTATCACAGAAATAATAACTGATAAAGTTAGAAGGAAGGCAAAGGCGGCAGTGCAAAAAACTATAAACCGCCGCTTTTCCTCGGCAGTCAATTTTTGAAACCTTTCCTTGATTATTTGAATATATTTTTCCAAATTCCCCTCGTCTTTTACTATAACAGAATAACTGTTTTTAGTAAAACCATTATTATTAACAAGACGCCGTATCTTGAAGCGTGAATAATTTTCTGCTATTGTAAATTATGAATGAGCGGCTAAGTTCCCTTCTAAAACGGTATGATGAATTATCATTACTGGTTCAGGATCCCTCCCTTGTTAAAGATCAGAATCGTTACCGCAATGTTATGAAAGAACATTCCTTTCTTGATGATATTGTCAGTTTGCATAACAGCATAGAAGAACTGGAAAAGCAGGCAAACGAAACAAAAGCGCTTGTGCAGGAAGAAAAAGATCAGGAAATGAGGGAGCTTGCGCGGGAAGAACTTAACGAACTTGAAAAAAAATTAACTGTCAGCAGGGAAAAGCTAAAATTCCTTCTTATCCCGAAAGACCCTCTGGACGAAAAAAATATTATTATGGAAATACGTGCAGGCACAGGCGGAGAAGAAGCCGCTCTTTTCGCATCGGATCTTTACCGCATGTACGCGCGCTTTGCTGACACAAAAGGATGGAAATTTGAAATAATGAATTCAAACGATACGGAACTGGGCGGCATAAAGGAAATAGTGTTTTCCATCAGCGGAAATAATGTATACGAAAACCTTCGTTACGAGTCTGGAGTTCACAGAGTGCAAAGAGTGCCTGCTACGGAAACATCGGGGAGAATTCACACTTCCGCGGTAACTGTAGCCGTTTTACCTGAAGCAGACGAAACGGAAATTGAGATAAAACAGGATGATCTTAGGATTGATGTTATGCGCGCAGGCGGTCCTGGAGGTCAGTGCGTCAATACAACGGATTCCGCTGTACGCATTATCCATCTGCCAACAGGGATTACCGTCCACTGTCAGGACGAAAAGAGCCAAATAAAAAACAAGGCGAAAGCGATGCGCATTTTGCGGGCAAGAATTTACGAAATGGAAGAGGCAAAGGCTGCGGCGCAGAGAGCTGAAGCCAGAAAAAGCCAGGTTGGTTCAGGCGACCGTTCGCAAAGAATCAGAACCTATAATTTTCCCCAGAACCGCCTGACAGATCACAGAATCAACCTTACCTTGTACAAGCTGGATCTTATTATGCAGGGAGATACAGAAGAACTTTTCGACGCTTTAAAACTTTCTGCAAAGGAAGAACTTTTGCAAAGCAGCGCATCGGATTCTTCTGTATACACGGAAGCTGCCGCTTCCTAAACGACAAATGACAATCCGGGAAGCGATAGCGCAGGGAAGCGCTGATTTAAAATTTGCAGAAATTGAAAATCCGGGTCTTGACGCTGCGCTTTTACTTTCACATATTTTAAAAGTAAACCGTACAATATTATACGCAAAAGGTCCTGAAAAAATCAATGAAAAAGACAGCTCTTTATTCTGTTCATTTATAGAAAGAAGATGTAACGGAGAATGCGCTGCCTATATTACAGGTATAAAAGAATTCAGAGGATTGGATTTTTTTGTTAATCCGTCGGTACTGGTTCCAAGACCGGATACGGAGACGCTGGTTGAGGCGACGTTAAAAATTTTATCCGAAGAGCGTCATGCGAAATCACAAGGTAAAGAAAACCCTTGTGCAAAAGTTCTGGATTTATGCACGGGAAGCGGAGCGATAGCGGTATCTTTAAAAAATGAAATGCCTGAACCGGAAATTCATGCAGCCGACATATCATCTGAAGCTCTCGAAACCGCAAAACTTAACGCTGAAAAGCTTCTTGGTAAAAATAAAATTTATTTTTACCACGGGGATTTATTCAATGCTCTTTCGTCTTCCAAATCTTCATTGCGTAATTATTACTCATTGATAATAAGCAATCCTCCCTACATTCCTTCGGAAGAAATAAAAACATTACCGGATGAAGTGCAAAATGAACCTCTCATTGCGCTTGACGGAGGAGAATCGGGGCTAGAAATAATAAAACAGATTATAAATGAAGCGCCTGACTATCTCAGGCAGGGAGGCGTTCTTCTTTTGGAAGCCGATCCCATGCAAATGGAAAATATTAAATTTTTATTGGAAAAAAGAGGATTTCAGGATTTAAAACTTTATAAGGATCTATCAGGTAAAAACCGGGTAATCGGCGGAAAGGTAAAAACAACTGAGGCTTTTTCATAACTTTCAAACCTAATGTTCGAGTTTTGAAAAAGCCTTAACTAAAAATAATTTTTAATCAAAATGCGTTATCAGGATGCGGCGGTTTTTTCCGTTTTTTCTTCCGTAGCTTTTGGAGCAACAGGTAATACTTTTGTACCGTTCTTGATGGCAGCTCTGCAGATTTTACAAATTTTAAATTTCTGCCCTTCCGCTTCCTGTTCATAAAGAATTTTTACTTTTTTTCTCTTGCAAACAGGACATTCGCCCCTGCCGCAGGCAAACTGATCTCTTATACTTCTTCCTCTATGCGGTTTAGACATTTATTTACCCTCACCTTTGGACTTATCTCCGCTCTTTTTTGATTTTTTCTTTGTCTCTCCTGTTTCAAGTTTGTAGTCAACCAATTCCAGGATAACAACTTCAGCGGCATCGCCTTTCCTTTCGCCAAGTTTTAAAATGCGGGTATAACCGCCGTTTCTTTCTTTCATTCTGGGCGCAATGTTTGCAAAAAGTTTCGCGACAATACCTTCATCATACAATCGCCCTGAAACAATCCGCCTGTTATGCACTGTATCGAGCTTGGCGCGCGTTATCATTTTTTCAGCAGTCCTTCGAACCGCCAAAGCCTTTGATTTTGTTGTTGTGATTCGTTCTTTTCTGAACAGCGATGTTACCATGTTACGGTGCAGAGCTTTTCTGTGCGCAGACATCCTCTGCAGCGGATTAAATCCTCTCTTATGTTTCATCTTCAGTTTCCTTTACCTTAGACTCCATGCGCGCGTTTTTAAGCACATTCAGGTCAGTAATTCCAAGGCTTAAGTTCCATTCTTTAAGCCTGTCTTTTATTTCATTAAGCGACTTTTTGCCGAAATTCCGCGTTCTTGCAATATCATCTTCGGTTTTGCGGGTAAGCTCGCCAATGGTTTTTATATTGGCGTTCTTAAGGCAATTTGAAGAACGAACTGAAAGTTCAAGCTCTTCAACCGGGGTGTTTAATATTTTACGGATATGATCATTATCATCATCAAGGTCATCATCAATGCCGAGATTGTTTTCATCGAAATTAATAAAAACAGAAAAATGATCCTTGGCGATTTTTGCGGCTTCTGCAAGAGCGTCTTCAGGTCTTACTGTTCCGTCTGTCCATATTTCAAGCACCAGTTTATCAAAATCATTTCTCTGACCCACTCTTGTTGATTCTACGGTAAACTTTACTTTTTTAACCGGTGAAAAAATCGCATCTACAGGTATTGTATTAATAACTTCAATATAACGCTCATTTATTTCAGAAGGCACATAACCGCGGCCAAGATCAATTTGAACTTCAAGCCCTATGTTGCCTTCATCCATCATGGTCATAATATGCTGCCCTGCGGAAAGCACTTCTACCTGCCCCATACGGTTAAAATCATCGCTTTTGATCTCGCCTTTGCCTTTCCATTCATAAAGCAAAATATCCTGTTCAAGATCTTCAGGCAATCTGAGGCGAATCTGTTTCAGATTATTAATTACTTCCAGCGTATCTTCTACAATGTTCGGAATTGTTTCAAATTCGCTTGATACATTATGAGCTGTTCCGTTTGCGTCATAAGAAACAATCTTTACCGCAGTAATTGCATAACCCTGAATTGAAGAAAGAAGAACTCTACGTAAAGTATTGCCGACAGTTGTCCCGAATCCGGGCTCAAAAGGAGAAGCAATAAATTTTCCGTAATTCTTATTGAGTTCCCCATGCTCAAAGGTAAAACTTTTAGGGCGTTTAAATCCTTGCATAAGGTTCTTGCGAGCCATGTTCTCCATCCTTACTTAGAATATAATTCGATAATCATCTGTTCCTTAATATCACCGAGATCGGTAATATCACTGCGGCGCGGAGACGCTAGGAACTTTCCTTTCATTGAATCAGGATCGAGACTAAGCCAAGGCATTACTCCCGATTTGCCGTATTCTTTTAATGAATCTTTTATAATTATCATGTTGCGGCTTCCTTCTGCAATACCAATCTCATTTTCCGGATTTACAATATAGGAAGGAACTGTTATTTTTTTACCGTTTACTGTAACATGACCATGCAGAACAAACTGCCGCGCCTGGCTTCTGGATGTAGCAAAACGAAGACGGTAAACCACATTATCAAGCCGTCTTTCCAGTAAAATAAAAAGATTTTCACCTGTAATACCTGGCATGCGCATGGCCCTTTCAAAGAAAAGGCTGAACTGCTTTTCCTGCATACCGTAAATTCTTTTAAGCTTTTGCTTTTCCCGTAATTGCACTCCATAATCAGACCTTTTGCCGGGTCTGGCTTTGGGATCTTTTCCGGGAGCTGGGCGCTTTTTATTCATAGCGCATTTATCGCTTTTACAGCGGTTCCCTTTCAACATTAATTTTTTCTGTTCTACACGGCACATTCTGCAAACAGGGCCGGTGTATCTTGCCATATTCCTTCTCCCTAAAAAATCTATCCGCAAATATATGCGGCTTTAATCAGCCGTTAAATACGGCGCGTTTTCCTGGGCCTGCAGCCATTATGCGGAATGGGGGTAACATCACTGATTGATTTAACCTTGATACCCATTACGCCAAGCTGCCGGATAGCCGATTCCCTGCCAATACCCGGTCCTTTGATAAATACATGGACTTCCCTTAAGCCGGCCTGCAGCGCCTTCTGCGCGGCAGATTCCGTTACAGACTGGGCTGCAAAAGGAGTTGACTTTTTTGCACCCCTGAATTGCAGCATCCCTGAACTTGCCCAGGAGACTGTATTTCCCATCAAATCGGTGATAGTAACAATAGTGTTATTGAAGGTTGCCTGAATAAAGACATTTCCCTCATAAACAGATTTTTTCTCTTTCTTCTTCTTTGAAGCTGCAGCCACTCAATCCTCCATCCTATTTCTTCTTGCCGGCGACGGTCTTCTTTTTACCTTTACGTGTACGGGCATTTGTCCTTGTCCGCTGACCTCGCAGCGGAAGTCCTTTACGGTGTCTTAATCCGCGGTAACAGCCAATATCCATAAGCCGTTTGATATTAAGCGCAACTTCTGTGCGAAGGCGACCTTCTACCTTATAATCACTTTCAATGATATTCCTCAGTTCGTTAAGTTCTTCCTGAGACAGATCATTTATCATCCGCATTGGATCCATTTTTGCTTTTTGGCAAATCTCCTCTGCGCTTGACCTGCCGATACCGAAAACATAGGTCAATGCGATATTCACATGTTTATTAGGGAGATCAACCCCCACAAGACGCGCCATTTACACCCTCTGCTTTGTACAGCCTTGCAGCCGTACATTAATTTCAAATTGAAGTATCATAACTTCTCCTAACCCTGCTTTTGTTTATGTTTGGGATTTTGGCAAATAATGCGGATAATCCCATTCCTTTTAATAATCTTGCATTTATCGCAAATGGGCTTTACGCTGGTTCTGACTTTCATTCTCTTTATATTCTCCTAAATCCTGGATATTTACAATCCTAAAATTTACAATGTCCGTCCGCGCAGCCGTCCGCGCTTGACAAGACCATCCTGATGATGCATTTTTAATAACCCCTCAACCTGGCTCATGGTATCAAGTCCTACGCCTACCATGATGAGAAGCGATGTACCGCCCAACAGATAAGCAACCGATGTCGGAAACCTAAAAGCCCATTGAATGAATGTCGGTATTACAGCAATCATCGCCAGATACAACGCTCCGGGAAGCACAATACGATTTAAAATCTTTGTCAGATACTCTTCGATGCGTTCTGTTCTAATCCCTGGAATTGAACCGCCGTTTTCCCGAATCTGCTTTGCGATTTCTATCGGGTTTAAAGTTACCTGCGTATAAAAATACGCGAAGAAAACAATAAGAAGCACATAGAAAACATTGTATAGCATCCTGTCAGGACTCAATGCTCTCGCCAATCCGCCAAGCCATGAAACATTACCGCCTACAGTCTGCGCAATCTGCAGAGGGAACGTAAGGATTGACGAAGCGAAAATTACAGGTATAACGCCTGAAGGATTAATTTTAAACGGAATATATGTATTCTGCGCTCCGTACATTCTCCTGCCGACAACTCTTTTCGCATAATTAACGGGTATCTTTCTTTGTCCCTGCTGCTCAAAAACTACCAATGAAATAACAGTTACAAACATAACAAAAACAATAATAACAAAGACAGGATTTAAATCTCCCCTTCTCATCATATCAAATAATTCCCAAATTGCCTGAGGAAGACGGGCGACAATACCGGCATATATTAAAAGCGAAATACCGTTGCCAACCCCGCGTTTTGTTATCTGCTCTCCTATCCACATAAGGAATATAGTCCCTGTAGTAACTGTTAGAACGGCAATAATTGTAAATTGCGTAAAACTGACATACAGAAGATTATCTACGCTTCTTGAAATAGCCTGAGCGTACTGGGTAACCGCAAGTGACTGAACAATGCAGACTACAACTGTTCCGTAACGCTGCCATTGTTTAATTTTTTTTCGCCCGCCGTCTTCCTGCGAAATCTTTTTTAGACGCGGAAAAACGATGAGAAGAAGCTGCATGATAATCGACATGGAGATATAAGGCATGATTCCGAGCATGAATACCGAGAAATTCGAAAACGCGCCGCCTGCAAAGAAGTCAAGGTAGTCAACAATCGGATTACCTGAATTCATCTGATCCGCAAAATAACGGGACAGTTCACGAACATTTATACCCGGTATCGGGAATACTGCTCCGATTCTGAAAATCACAAGCATTCCGAATGTGAAGAGAACCCGCTCGCGCAGTTCTTTTACTCTGTAAATACCGATTATCGGATTTGCCATTTATTTCCCGCCTGCTTTGGCAGCTTTCGCACCTTTGCTTTTTACTTTAGGGCGCGCTTTGGGAAGAGGAGGATTAACCTCTATATTCCCGCCGGCTTTCTCAATTTTCTCCTTTGCCGAAGCTGAAACTGCGGCAACCTTGAAACTTAATTTTTTTGTTAAATTTCCAACAGCAAGTATTTTTACGGGTTCAACGCCCTTTACAAGACCCTTTTTACGGAGAGAAGAAATATCTACATTTTCATTGGGTTCAAAACGTTTTTCTATTTCGCCGAGATTTACAATCTGCCATTCTTTTATAAACGGATAATTTGAAAATCCCCTGCGGGCAAGTCTTCTGTATAAAGGCATCTGACCGCCTTCAAAACCAACATAAGTTTTTCCGCCCGATCTGGCTTTCTGTCCTTTATGACCTTTACCTGAAGTAGTTCCCTTGCCTGATCCTTGACCGCGTCCCAGTATTTTTTTCTGTTTGTTTGCTCCTGCCGGGGCGTGTAAATTAAAATCGTGCGCCATTATTTACATTCCTCTACTGATACTAAATGAGAAACCACTTTTACCATACCCTTAATAACAGGAGTATCTTCCTGTATGGTACTGGATCCGATTTTTCTGAGTCCAAGAGAACGGACTGTCGCACGCTGTCTGGGAAGAGTGCCTATTGTACTCCGTACAAGCCGGATTTTTATTTTAGCCATTTTTAACCCCACAGCTCGTTGAGGGACTTACCCCTGTTTCTTGATATCGTCCTTGCGTCCATCATTTTATTAATACAATCGAACGTTGCCTTTACAACATTATACTGGCTGGATGACCCAATGGATTTTGAAAGCACATCAGTAACGCCGCCGGCTTCCATAATCGCCCGCACAGGACCCCCTGCGATAATTCCGGTTCCGGAACACGCAGGTTTTAATAACACCTGCGAAGATTTAAAAAGCCCTGTTACTTCATGCGGGATTGTGCCGTTCTTGACAGGAAGTTTTATCATATTACGTTTCGCTTTATCTATACTTTTGCGTATAGCTTCCGATACGTCATTAGCCTTACCGAAACCATAACCTACTTTGCCTTTACGATCTCCGATTACGGTCAGGGCAGAGAATGAAAAACGCCTTCCGCCTTTTACAACTTTTGCAGTACGGTTCAGTTTAACAAGTTTTTCTACAAATTCTTTTTCAACATATTCCCTGTCACGCCCGCGATCACGATCACGCCGCCGGCCTTCGCCTCTTGCGCCTCTTGACTCGGAACGAACTTCTTCAGAGGCAGTTTCAATTGAAACTTCAACTTCGTTATCTTCCAACATACCTTCGGTTTTTGCCACCAGCTGCCCCCTAAAACTCTATTCCAGCTTTGCGACTTCCGTCAGCTAAAGCCTTTATAATTCCATGATATAAATATCCGTTGCGATCAAAAACAACAGACTTGATATTTTTTTCCAGCAGGCGTTTACCCATAAGTTCACCAAGCTGACCTGCGCCTGAAACAGTAGCCTTAATGTTTCTCAGTTCTTTTTCCAAGGTAGAAGCGGAAGCTATAGTATGCCCTTTGGCATCATCAATAACCTGAACTGATATACTGCGGTTGCTTTTTGTAACAGTCATCCGCGGACGCTGCGCAGTACCTGAGACTCTCTTGCGGATATGAATCTTTCTTCTGAGCCTTTTTCTGTCTTTTTCCAGCATTTTTTGTAACATATACTTATCCTACTTTACGCCCGATTTACCGACTTTCCGTCTGATAATTTCATTTTCATAACGGATACCCTTACCTTTGTAAGGTTCGGGACTTCTAAGCTTGCGAATCTGGGCTGCAAATTCGCCTACACGCTGCTTGTCAATTCCGCTGATTGTCAGTTTGCCGCCCTGATCTGCTGTAACAGAAAGACCTTCCGGAATTGCAACAAATATATCATTTGAATAGCCAAGACTCATGGAAAGAAGCTTTCCCTGTACCTCAGCGCGGTACCCTACCCCTGAAACAATAAGCGATTTATTAAAGCCGGTTGAAACCCCTGTTACCATATTGTTAAGGAGGTTTCGGTACATGCCATGAAAAGCCTTAACCTGTTTTTCTTCACTTGTACGGCTGACAACTATTTCCCCGCCTTTATGATCAAATTTTATAACGGGGTGGTATTTTTGCTTTAATTTTCCCTTTGGACCTTCTACAATTATCTCTTCATTTTGAAAAGTAACCTTAACCCCGCCGGGTACCGTCACCGGTATTTTTCCGATTCTTGACATATTATCCTTCTTGCCGCACCTGTATCACCATACAGTGCAGATTATTTCACCACCGACTTTTTTCTCCGCGGCTTTCTTTCCTGTTGTTACACCCTGTGACGTGGAAACGATCAGGGTTCCGTAGCCGTTTAATACCCTCGGCATATTTTTATATCCCATATATACACGGCGTCCGGGTTTTGACACTTTTTCTATACCATGAATTATGGGAATTGTATTATCGTCGTATTTCAGAAAAACCCGGATAACATTACCGCCTTCCTGATTTGCCTTTTTAAAATTTTTAATATACCCTTCTGTTTTTAATATCTTGACAATTTCAAGTTTAAGTCTGGAGGTGGGAATATCAACTTTCTCATGCCTTGCCATTCCGGCATTCCGTATCTTTGTCAACATGTCTGCAACGGGATCTGATACACTCATCCTATCCTCCTACCAGCTAGATTTAGTTACGCCGGGAATAAGCCCTTCGCTTGCCAGCTTTCTAAAGCAAAGACGGCACATCTCATACTTCCGCAGGAAACCTCTTGGTCTTCCGCAGATCCTGCAGCGGTTTACTTTCCGCGTTTTATATTTTGGCGTTCTTTTCGCCTTTGCAATCATCGCTTTCCTTGCCATTGTTACTCCTCAATTATTTCCTGAAAGGCATTCCGAACTTCGCAAGGAATGCTTTCGCTTCTGCATCAGTTTTTGCAGATGTTACAATAACAATATTCAACCCGGCTACTTTTTCAATTTTATCAAAATCAATTTCCGGGAAAATAATCTGTTCCTGAATTCCAAGAGAATAATTACCGTGACCGTCAAATGCGTTCTGGTTAATTCCGTGAAAATCCTTTACACGGGGAAGCGCTACATTTACAAGCCTGTCAAAAAATTCATACATCATGTTGCCGCGTAATGTCACTTTCGCGCCTATTTCCTGACCTGCCCTTATTTTAAAATTCGCAATACTCTTTTTTGCTTTGGTCTTTACAGCTTTTTGACCTGTAATTTGGGTCAATGTATCTATAGCCGCATCCAGCAGCTTTTTATTCTGTAATGCTTCCCCAACTCCCATGCTTACAATAATCTTTTCCAGCCTGGGGATCTGCATTTTGGACTTATAATTAAATTCCTTGAAAATTTCAGGCGCTATTTGTTCTGAATAAATCTTTTTCAGCCGGGCTACATAATTACCACTCATTACAGCGCCTCCCCGCATTTTCTGCAAACCCTTGATTTGTTATCATTTTCAATCTTGTATCCGATTCGGGTAGGTCCGCATTTTTTACATACAATCATAAGATTTGAAGAATGAAGCGGCGCTTCTATTTCGATTATACCGCCGCGGTCTGTTTGTTTTCTTTTTTTCTTCGCTTTCTTCACCATATTGATGCCTTCAACAAGGACACGATCTTTATCACGAATAATCCTTAACACCCTGCCGCGTTTACCCTTATCCTTACCGGCGATAATTTCGACAGTATCTTCTTTTTTAAGCTTAAATTTATGCACTTCCTGAGTCATAATTAACCTCAATTTTGAGCGGATATAAAACCGCTATTGATAATTGAACATGAAACCTGTTTCATGATTTCTCCTACAATACTTCCGGGGCAAGGGATACAATTTTCATAAATTCGCTTTTTTCCCTTAACTCCCGCGCGACAGGTCCGAAAATACGTTTTCCTTTCGGGTTCAACGCCGCATCTATAATAACACAGGCATTATCATCAAACCTGATATATGTTCCGTCAGGACGGCGATACTCTTTATGAGTACGCACTATTACAGCTTTTTCTACAGAACCTTTTTTAATGGCTGATGTAGGCAAAGCTTCTTTTACCGCAACAACGACAATATCTCCAATTCCGGCATATCTCCGGCGTGTACCTCCCAATACCTTGATACACATGGCTTTTTTTGCACCTGAATTATCCGCCACATTCAGGAAGCTTTCAACTTGAATCATTTCCCTTTATCTCCCTTTATTTGGCGCGTTCAACAATTTCAACAAGCTTCCAGCACTTTTCCTTGCTTATAGGCCTGCATTCGATTACACGGACACGATCCCCGATTTTTGCTTCGTTTTTTTCATCGTGCGCTTTAACTTTTTTGGACCGTTTAATATATTTTTTGTAAAGAGGATGAAGAGTAAGTGTTTCTATGGAAACTACGATTGTTTTTTCCATTTTCTCGCTTTTTACAGTCCCTATAAATTCTTTTTTACCGCTTTTAACCTGTTCTGCCATTATTTAGCCCCCGTAGCGGAAACACTTCCCTTTGCCGCCGTTTGTTCCGCTCTTTTCTGCGCGCTGATTAATGTGTTAAGCCGCGCGATCTGCCTTCGTAAAATACGTTTTTGCAGAGGATTATCAACATGACCAATAACGATTTTAAAACGGATTTCCATGTATTTCTTTTTCAGTTCATCCCGTTTGGCTTTCAGCTCAGGATATGTTAAGTTTTTGAATGAGTTTTTCATCCTGCCTCCTAAGCCCCTAGTTCCATATCTGAACGGGCGACAAAAATTGTTTTAATCGGAAGTTTTGATCCTGCCAGGGTCATGGCTTCTTCCGCAAGAGTGCGGGTAATACCGCCGCCAAGTTCGAACATTACTGTTCCCGGTTTCACAACAGCTACCCAGTATTCAGGAGCTCCTTTTCCCTTACCCATGCGGGTTTCAGCAGGTTTTTTGGAAAAAGGCTTGTCCGGAAAAATCCTTATCCACATCTTTCCGCCGCGTTTTACATGGCGGTTTATAGCTATACGGGCTGCTTCTAATTGACGGTTGGTGATCCACATCCTGTCCAAAGAAACAAGAGCATAATCGCCAAACACAACGCTGTTGCACCGGGTAGCGTTTCCGGGCATATTGCCTCTTTGTACTTTGCGGCGTTTTACACGTTTCGGACTTAACATATTAACCTCTATCCCTGACGGCTTTAATCGTCAACCTTGTTGCCGTGCCGTGTATTAAATCAAAAAGAAAAAACATTTTCATACTAACTCCTGACAGGAGCCCGTTCCCGCCGTTTGCGGACAAGAGCGCCTGCGTCTTCTTTCTGTTCTTTTCCGTATTTCATGCCGTTGTAAACCCAAACCTTAACTCCAATGGAACCAAAAGGAGTATGAGCTTCGCAGAAACCGTAATCTATATCAGCTCTTAAAGTGTGAAGAGGAATGCGTCCTTCCTTGGCTTCTTCAGTGCGGGACATTTCCGCTCCTCCGAGACGCCCTGAAAGCCTTACCTTCACTCCCTGAGCGTTGCCTTTCTTGATTGCGTTTGTAATCGCCTGCTTCATTGTTCTTCTGAAAGAAGACCTTGCAAGAAGCTGACGGGCGATATTCTGCGCAATAATCTGCGCATTGTTATCTGCATTTCTGACTTCTTTAATTTTGATTTGAACTTTTTTACTGACTTTCTTCTGAAGGTCATTGCCGATTTTTTCGATATTCGCGCCTTTTACTCCGATAATTACACCGGGACGGGCAGTATGTATGGTAATTGTTATTCGCTGCGGGTGACGGATTATTTCAAGCTCGGCAATATCGGCTCCCTTTGTTTCGGGCATATCCATAATAAGTTTACGGATTTTTAAATCTTCATGCAAAGCATCGACATACTCTTTTGGATCAACATACCAGCGGGAACCCCAAGTTTTATTAATTCCAATCCTTAGCCCTGTAGGGTTAACTTTCTGTCCCATTATTTCGCCGCCTTTTTGGAAGATGACTTGACATGCGAAGATGAAGATGAACTTACTGTCTCGTCAATTATAACTGTTATATGACACAATCTTTTTACCTGCATATCCGCGCGTCCCCTGCCGCGGAACCAGATTCTTTTAAGCCGCGGTCCGTCATCAATATAAATTTCACGTACATAAAGCATATCCTCGTCAAGTTTCTTGTTATCCGAAAGCGCGTTTGAAGCGGCGGATTTAACTGTTTTTCCTATAAGCCGCGCTCCTTTATGAGGCATATTTTCCAGTATGGAAACAGCTTCCGGATACGGACGGCGGCGTATTAAATCGGCAACCGGTCTGATTTTATAAGGTGAACCAATAAGGTATTTACTTACTGCTCTGTAACCTGTTTTATTATCTTTCATAATTCCGCCTATTTTGCCGATGCCTTCTTGTCAGAACCCGCATGCCCGCGAAAAATACGGGTGGGAGCGAACTCGCCAAGTTTATGACCAACCAGGTTTTCCGTGATGTATACAGGAACCCAAGTTTTTCCATTATAAACGGAAATCGTTCCGCCTACCATTTCAGGAATAATAGTGGAACAGCGGGAATAAGTCTTTATCATCTTCCTTTCCCCGGACTTGTTCAACTCCAGCACCTTTTTATACAGGCTCTTTTCAATAAAAGGACCCTTTTTTACGGATCTTGACATATTCCCTTCCTACTTCTTTTTACCGCGGCTGACTATAAACCTTGAAGAAGGTTTATGCGGCTTACGTGTTTTGTATCCCTTTGTGGGCTGACCCCAGGGAGTGACAGGATGAATACCCTTATTCCTTCCTTCACCGCCGCCATGAGGGTGATCAACCGGATTCATTGCCATACCACGAACTGTAGGGCGGACACCCTTCCACCGTTTGCGTCCGGCTTTACCCATTATTGTATTCATATGATCTTCATTGCCGACATTCCCGATTGTAGCGAAACATTTTTTAAATACCATACGCATTTCACCGGAAGGCAGCTTAACAGTTACATAGTCTCCTTCTTTGGCGGCTATCAAAGCTCCGGTTCCGGCAGAACGGACAAGCTGCCCGCCTTTGCCCAGCGTTAGTTCAATATTGTACACAGTAAACCCAAGCGGGATATTTTCTAAGGGGAGAGCGTTGCCGGGTTCAATCGGAGCTGACGGACCGCTTACAACAGTTGCGCCTACTTTAAGACCTTTAGGAGCAATAATATAGCGTTTTTCGCCGTCTTTGTAGAAAATAAGAGCTATATTTGAACTGCGGTTTGGATCATACTCTAATGAAGCTACTTTGCCGGGAACGCCTGTTTTATCACGCCTAAAATCTATATCACGATAACGGCGTTTATGACCGCCGCCCTTGTGGCGGACACTGATTCTTCCAAATGAATCCCTGCCTGCTTTTTCGGATCTTCCTTTTGTAAGTGATTTTTCCGGTTTTACATCTTTTGTCAAATCAGAATAATCTAAGCTTGCCCGCTGGCGCATACCAGGCGTAACCGGTTTATATGTCTTAATACCCATACTTAAACACCTTCGAAGATTGAAATCTTCTCATCCTTGGGAAGTTTGACAATTGCCTTCTTCCAGCTGGAAGTATAACCCTTACGGTAGCGCAGCTTTTTTGGCTTGCCGCCTACCACCATTGTTGTACATGCAATGGGATGTACATTAAACAGCTTGCTTACAGCTTCCCTGATCTGTATTTTTGTCGCAGAGGGAGCAACTTTAAAAACATATTTTCCTTCTTCACGCAGTTGATTTGCCTTTTCGGAAAGTACCGGTTCCAGCAAAATATCTTCATATTGAATCATTGACCGGCCTCCTTGTAAAATTCATTTAAATTCTTTGCGGCAGTTTCAAGCATAATAACCTGACGCCCATAAAATAAATCATGAGCCCGAAGACGGTTATATGAAAGATAACTAAGCCAGGGAATATTCGCAGCCGCGCGTTTGAGCATTGAATCATCATCTTTCAGTATTAATACAGTTCTTGTTCCTGTCTCAAAATTATCAAATATTTTCGCAAGGTCTTTTGTTTTTCCGGACTCTATAGAAAAATCTTCGATTATTTTTAATGTATCACTCTGTATTTTTAAACTAAGAATTGTTTTGAGCGCCGCTCTTTTTGCTTTTTTCGGCATGGAATAAGAAAAATCTCTGGGTTTCGGACCAAAGATAGTGCCGCCGCCTACAAGTATGGGCGATTTTTTATCACCCCGGCGCGCGCGCCCTGTACCTTTTTGTTTGTACGGTCTGGCGTTTGAGCCATGAACTTCGGCACGACCTTTTGTACTTGCATTCCCCTGCCGTTTATTGGCAAGTTCATTATTTATAGCGTACCATATAAGATCCTCATTTACAGGAAGACCAAAAACAGAGTCTTCCAGAACCATAGTACGCAGTTCTTTACCTTCTTTTGAATACACTTTACAGTTCATAATTTACCGTCCTTTCTTGACCGCAGAACGGACAAAAACCAAACCCTTATTTATTCCGGGAACGGCGCCTTTGACCATAAGGAGTTGTTTTTCAGGATCCACTTTAATAACCCTGAGACTTAATACAGTTACTTTTTCCCGTCCCATACGCCCCGGCAACTTTCTGTTTTTAAAAGTTCTTGCAGGATATGTATTCTGACCTGTGGAACCGGGTTCACGGTGAAATTTGGAACCGTGTGTTTTGCGACCGCCGCCAAAACCGTATCGTTTTACAACGCCCTGAAAACCTTTGCCTTTTGAAATTCCCGAGACATCAACATACCTGACGCCTTCCAAGACTTCTATTCCAAGAGAATCTCCTACGGTTACTTCTTTTTCAAAATCACGCAATTCGCAAATCTTCTTTTTCGGCGGAATACTTTCCGGAAACTGCCCCGCCCGGGCTTTTATTATACGATTTTTCTTAACGTCGTCCAGACCGACAATAACGGCAGTATAACCGTCTTCTTCTTTTGTTTTTCTTGCAATGACTACATTCGGGTCAAAACGCATTACCGTTACCGGCATAAGATTACCTGCGTCGTCAAAAACCTGAGTCATCCCAATTTTTCTGGCATATAGCCCAAGCATCGCTGTACTCCTAGCAAACCTCTAAGCGGCTTGCACCGCACGCTATCCGGCACTTAATTTTATTAAGAATAAAACTGTTCCAACAGCTATTCCTGCACAAAATTAAGTGCTGAACCGTCTACGGTTATTTTTTATTGTTTGATCTCCACATCCACACCGGCAGGGAGCTCAAGTTTCATAAGTGAATCCATTACTTCTGCAGAGGGATTAATAATATCGATCAACCGTTTATGAGTCCGCATTTCAAACTGTTCGCGGCTCTTTTTGTTTACATGCGGTGAACGTAACACCGTAACTTTGTTAATCCGGGTTGGCAGCGGGATTGGACCTGTAACTTTAGCTCCAGCCTTTCGCACTGCTACGGCAATTGATTTTGCGCTTTGATCAATCAGCTCTACATCAAAGCCGCGCAGCCGTACTCGAATTCCATCTTTTGCCATTAATTCCTCCTCCAGCACTTACCCAACGTTCTACTCTGTTCCCATTATAGATAATGGATAAGTAATGGATTACTCTAATATTTCCGTAACCTGACCGGAGGCTACAGTCTTACCGCCTTCACGGATAGCAAAACGAAGTCCCTTTTCCATAGCAATCGGGTGGATTAACTCACCGATGACCTCGGTATTATCCCCGGGCATAACCATTTCTTTTCCTTCAGGAAGCTTGACAGTCCCTGTGATGTCGGTAGTACGGAAATAGAACTGGGGACGATATCCGTTAAAGAACGGACTGTGGCGCCCGCCTTCTTCTTTTGACAGACAGTAAATCTGACCTTTGAATTTGCTGTGAGGTGTAATTGAACCGGGTTTGGCAAGCACCTGTCCGCGTTCAACTTCTTTTTTATCGATACCTCGGAGAAGAGTACCGACGTTATCGCCTGCCTGGGCTTCATCAAGCAGTTTATTAAACATTTCAATACCGGTAATAACGGTCTTTTTTGTAGGTCTGATACCGACAATTTCAACTTCTTCATTGAGCTTGAGCATACCGCGTTCCACTTTTCCTGTAACAACTGTACCTCTTCCCTGAATGGTGAATACGTCTTCAATCGGCATGATAAACGGCTTTTCGGAATCGCGTTCCGGATCGGGGAAGTATGAGTCCATTGCTTTAAGAAGTTCATCGATACATTTTGTCGCTTCTTCATTATCCGGTTCAGACATGGCTTTAAACCCTGAACCTCTGATAATAGGTGTTTTATCACCGGGAAAACCATTGGCGGTAAGAACATCCTGTATTTCCGCTTCTACAAGCTCGAGAAGTTCAGGATCATCTACAAGGTCTACCTTGTTCATAAATACGATCATGTGAGGAACGCCTACCTGACGCGCGAGAATAATATGTTCGCGGGTCTGCGGCATAACTGAATCAGGAGCAGATACAACCAGAATGGCACCGTCCATCTGAGCGGCGCCTGTGATCATGTTTTTGATATAGTCGGCGTGTCCCGGACAGTCAATGTGCGCATAATGGCGCTTATCTGACTGATATTCAAGGTGACGGGTATTAATGGTAATACCGCGCGCTTTTTCCTCCGGAGCATTATCAATCTGATCATAACTCATTACCTTGTCGCCGTATTTCTTTGCACAATGCATGGTAATAGCCGCAGAAAGAGTGGTTTTGCCGTGATCGACATGTCCAATCGTTCCAACATTCATGTGGATCTTGGTTCTGTTAAATTTATCCTTTGCCATTTGTGTCCTCCTTATGAACACTAATTATATTAACTCCGTACTTCACGTAACTTACAACGAAGTTTCCGGTACATAAACACATAAAAACAAACGGCAATTCAAAATTGCCCTGGTAAAAGAGGGGAAACGATAAAAGCGGAAAATCAGCAGTCTTACGCGAAAGTTTTCTACACCGCGTTATGCAATATCCACATCGTTCCACCTTTCTCGTTTTGCAAGTATGCCTGCATACACGAGCGGTTTGGAAACAAACCTATAACAAAAAAATCCAGAAGTTTTGCAAAGAAAAACTTCTAAAGTAAAAAAACGAAGTTTTTTTACTCACCATCTATAATGAGCGAAGGCTTTATTCGCCTCAGCCATTTTATGCGTATCTTCCTTCTTTTTGAAGGCAGTACCAGTATTATTATATGCATCAAGGAGTTCCGCCGCAAGACGGTCGCCCATGCCTTTTCCAGAACGCGCCCGCGCAGCACTGATAATCCAGCGCATTCCAAGGGCTTCGCGCCTTGTTTCACGGATCTCGACAGGTACCTGATAAGTAGCTCCGCCTACACGCCGTGACTTAACCTCAATTACCGGTTTTATATTATCTAAAGCTTTCAAAAAAACTTCAAGTGGTTCTTTCTCGGTTTTTGTCTGAAGAATCCCAAGCGCGTTATGAACTATCCGCAAGCCTAAGGAACGCTTGCCTTCCCACATCATTCTGTTCACAAACTTGGATACCACCACGCTGTTATACATTGGATCCGGCAGAATACCGCGATCAATCGATTTTTTCTTTCTTCCCATAACTAGTTTATCCTATTCGACTTAATTTCATGAAATTACGCCTTGGGCCGTTTAGCGCCGTATTTTGAGCGACCGCGTTTACGGTCTGTTACGCCTAAAGTATCTTTTGCGCCGCGGACAATATGGTAACGTACGCCGGGAAGATCCTTAACGCGCCCGCCCCTGACGAGTACCACCGAATGTTCCTGTAAATTATGTCCAATTCCGGGAATATAGGCAGTGACTTCGGTTCCGTGAGAAAGGCGTACACGGGCTACTTTCCGAAGAGCTGAATTCGGCTTTTTTGGCGTTACAGTCATTACACGGGTACAAACGCCGCGTTTTTGCGGACAGGACTGCAAAGCCGGGGATTTCGTCTTGGAAGTGACTTTTTCGCGTCCAAAACGAACCAATTGGTTAATAGTAGGCATTCTTCAAAAACTCCTTAAAGTAAAAGCCTGTCCAATAATATTTTAGAGCAGCCAAAACCAAAAAAGCTGGTTTGAGCCCAGGCGCATAAAAACCCTCTCTTACAAAAACAAGAGGTTGGAAATAAAAATTATCAGAAATAAAAAAAAAGATCAAGTAGTTTGAATAATTTTTTTGAATTAGAAAATGTCCAAAAAAAATGCGAATCTGCGAACTTAAGGCTCGAAGTTGGAAAAATTACACTATCTTGTTATTATCCATGAAATAAGAGCAATTATGACAAGGAGGGCAATAAAAGAGATAATGTATGTCAAGGGAGATACAGGCTCGTTATTTCTATTTTTACGCGGTTTTGGCATTTTTATATTTTTATTTGATGATGAAGGAATTGCCGAATAACCGCACATCGGACAGCCGTTAAGGAACATTCTTTCTTCGCCTGTAAAACCGCAGGAAGGACAGCGGACGGAAGCAAAAAACCGACCGCAATAAGGGCAGGCTTTTACTTCATGACCAACCTCATAACCGCAATTATCGCAAAAGAATCTGGGTTTCTTCACATTACGCTGATTTTATCTCATTCGAATGCGCTGATGGGCATTTACTGGATTCACCGCCTGAGGGACACTGTGAACACGGAGATGCAGTATCGTTTGATTTTTTTGATGAAGCGGGTTTTGAATCCTTTTTACCGCTTCTGTCTGTAACATAAAAACCTGAACCTTTAAAAATAACCCCGGTTCCGCCAAAAATAAGCCGGCGGACTTCACCGCCGCATTCAGGGCAATCCTTAACAGGCGAATCGCTCATAGCCTGAAAAACTTCAAAACCGTGCAAGCAGCTTTTACATTCATATTCATAAGTAGGCATAATTGACTTCCCTTCTTCGGGTAAGATACCAAAAAACCATTAGAGGGTCAATATGCATCGTACATTCTCATGCCGGCGGTATTCCAATTCTTTGCCAAATCGCATCATTTTAATCTTTGGATTTCAATCCTAAAACAGAAACATTCCAAAAAGACGCTGAAGCTCGGTTTCATTTAAAGCTGCGGTATTAATATCAATTAAATTGCCGTTCTGAACAGGCGGATTTGTGAAAAAGATTGATGCTATAAGCGAATTGGAAATATTTGAGGATATGCCCGAAGCAAGATTCAAAAGTGACGCTAAGGCGCGCGCTTGCTGCTGGTTTTCGAATTGTATTCTTATTACTGCTTCATAATGCTCAGCCTTTTGCGCAGGGTATAGACTGAAAAAAAACTGCCGGACAGGAACCTGTACAGGAAAACCCAAATCGTTTAAAACTTTAAAAAAAACAGGAGCCGGGTTTTCAAGCCAGCAGGAAAAAGGGTACTTCCGGCTGAATTCAAGAAAACCTTCAGGGATTTGGGTGCCCGGCATTGTTACAGGATCTAAAGGAGTATTTTTTATGGAAGAAACTGCAAAGACGCGGTTTGATGTCATCGCAATTGAAAGACCGTTTACCTCAGAATACCAATACTGTCCGTTTACAGATTGCTGTCTTTCCCAATGCCTGTTGGTATTAAGAGCGAGAAATCCCCGTGCGCTCGGATAATTCCCCCATGCCGCAAGCTGAAAATACCTGCCGTTTGCTTCCGGAAACAAAGCGGCTGTAAAATTTTTAGTTCTTTCGGCTATCTGTCTTACCTGTCTGTCTTTCAGTTCTTCTATTTGAAGAAGATCAAGAATGGGGAGCGACTGTCTTGCATTGCCGAAAATATACACAAAACCGCCCTTTTCAAGCGGAGCGTGTGTCATATTTTCCCAGGAAGTATCGGAAATATTAGGGGCGCTCTGGCAGGACAGAAAGAAAATTAATAAAATCGAAGCTGCACAAAGACGTACAGCGGAAAATTTCATATTTTTTTTATCTTTACCTGCCATGCTTCATCCCCGCAGTCAATGGAAATTTGCCCGTCAACTTTAGCCCATCCGGTTTTTACAGCCAGAGTTTCCTCGGCTGCGGTTTCGTTAAAACGATCCCATGCTTTTTTTAAAGAATCCGATCCGTGAACGCACAATTCTATGCGATCCGTAACATCAAGACCCATCTCTTTGCGGTAATTTTGTATGCCGCGTATAAGATCGCGGATATCGCCCTCCATATTTAATTCGCGGGTGATTTCCGTATCAAGACCGACAGTGAGGGTTCCCTCATTTAAAACACGAAGATTTGCCTTTTCATTCCGCCTGATATCCAGTTTATCGGCGGTAATCAGAACAGCCCTTGTTCCGTTTTCACCCTGAATGTCTATGGAAAGAGAAGAGCCTTCCATCACGCTTTGAATTTCAGCGTGCGTCATATCTTCTATTCTCGCGGCGGCGGCTTTCATGTCCTTGCCGAGTTCTTTTCCCAATACGCGGAAATTCGCCTTTACTTCGTACTCTACAAGATCTTCCTCATTACCTGAAAAAACAATCTCCTTAACATTAAGCTCTTCGCGTATAATATCCGCCATCTCAATAAGCGCCTTCTTTTCATCCTGATTGCGCGTAACAAGTTCGGCTTTGCGCAGGGGCTGACGCGCTTTGATATTATACTGGGAGCGAAGGGATCTGCCTATTGAAACCGCTGCCATGACAGACGACATCCTGAATTCAAGCTGTTTATTGCGGCGTTTTTCGTTCACAACAGGATAATCCGCAAGATGAACGGATTCTTTATCTGTATCAAGCCTTAAATTCTGCCAGATGGCATCAGTTGTAAATGGCATAAAAGGAGCCGCGATTGTAACAAGAGTCTTTAACGCTTCGTAAAGAACGCCGTACGCTTCGATTTTATCGCTGTCGTTTTCGCTTCTCCAGAAACGGCGGCGGGAGCGGCGGATGTACCAGTTATTTAGAAGATCGATAAACCTTAAAATCGGATCAACAGCGCGGCTAAGGTCGTAAGAATCAAGAGCGCTATCTGTTTTCTCTACAAGCGTTTGCGCCTCAGAAAGTACCCATTGATCCAGAGGATTAACGGGATTTAATGGCGCTCCCTGCGCTTTTATTTTATCAATATTCGCGTATGTAACAAAAAAACTGTACGCGTTCCAAAGCGGGATAATAATGCTTTTCATTATTTCGCGTACGCCTTCGTCGCTGTAACGAAGGTCATCCGCTTTAACGACTGCCGAATGCACCAAAAAAAGCCTCAGGGCATCAGCGCCGAACGAATTAATTACTTCGTTTGGATCCGTATAATTGCGAAGGCTCTTGCTCATTTTTTTGCCGTCCGATGCAAGCACAAGACCGCTTACAACACAGTTGCTGAAAGCGGGCTTTTTAAAAAGCGCGGCGGCAAGAACAGTGAGGGTATAAAACCATCCACGTGTCTGATCCAGCCCTTCGCTGATAAAATCTGAAGGGAAGTGGCTGTCAAAAAATTCCTTGTTTTCAAACGGATAATGATTCTGCGCGTAAGGCATCGCCCCCGATTCAAACCAGCAGTCAAGGACTTCGGGCACCCGTTTCATTTCGGCGCCGCATTTACAGGGAATGGTTATTTCATCGACAAAGTGTTTGTGAAGGTCTTGCGGGTACACGCCTGATAATTCCTTTAATTCGGTGCGGCTGCCGACACAGACTGTTTCTCCGCAGAGCTCGCATTTCCAGATTGGAAGAGGATTACCCCAGAATCGGCTTCGGCTGATTGCCCAGTCGCGGGCGCCTTCCAGCCATTTGCCGAACCTGCCTTCCTTGATGTGTTCGGGCACCCAGTATATTTTACTGTTTGCTTCCAGCATATCTTTTTTGATTTTTTCCACATTGACAAACCACGAACCTACCGCGCGGTAAATCAGAGGGCTTGAACATCTCCAGCAATGAGGATAGGCATGGAGAAGCTGATCTCTTTTGAAAAGTTTTTCTTCCTGTTTTAATTTTTCGATTATTGCCTTGTCCGCGTCTTTTACAAAAAGCCCTGAAAAATCTGTTACTTCGTTTGTAAACCTGCATTCAGCGTCTACAGGGCAGATTACAGGTATTCCTGATCCCTTGAGCACCCGTGCGTCATCTTCGCCGAAACCCGGGGCTGTATGCACTATGCCTGTGCCGTCTTCTGTGGTGACAAAATCGCCGAGAAAAACACTGAAAGCGAAAGGAGTGTCCTTAAAATATGGAAAAAGCGGTTCATATTGAAGCCCCAAAAGAGATGAGCCTTTCTTGCGCCAAATTATCCTGTACTGTGAACTTTCTTTGTAATACGCGCCAAGACGAGCCTGCGCAAGAATAAAATGGGATTTGCAAGCGAGGTCTTCAATTAATACATAATCGATATCTGCGCCCATTGTTAAGGCAAGGTTTGAAGGCAGAGTCCAGGGAGTAGTTGTCCATGCAAGCAGATATGTATCAGGCGGGAGAGCTTCGTCTCCGTTCTGCGATTTAACATTTTCGCTCCTAACCTTAAATTTCACCGTAATCGCAGGATCATGGACATCTTTGTAACCGCCAAGGTTAAGTTCATGGTTTGAAAGCACTGTGGCGCAGCGCGGACAATACGGAAGAATATAGTGCCCTTCATAGAGAAGCCCTTTATCCCAGAGCGATTTTACAACCCACCAGATTGTTTCCATATAATCCGGTTCCATGGTTTTGTAATCGTTGTCAAAGTCAACCCAGCGTCCAAGGCGGGTAATTGTCTGCCTCCATACATCAACATAACGAAGAACAGAAGCGCGGCAGGCTTCATTGAAATTGGCAATGCCGAATTGTTCAATCGCGGATTTGGAATTAAGGTTTAGTTCTTTTTCGATTAAATTTTCTACAGGAAGCCCGTGACAATCCCAGCCGAAACGGCGTTCCACCTTTTTGCCTTTCATCGCCTGATAACGTGGAATTATATCCTTGATCGTACTGGGCACAAAATGCCCGAAATGAGGAAGCCCTGTCGCAAAAGGCGGTCCGTCGTAAAACACAAACTCAGTCGCGTACTGCCGCTGCAAAATTGACTTTTCAAATATATTGTTTTGCTCCCAGAATTTGAGAACTTCTTCCTCCAGTTTGGGGAAATTTACTTTTGCGTCAACAGGCTTATACATGCTTTTCTCCTTTGTAAAATATGCCATAATGCGGGTATTTTTTCTATGCTTATATAAGTTGACATTCTTTTTCCTTAATTTTACACTACAGCAGTGATCCCCGCAGAATTTCCAAGGTCTGAAGGAAAAAACGGACTTCGTCTTTCCGGAATAAAAAAACAGTTTGGCAATACTGAAATTCTTCGCGGGCTTGATATTTCAATTGAACAGGGTGAGTTCGTCACCCTTCTTGGCTCATCGGGATGCGGAAAAACCACGACAATCAGAATTATTGCCGGTCTTGAAACTGCCGATTGCGGGCAGGTTTTTATTGACGGAACTGATATTACCTCTCTTGCGCCTGATAAACGCCGCGTAAATATGGTTTTCCAGAATTACGCCCTTTTTCCGCACATGAATGTCGCGCAGAATATCGGTTACAGCCTGAAATTGAAAGGAACGTCCAAAAGCGAAACGGAAAAAACTGTTTTTGATACTTTGTCGCTTGTAGGGCTTTGCGGTTTTGAGAAACGCAAACCTGACGAACTTTCAGGCGGAGAAAAACAGAGAGTTGCTCTTGCCCGAGCGATAATCAATAAGCCTAAAGCGCTGCTTTTGGACGAACCTCTTGGAGCGCTTGATTTACAGCTGCGCCGCCGGATGCAGCTTGAACTTAAAAAACTTCAAAAACAGCTTGGCATAACTTTCATTTATATAACTCACGATCAGGAAGAAGCCCTGACAATGTCTGACAGGATTGCCGTTATGCGAAACGGGATTTTTGAACAGATTGGAACATCGTCTGAAATTTACAGTAAGCCAAAAACTTCATATGTCGCTTCCTTTGTAGGCGGAGCGAACATCCTTAGCGGCAAAGTAGTTTCCGTTACCGATAAAGGCGGCGGAAGAATAAATATCTGTTTAGAGCATCCGGCAGGCACAGCCTGCGTTGAAATAAGCGGAACTGAAAGAGAAAGCAAAAATATTAATACAGGTTCTTCTGCATTAATCGCCGTAAGGGAAGAATTTATAACATTCAGTGCAAATTCCGAAGTTCCTGGGTTACGCGCAACTGTGACAGGAAAAATTTTTTCAGGAGGGCTCATGCGAATCTCCGCGCGTTTTTCCGGGCAGGAACAGGAAATTACTTCCTGTTTTCAGGGTATCAATTCCCCGCTTGAAACAGGAGACAGTATTTTCGCTTTCTGGGACGCTTCAAAAGCGGTTCTTTTGGAGAGTGAATGAGGCTGTTTTTAAAAAATAAAATTTTAAGCGTATTCACGGCGGATAATCGCAGGCTTGCTCCTGTAGTACACATGAAAACAACAGAATATTTCAGGAAAACAAAGAGAAGTCTTTCATTTTTGCCTTTAGCCGTTTTCACTCTTGTTTTTGTGCTGGGTCCGTTACTCTACATGCTTGCGGTAAGTTTTATGAAAAGGCGCATCCCATGGGGTATGGAAGAAGTTTTTACATGGGAGAATTACAGGCAGCTCTTTGAACCTGTCTATCTTCAGATTTTCTCAGAATCAATTAAACTTGCGTTTATAACAACATTTTTTGTAATTATTTTAGGCTACCCGTTCGGCTTTTTTATGGCGCGCCTTCCTGCGCGCTGGAGAGGAAGGGTTATGCTTCTTGTAATCATACCCTTCTGGACAAGCACATTAATGAGACTCTACGGCTGGATAATCGTATTCAGGGCAAACGGAATACTGGACGCCGTTTTAATGAAATTGCACATAACAAACGAGCCATTAAGGCTTTTATATACATACCCGGCTGTTGTAACGGGAATGATTTACGCTCTTATGCCTTTCATGATCTACTCAGTCTTTGTAAGCGCGGAAAAACTGGACGTCTCTCTTGTTGAAGCGGCAAGAATAATGGGAGCGAACCGTATTCAGGCTTTTTTAACCGTAAGCCTGCCTCTTACCATGCCGGGGCTTTTTTCAGGAGTTATCCTCACGTTTATCCCAAGTATGGGATTATATTTTATAGCCGATATCCTCGGAGGCAACAAAGTGATCCTTGCGGGAAATTTAATCCGGGATCAGCTTTTAAATGTCCGTAACTGGCCTTTTGCTGCCGCAATCAGCGTAACGCTTATGATTTTAACGTCCCTCTTTTTATACTTGTACAGACTTGTAACAAAATCAGAAAAAATTGAAGGACTGGTATGAGAAAACGCCGTATTTTCCCGTTCTACATCGTTATTATACTGTTTTTTATCTATGTGCCTATTTTTCTTGTTATAATTTATTCTTTTAATACGAGCAGAATTACGTCTGTATGGAGCGGCATCAGCCTTTATTGGTACCGTGAACTTTTCAGGGACATTTCGATGTTTGAAGCTCTGCGGAACAGCCTTGTTCTTGCCTTTCTTGCAAGTTTAAACTCCGCAGTTTTAGGAACATTGGGCGCTGCGGGAATGACCCGCATGAAAATGAACTCTGAGGGAAAGACAATTGAGTATATTTCCATTTTACCGATAATGACGCCCGAAATAATTCTTGGCATTGCGTTCCTTTCGTTTTTTACATTTTTATCAATACCTACAGGAATGATAACTCTTGTTATCGCCCATACAGCGTTTTGCGTTCCTTATGTGTATCTTCTTGTAAAGGCGCGTCTTTCAGGACTTGATAAAAGCTATATAGAAGCCGCAAAGGTCATGGGCGCATCTGACATACGAGCGTTTTACGATATTACCCTGCCTCTTGTACTGCCTGCCGTAGTATCCGGAATGCTGATATGTTTTGCCATGAGCTTTGACGATGTAATCATTAGCGTTTTTGTATCCGGGGTGCATACAAATACCCTGCCCATGAAGATCTATTCCCAGATAAAAACAGGCGTTACTCCCAAAACAAACGCGATGTGTACCCTCATTTTTGTTTTAACTGTCCTGTTATGCCTTGCCTCGGCTATAGTTGCAGGGAAGGGAAAATCCGGCTATTCACAAAAAGCAAATTAGTTACTACAATGATCCTGCAAGAGGATATAATGAATAATAAAAAAATAATAACTTTTACGGTAATTTTGACTGTTTTTTTTCTCTCTTCCTGTACAAACAAAAATACATTTACCCTTTACACATGGGACGAAATGTTTCCGCAGGATATACTGAGAGCATTTGAAAGAGAAACAGGTTTTAAAATTAATTATGTCAATTTTGATGAAAATGAAACCATGCTTGCAAGGCTAAAAGCATCAGGCGGTAAAAATTACGACCTTGTTATCGCGGACGATTATATAATAGAAATGGTTATTGAAGAAGGTCTTGCTCAAAAACTGAATAAATCCAGCCTTCCCAATTTAAGGAACGTAAACGCGGTTTATCAGGGACAGTTCTATGATCCGGCAGATGAATATACTGTTCCATACGGAGCGGGAGTTCAAACAATTGTTTATGATCCAAATAATGTAGATATTGGCATAACAGGTTATTTTGATCTTTGGGATACTTCTCTTGTAAACAGCATAGGCATTATCGGAAATTTCAGGGTAATAAACGGCATGGCTTTAAAAGTTTTAGGTCAAAGCTATAATACAAACAACCTTGGAATAATCCGAGATGCCGGAGATCTTCTGCGGCGGCTGGCTCCCAATATCAGAATGATTCGCGATGACCGTCTTGAAGATGAACTTATCTCAGGGGAAATATCAGCCGCTGTAATGTACACATCCAATGTAACAAACGCAAAAATGGCAGCTCCTTATCTGGAAGTTGTATTTCCGGAAGAAGGAATTGGTTTTGGCATAATGGCAGCCTTTATTCCATCGGGAGCTTCAAACCCTGATGCCGCTCACGCGTTTTTAAATTATATTATGGATGCGCAAAGGGGAGCTTCCTGTTTTGAGTACCTTGGTTATTACAGCACATTTTCAGCTTCTGATCCGATAATCTCTCCAGAATACAAGGAATTTCTTACGCTTCCTGCCGGATTCAACTTAAATATGGAAATGATACGGAATATCGAACCTGAAGCTGAAGATTTACATAACCGCATCTGGACAGATTTCAGAAGAGCGGCAAGCCAGTAAAAAAGCACAAATAAAAACCGGCGCTTAAATTTTTAAGCGCCGGATCAAAACATGGGCGGTACAAGACTCGAACTTGTGACCCCCAGCGTGTCGAGCTGGTGCTCTAACCAACTGAGCTAACCGCCCTGTATTTCAAAAGTATAAGAAAAACAAAATAACCTGTCAACACTTTTCAGCACTCTGTTTGTTTTGAAAAAGGATTTAATGTGATATGATAATAAAATGGAAAACATTAATAAATCTCCTTTTATTATCGAGATGATTCGTACAACAGCTAATATGTACAGGCTGGGCTGGGACGAACGCAATTCTGGAAACATAAGCTGTCTGCTTAAAGAAACGGATTTGGAAAGATATTCTTTAAAGAAAGAAATAAGGAACTTTCCGCTCAGTATTGACGCAAAAACCCTTGCTGGAAAATTTTTCATTGTTACAGGAACAGGCAAATATTTTAAAAACATTCAATATGAACCAGAAGAAAATTTAGGCATTCTGCGCATATCGGATGACGGAAAATCGGCTTGTCTTTTATGGGGTTTTTCAGGCGGAGCAAGCCCAACTTCGGAATTTTCCGTACACCTTATGTGCCATATCGCAAGATTAAAAACAAATCCTTCAAACAGAATCATCATGCACGCGCATCCTTCAAATCTTCTGGCTATGACATTTGTTCACTCAATTGATGAAAAAGAATTTACCCGCACACTTTGGCAGCATTGCATCGAAGGTATCATTGTTTTCCCGGAAGGTATTGCAGTTCTTCCGTGGATGTTATGCGGAACAGAAGAAATCGCGGAAGCAACGGCAAAAAAAATGGACAGTTTCAGCCTTGTGGTTTGGACTCAGCACGGTATATTCGCGGCAGGCTCAGGACTTGATGAAGCGTTCGGTTTAATAGAAACAGCAGAAAAAGCGGCGGAAATTTACATTAAAACCGCCCATTTGCCGCAGCTTAACGCTTTGTCAGATGAGCAGATAAAAGCATTAGCTGAAAAGTGGAAGGTTAAATACCGTAAAGACTGGCTGTTTTAAATAAAAAAGGGCTGCTCAGAAAGCCATCCGCTTCCCGTTCAACCCTTTTTCTTTTTAATCTTACAGAAAGATACCTTAAAACATCGAACCGAAAGTTCGCAGTCTTCGATCTTCCCTATTTTACGCGTTCGCGGATAGCGACGTTTACTTCTATCTTTCCGTTTGTGCCAAGCTGCATGGGAACAATCAAGGCTTCCACTTCACCCAGGTTTGTTGAAACTTCCATGTTATCACCGGTAAAAAGTGCAGGCGGAGTAAGGTCGAATTTAAAACCGAGATCGTGCAGTTTTGTAACTGCCTGAGCAGTAATCATATTTGCAAGTTCCTGTATGGTTGCTTTGGCAAGCTCATCAAGAACTGTAAATTTTTCACCGTTCATTGTTCCGGATATATAAAGGGCTGAGTCCTTTGTCATATCAAACAGAACGCGTCCTTCTACGTCACCGGCGAGACCAACCAAAGCGGCAACACCCATAATTGCCATTGACGTTGGCTTAAGATAAATCTCTCCGCGTTTTACATCAGTATTTAACACCTCTTTCAGTACGCCAAAAGTGGACTCTACAAAGGGGTTGATATACTCAACTCTCATATTTCTCTCCTTTTTTTATTTTATGCATAAGCCTATATGACATAATATCTTTATTTAAACCGGTTTACAAGCGGTTTACCGGCGGATACAGTTAATTATGCGAAAAAGCTGAAACAGGATCGTTAGCTACTGCCTGCCAGTTAGCCCCGGTAAGTTCCTCATTTCTCCCAATAATGACAAATCCGCGGGTTTTCAGTTTTTCTGAAAAATCAGCAATAATTCTTGTCTGTTCCTGCGCCGGCAGGAATGAAAGTACATCTCTTACCAGAATAATATCCATATCCGGCAGCGTGTTTTCATTCAGTACATCGTGATATTCAAAAACAATTGAATCCTTAATAGCCGGATTAAAAGAATACCCATTCTGTCCATGAACCATATAATGCCGGCAATATTCAGGTATGTCATCCAAATCGTATATCATATTTGGAGCCTGCGAAACAGCCATAATATCGTTATCATTAGCCCAAATCTTCAAACGCGCATTCGGATATTTGTTTTTTAATATACATGCAAACGAATAAGTTTCATAGCCTTTTCCGCAGCCAATATTCCACACATTAATGTTCGCGAAAGGCGATTCAGGCAGAATCTTCTTTATTGAATTGGAATAAGATTCACTCCAAAACTCACCTGAATGCGGCGAATCAAATGTTGAAAGGAAATCTTCGGCTTCTGACGCGCTGCGAAGCTGCAGATTTTCCCCTGTGCGGCCGATACTCCATTCGGCAAAACGTTTGTGCAGCCAGTTATCATTAACGGTTGTTACAATAAACCGCCGCAATGCCGCAAGGCTTTCCTGAATAAATCCAATAGCTGTATCTGTGGCAGCTTTCTGCTGCTGTAAGAGATCCACTCCTGCAGGCGGCGGAACAAAATACTCACCGGAATCCGCTACAGCGCCGCGCGATTTATTTTTATCTTCATCAGAAACCGTAAATATCCGCACAACGTCAAGGATGATATAAAGCTCGCCCAGTTTTTCAACAACGCCGCTTATAAATTTAATATTAATATCACCGAAAATCGGATGCGGCGGCTGTATTGATTCACGATTAATGCCTACAACTTTATCGATCTTGTCTACTATAGTTCCGTACACCTGATCGTTTATGTGAAGAATAAGCAAATTCTCAAGGGCATCCGACTTTTCTATGGGTAAATGGAAAAAAGACCTTAAATCAATAATCGGGATTATATCGCCGCGAAGATTGTATACTCCACGGACAAATGACGCCGCATTGGGAACATAGGTAAATTTGTCGGCTTTCGCGATTTCCTTTACATTCATGATGTCAACGCCGTAGTCTTTCCCCGCAAGAGAGAAAGTAACCATTTTAAAATCTACATTTTCTACGCGTTCCTTTTGTTCCTGTAAATCGGCGTTAACCTGTGCTAAATCTTTTACTACTGCCGCCATATTTTTTACCTACCGTGTTGAAGCTTCGCGGATTCGGCGCTGCTCCATTTCCTTTTTAAGACCCAGTTCCAACAATTGGCTTACATCAATAATCAGAGAAACCGATCCGTCTCCCAATATTGAAGCTCCGGCAATTCCAGGCGAATTGGTAAATTGATCCCGTAGCGGTTTAATAACAACATCTTCTTCGCCGATGAGACTGTCAACCATAAATCCCATCTTTTTCTCTGCAGTACCCACAATTACTATAAAATGATAATCTTGGTTTTCTTCTGTTCTGATACCAAACAGGCGATTAAGGCGCAGAAGAGAAATAACATCGTTGCGGATATTGAAAACCTCATAATTGTCGATTTTTTTGATCTCTTCCGGTTTGATACGCAAACTTTCTATAACCGATGTAATCGGAATTGAATATATCTCAGGACCTACACGGACAAGCAATCCTTGAATAATAGCCAGTGTAAGCGGCAGCTTGATTATAAACTTTGTCCCTTTTCCGCGTTCGGAATTGACGGTAACAGTTCCGTTAAGCTCATCGATCTGGCGGCGTACTACGTCCAATCCTACGCCGCGGCCTGAGATACTTGTAATCTGTTTTGCGGTAGAAAAACCCGGTTCAAATATCAGGTTGAAAGCTTCCACATCAGTAAGTATCTTATTCGGACTTATAAGCCCGCGTTCAGCAGCTTTTGCCTTAACAGCCTCAACATCAATACCTTTACCATCGTCTCCGATTTCAATCACTATCATGTTACCTTCATTGGCAGCTTTCAGCAGAACCCTGCCTTCTTCAGGTTTTCCGGCAGCGAGACGCTCCATGGCTGACTCAATTCCGTGATCTATTGAATTACGAACCGAGTGCATAATCGGATCAAGAAGATCATCGACAACCGTTTTATCAAGTTCGGTGTCTTCACCTTCTATAACCAAGTTAATCTTTTTGTTAAGCGTTTTGGAAAGGTCGCGCACAAGACGCGGGAAACGGCTGAATATCTGGCTTATGGGCACCATGCGGATACGCATAACGCCTTCCTGAAGCTCGCCTGTTATCCGTCCCAGGTTTTGAGAAGTTGAGCGGAATTTAGCCATACTGTTTTTGAAAGAAGTCTCAAACCCGTCAAAGAGAGAAAAAATATCGCCGTATGATTCATTAATATCTTTTTTTACATCTTTAATTGACTTTCCTTCCTGAATATTGTCAAGGTAATTGGGAAGGCTGTCAAAAAGACTTCTAATTTTTTCACGGTACATAGCTTCAATAGACCGGAACTGATTTGTAAGATCGTTAAAGTGCATATTGATCTGGTTAAAAGTCGCTTTGGTAATAACCGTTTCAGAAACAAGATTTAGCAGGTCGTCAATTCTTTTGGAATCAACACGCAATATGGAACCGGCTTCTTTTCCTGCTTTTTTGGCGTCTTCGGAATCGGCGCCTTTCGGAGCTTTTGCAGCCGCAGGAGAAGCGGAGGCGGCAGCTTGAGCAGGAGCAGAGGCGGCAGCCTGAGCAGGAGCGGCAGCTTGAGCGGGAGCAGGGGCGGCAGCACGAGCAGGAGCAGCAACTTGAGCAGGAGCAGACTTTGCGTCAGCGCCTAATTTAGTAATATCGGTAACGCTTGCCTCAAGGCTTACATCCGGTAAAATAACGAATTTCTTTATCGAATCAGGATTTTGCTGTGACGCAACATAATAATCAACAACCGGAAAAAAGTTATCTGCATAGAGCTGTTCAAAGTCAGGAGTAGTCCTGAGAATTGTTCCGTAACCTTTAAGAACAGCATAAACCTGAATACCGCCGACAGTATTCATAAGGCTGTTTTCATCAAATTTGACGGAAACTTTATATATCGGCATTCCTCCGTCAACGGATTCTTTTAATTCATTTAAATCGTGTTCGGAAAGCTCGCTGCCCGAAGAAACAGAAGCAGGCGCAGACGCCGCAGCAGGTGCAGGCTTAGCGGCAGGCTGAGCAGGCGCCTTTACCGGCGCTTTGGCAGGTTTTCCCTTTTCTACTACCTGCAATAATGAATGAAGCTTTGATTCTATATCGGAAGTATCATTCTGATACACCGAACCGTTCATCCGTTCGTCAAGCATCGCTTTTATAACATCAATAGCCTGAAGAAGCGCATCTACTACGTCACCATTTACAGCAATTTGATCAGAACGAATTGCATCGAAAACATCTTCGACAAGATGGGTAAACTTTGAAAGTTCCATCATTTCCACAGTTGCGGATCCTCCCTTAAGGGTATGAGCCGCCCGGAAAATCTCATCGACAGCGTCTTTATTGGCACCTTCGTTTTCAAGAACCAGAACATTTTGTTCCATCGTATCCACCTGCATCTGGGCTTCGCTGAAAAAGTCTTTGAGAAGCTCTTCATTATTGGGATCAAGATAATCACTCATATATACTAATATCCTATAAAATGTACATTAAGTCAAGCCGGAAAAAATGTAATTTTACAATATTTAGCTCCTGAAATTAAAAAATAACACAATCCGGCTTATTCCAAAAATCTTATCAATATTTAGCAGTTTGTCTGCAATGTGCCCGCATTATGGACAGACTCTATCTAACATATTAATATGCTTTTATGGCAGATTCCATTACCGAACTTGATATGGTTATCCGTCTTTCATTGGCTTTTGCCGCCGGCTGCATAATCGGTCTTGAAAGATCAAGCCGCCGACAGGTGGCAGGGCTTCGTACCCATATACTCATATCAACGGGAGCGTGCTGTCTCATGCTGCTCTCTATATGGCTCCCGCAGCAAATGAACGGAGGCGATCCCGGCAGAATAGCGGCGCAAGTGGTTTCCGGCATGGGTTTTCTTGGGGCAGGGGCTATAATACGCCTTGGAAGCAATATTAAAGGGCTTACAACTGCCGCATCTTTATGGCTAATCGCCGCTATTGGAATGACTATCGGGGCGGGAATGTATGCTGCCGCTCTTACAACCGGATTTCTTGCTCTTGTTGCACTTGTACTTTTAAACAAAGTAGAAAGAAAAATATTTCCAAAAGACTTGAATTCGCCAAAAAAAGGCAATACTTCTGTTCTAGGGCAGGATAATTCTTCCCCCTCCGGCAGCCTGTAATGAGTGAAAAACACCTGACCATAAGCGAATTAACGGAAAAAATTCGCAATTGTCTGGAAGGCTCATTTTCCATTGTAATGGCTGAAGGAGAACTATCCAATTGCAGACCGGCAAGTTCCGGTCATCTTTATTTCAGTTTAAAAGACTCAGGCGCGAAAATAGACGCCGTTATGTTTAAAAACAGACTAAGATCTTTAACTTTTGAACCTAAAGACGGAATGCTCCTGCGGGTGCGCGGCAGCCTTTCGGTATACGCTCCGAGGGGAACCTATTCCATTGTCTGCGAAGAAATGGAAATCGCAGGAGCAGGTGAAATTCTCGCAATGCTGGAAAAAAGAAAGAGGCTCCTTGCCGCAGAAGGTCTCTTTGATACTGAGCGCAAAAAACCCCTCCCCCGCTTTCCTGCAACTGTGGGGGTAGTGAGTTCCCCAACAGGAGCCGCCGTACGTGATATTTTAAATATTCTTGAAAGGCGGGCAAAAGGCATAAAGGTAATAATCCTTCCTGCTCCTGTACAGGGGGACGATGCCGCTTCGCTTATTGCATCAAGAATCAGACAGGCTAACATGTGGCATCTTGCGGATGTATTAATTGTAGGCAGAGGCGGAGGCTCCCTTGAAGATCTGCTGCCATTCTCCGACGAAGAAGTTGTCCGCGCGACAGCGGATTCTGTCATTCCGGTTGTAAGCGCGGTAGGTCATGAAATTGACTGGTCATTAAACGATTTTGCCGCTGACTTAAGGGCGCCTACCCCGTCAGCGGCAGCGGAACTTGTCAGCGAAAATTTTTCCGCAATTGAAGATATAATAAAAACAACAGCCGAAAGACTCAAATCTTCCATGTATACGCATCTTGAAAGAGCGCGTCTTTTGCTGAAACCGTTTGAACCGCAGGATTTGGAATACCGTTTTCGCGCAATTCTGCAGCCGCGCCTTATCCGTTTTGATGATGCCAAGGATAACCTTGTAAAGGCTGTATCGGAAAAAAGCTCATCCCTTCGCGGCAGGATTGAACTTGCCTCGGCGGTTATTGAAGCGTCAAGTCCGTTAGCTGCAATGGAGAGAGGGTTTTCCGTAGTGACAGATTCCAAAGGCGGAATTGTCCGCAACGCGGGCAATGTAAAAAAAGGAGATAAACTCAACATCAGACTTTTAAAAGGAAAAATAACCGCAGCAGCAGAAAGTATATCAATATAAGGAAAATATATGGCAAAAAAAACAAAACCTGCTGCAAAAAGCGGCGGAATGAAAAATTTTGAAGAACGTCTTTCGCGGCTTGAAATGCTGGGGGAACAAATTAGAAAGACAGACATACCCCTTGATGAAGCGCTCAAGGCATTTGAAGAAGGAATCAGGCTTGCCAGGACGCTTGAAAACGATCTTGAAAAAATAGAAAACAGGATAGAAATACTTATGAATTCCACAGAAGCGCTTCCTGACGAAACCCCGGAACTGGAATTATTTAATGACAGCGAATGATGAAAAGCGCATCAAGGTACTGCCGCCTGAAGAAGCAAGACGCATTGCCGCAGGAGAAGTAATCGACCGCCCTGCCGCTCTTGTAAGAGAATTTCTTGATAATTCCATAGACGCGCAGTCCGCCAATATTGAGATTTCAATCGAAGAAGGCGGCTGCAGAAAAATTGAAGCGGCGGATGACGGCAGCGGAATGGACCGCGAAAACCTGGAACTCTGTTATCTGACACACGCGACAAGCAAAATAAGAAGTCTTGACGATCTTGAAACCTCTCTTACTCTCGGGTTTAGGGGAGAAGCGCTCGCAGCGGCGGCGGCTGTAAGCAGGCTGGAAATAATCACAAGTGCTGACGGAAGAGAAGCGTGGAGTCTTGAAACAGGACCCGGGGATAGTTATCCTGTAAAATTTGAACAAACACGGCGGACAAAGGGAACTACAGTAAGAGCTCATAATCTTTTTGACAGTATTCCCGCCAGAAAAAAATTTCTTAAAAGAGAAGGAAGCGAAGCCGCTCTCTGCCGTCAGGTTTTTATTGACAAAGCGCTTGCATTCCCAGGCATTAATTTTCGTTTTATACAGGACGGAATACTTAAGGATTTTTTACAATCGGTTTCAACAAAAAAAGAGCGGTTTGCTTCAGCAGTTTTAAAGACAGGCGAAGATATTTTCCTTCATGAGATTAATGTTACAGGTTCCGGCTTTCACGCGTCCATTGTAATAAGCTCTCCTGAAATTTACAGGAATGACAGAAGGCAGTTGTTTGTATTCGCCAACGGCAGGAGAGTGCAGGATTATTCATTGATTCAGGCGATGGAATACGGCACACAGGGATGGTTTCCAAACGGAACACATCCTATAGGAGCTGTATATATAGAAATTGATCCCTCTCTTGCGGATTTTAATATTCATCCTGCAAAAAGGGAAGTCCGCTTCCGCGACCCGGGCGCAATTCATCACGCAGTATCAGGCGGAATTAAAAGTTTTTTTCATAGCAAAGCAGTCGCAGGATATAACTGTAAAGATGAATCAAACGGAGATAAATCGCAAAACAAAGAAACAGGAGACATCTTTTCAGAATCAGAAAAACCGCGAAAATACGAATTTGAATTTTCATATAACAGAGATAAGCAAAACAGAGAATACGAAGAAAAAACACCTGAAAAAAACTATGCGTCCTTTGAACCCCGCAGGCTGCGAGAAATATTTAATGAAAACAGTACTTCTGTTAATGAACCTGCTCCCGTATACGGCAATATGCGTTATGCGGGAAGGGTTTTTAGCCTTTTTGTTTTAATCGAATGGGGTGATAAACTCTATATCATAGACCAGCACGCTGCGCATGAACGCATTCTTTACAACCGTTTTCTGGAGCAGCCGATCCCCAAACAGGAACTGCTCGCTCCAATTCCTTTTTCTACAGAAAGCGGCGATGAAGATACATTCCTTGAAACAAAGAAGGATGAATTAAACCGCCTTGGAATCAATATAGAAAAAGACGAAAATTTTTGGCGCATTGAAGCTCTGCCTTCGGGCTGGAAGATGGGAGATGCGGCAACGGTAAAAGAAATCCTTGAACTTAGAACCGCAGGAGACAACATTGCAGAACACTGGGCTGCTTCTCTTTGCTGCCGCGCGGCGATAAAGGACGGCGATTATCCCGATGATGAGACCGCCTTCGCTCTTGCAAGAGAAGCCCTCATGCTGCCTGTGCCGCGCTGCCCTCATGGACGGCCTGTCTGGACAGAAATCAGCAGAGAGGCTCTTTTTAAGGCTGTAAGGCGGGTGTGACATGATTTGTTTATACATGTTTCTTTAAGTGTTATATTTGTATCTTAAAGTATATGATGTCTTTTTTTGTTTGTTTTATTTTACCTCATGTTTTCACTTGTTAACACTTTGTTATGCGGCTTTATTTGAAATAGGCGAATAACCCAATATACAATTAACATTGTCAATTTTATTTGCGGCATCCCCTGTGATATTAATGCGCTTTTCGTTGTGCAGCCAAACAGACATATCTCTGATGGTTATTTCGAAAGGGCGTATTTTAAATCCAAGTTCACGTTTTGCTTTTTCGCTTGAAAAAACATTGTTTCTGGTCATATTGTAAATTGCGAAACTGGTAAGAAGCCCTTGTTTTTTCGTAAAACAGCTAAAGAAAGATGATATAACGGCAATAAATCTGGCAACAAATACCGGTAATATAAGTTTTATTTCTTTTGCTCCGGTATTTTTACTGATCAACTTAAACAAGTCACGCATTGAAACTGCGCTGTTGCTCATAATATAACTTTCTCCTTTTCGCCCTTTTTCTGCGCAGGAAATTACACCGTCCGCAAGATCTCTTACATCGACAGCGTTAAAACTTCCGCTGATTCCAGCCGGCATTTTACTGTTTACATAATCAATTATAAAATTAGTAAAATATCCGTTACCGTAATCATTGGGACCGGAAATACCGCTCGGATATACAATAGAAGCGTTAAGATCATGTTCTTTTACAGCGTCAAGTACCAGTTGGGTTGCCATGGCTTTTGATTTTCCGTAACCTCCGACAATTAAATCCGGATTAAAAAAATCAACTTCCCTGATTATTTCTCCATGAGGAAGTTCAGGAATAGCGCCTGTGGAACTTATATATACAAGTTTTTTTACTTTATGCTTTAAACATGCATCAATAATGTTTTTGGTCCCTGTCACATTTACCTCATATAATTTTTCGCTGAGTTCAGGAGAGACGGTTACCATGCTGGCGCAATGAATGGCAATAATATCAGTATCGTATGATACATTAAAAAATTGCTCTAAAGAATCAATATCTACAAGATCGCCTGTAATAATTTCAGCTTTTGCGGGCACTTGCGCTATTGCAGGATCGCCTTTTAGGACAAGCGCTCTGACTGTTTTGCCCTGCTCGATTAAAGTACGGGAAATATTACTCCCTAAGTAACCGGCTGCGCCGGTTAATAAATACATTGTGTTTTTCATTTTCCTACCTCATTACATTAAAATGGTATCTCTTATGAGATATTTAAATGTATGAGCTGAATACTATACGCTGTTAAGAAGTTATTAAGAAGTTATTAAATCGTATTTCCTGATTGATTACTATTGTTTCTGTTACTGCTGTATTACAATTAAGATAATTTTGTTTTTTTCTGTAATGATCTAAATAATAATAATTTGCACCTGTTTTTATTATATTAATAATGTTTTCTAATGTTTGATATGCATCAATTGCATATTCTGAGTATAAATTTGTTACATCCCAAATATTATTTCCTTCGATAAATAATCTATATGAAGATATATCAGTTTCTTTATTTAAAAACCAATATCCATCGGAATAAAAAGAGAAACTTGTACCTGAAAAACTTAATGTATAATATCTACCATCACATAGATTTATTAAATAAAAACTATGCGTTAATATACTTGTTTGTTTAAAACGAGGACTAAAAGCTTTTCTGCCAAACACCTCAATTGAAATATTTTCCTCAGAATTGATTATTTCTTCCAGAAAAATAACTAAATCTGATTGATTTTCAATTTCTTTATCGTCAACAATATAAACATGGTTTGGTATACTTGAACAAGAGCTGATAAAAATAAGTAATAATAATGTTAATCCTATAGGAAATGATGAACATCGTGTAATTAATTTATGTACGTTAAAAATATAATTTTTTAAAAGAATACCTTGATTGTTCATATTATCTCCTGAAGAGAAAACACCAGTAAATTGTTATCTCACTTGAGATATTTACAATTTATATTTTTTATATTAAGCACTGTTAAAATGCTGTTAAGGAGTTATTAAATCGTAAATATCTAATTTTAATACATTACTGCTCTGTTTCTGCCTGAGGCTTTTGCTGAGTATAATGCTTTATCTGCATTGTCTAATAATTGCGTTAAGGAATTATTGCTATCCGGTATTGTGGTTGCCAGTCCTGCGCTGATTGTTATGTATTGTGATACTTCACTCTTTGGGTGAGGTAAATTTAAATTTTCAATATTTTGAACTAATGTTTTAGCGTAGTCAATTGCTTCATCTTTATTGATAAAGGGGAGAAGACAGACAAATTCCTCGCCGCCAAATCTGGCAATAAAATCTGTTTCTCTTTTTATTTGATTTTTTAAACAAAGGGCTACGGTTTTAAGAGCTTCATCTCCTTCCAAGTGTCCTAATGTATCGTTATATTTTTTGAAATAATCAATATCCAGTAATAGAACGGTTACAGGAAGTTTCAAACGATGATTTTGTTTCCATACCGTATCAAAGTATTGCATAAAGGAGCGTCTGTTATTTAATTTTGTTAATTCATCAGTTGTTGATAATGCTTTTAATTTATCAGTTAAAGACGCAAGTTCTTCTGTCATTGAATTAAAGTTATCAAATAAATCATCGATGTAATTATTATTTTTACTTTTATTTTGTTTTTTAATTCGGATAGAAAAATCACCTTTTGCTATTTTGTGCGCTGCTGAACATAGTATATCCAATGAGCTTTTTATTAAAAACTTTCTAAAAATCGCTACAATAGTGGTAATAATTCCTGCGCCTAATATAATGTAAAGGATTTTTATACTAATAACGATTCTAAGATGAGTTTCCATCATATTGTTTACTTCAAAAATTTGATAAAGCCACATATGGAAACCGTTAAAGGCAGCCAATAAAATGAAAATAAGCCAATATTCTTTTCTTGATGTAAGAATAGAATTTATTTGTGTTTCTTTCTTGTTTCTTATTTTTTGTAAAATTGTTTGTTTATTCATATTGAGACTCTTGTTCCGGAGCAGATATGTCAAATGTCGATGTAAACCAGCTTTCAATGGTTCTGTAAGCGCTTACAACACCATCTTCTACTGCTTTATATCCTGTAACAACTCCATCCTCAATAGCTTTATAGACATTAACTACACCGGAAACAAAGTTGTTCCAACTTACTCTATTTCCGTTTTCCATTAACGGTTCTTCAGTTTGTAAAGTTTCTGATTCTTCTGCTGATAAATTTATAATCCCTATATTTAGGAAAACCATCAAAAAGAATAATATTTTTTTCATATTTACTCCAATAAAAAGATATTATTAATTTAGATTACAGATATTAAACGCTGTTAAGAAGTTATTAAGAAATTATTAAATCGTTCACTGTAAAGGGACAGAGTGTACTCTGTCCCTTTGTAAAGTTACTGTAAACATAGAGCCCTGTCCCGGTGTGCTGTCAACTGTGATAGTTCCGCCTAAAAGATCTATTGTTTTCTTTACTAAGGCAAGCCCGAGACCGTTTCCATCTTTGGAATGAGACGTATCACCCTGATAAAACTTGTCAAAAATTCGTTTTTTAGTACCTTCATCCATTCCGCAGCCGGTATCAGATATTGATATTTTTACTGATTCTTGGTTTGTATCTGATTGTAATTTCAAAAGCATATAAATGCTTCCGCCTGTATTTGTAAATTTAACAGCATTTGAAAGCAGATTATTCCACACAATTTCAAGCATATCTTTATCATAACAAACGCTTATTTCGTCCAGTTCTTCTTCAAAGCTGATGTTTTTTATTTCCATTATTTCAGCAAACGATAAGACGCATTGGCGTAATTGCTCTGTTAGATTATATGGTTTTGCCTCACTGCTCAACTTTGTTGAGCTT